>ENA-OPSK01000107-OPSK01000107.1-human-gut-metagenome-genome-assembly--contig:-NODE-107-length-69058-cov-4.808211_pt1 | contig 69058 bp, 59 predicted proteins | sample MGYA00241807_ERZ501905 | MGnify/ENA primary metagenome ERZ501905 (study PRJEB25962, sample SAMEA2042111) | human gut metagenome | biome: human gut; feature: human-associated habitat; material: faeces...
ATATATATGGCAAAAAATGATGAAAAGAAGTTGGAAATAGCTGTTCAGATAAAGACAAAAATAATTCTTTTACAATTTATTCTTCACATGTGGGAGAATGGATTTATAATCGAAAATGATAAAAGTGGAAGAAATACTGTAGAAAAAGAGATGATTTCATACATACGGCAGAGTTTTGCAGGGGAGATATCATTAAGGGAATTCGGGGAACAGTTCCATCTTTCTGAAAAATATGTATCGCAATATTTTAAAGAACATTTTCATATTACGCTTTCAAAATATGTTACATATTTGCGGTTGGAGCATGCAAAACAGTTGTTACAAAATTCGGACATTCCAGTTACAGAGGTTGCAATGCTCAGTGGCTATCAGAATGTAAGTTATTTTATCAGAAGCTTCAAAAAAACATACGGAGTGTCTCCGTTAAAATATAGAAAAAATGAGCCGAGTACATGGATTTAGCGGAGTGTGAAAGAAACATAAATGATGTTACAAACAAAAGGTTAGGGAACACCTGAAAGGGAGTTTCCTAACTTTTTGTTGTATAGAGCTGTTATCAGTCTGCTCAATCAATAAATAATCAGGCAATTTTATGCTACAGGAACATTTCCTGTAGATTTCCTTTCAATCAGCTGTGTATGCAATAAAAATGTACTGATTGAAACGCCATTAAGAAGACTGGATAACGCAAAGAATCCACTTTTTCCAAGTTCAATACGATCTTGCTTGATTGTAGTCAGTGGAGGAGATGTATAAGCAGCGATTGGCAGAACATCAAATCCGATAATGCTGACATCATCAGGAACCTGATATCCGAGCTGTTGACATTGGATAAGAGCTGCATTCACAAGGGTATCCTGGCTGCAGATGATAGCTGTTGTTCCATTTTCCAGAAAACGAGGTAAATGTTTCTCCATACATTCTGACAGATAATAAGAGCAGCCGGTGGTGGCAGGAGAAGTCTTCAGTCCATGTTGGTGCATGGCACGGAGAAGAAAAAGAGCAGTTATCTGAGGAAAAGCAACAATTGCAGGGTGTTTCCGACAGATATGATCGGGTAGTGCGTGTTCTTGGAGAAAATATTGTAGAAAATGCAGTACAACAGGATATACAGGAGCAGAAAGCGTTAGAAGAAAAACGGCAAATGGAGCAAATGTCAAAAGGAAGTATTCACGAAAGACTGGCTTGGGGTGCCCGTAAAAGTGAAATGGAGAATCAACAGCGTAAGAAAAATAAAACAAAAAATAGAGGAATGGAGAGATAAGACGATGAAAAAGCACATTTATGATGAAAGTAATGGATTAAGCTACACACTGCATGGAGATTATTATCTGCCGGATTTGGCAGTGAATGAGGACGAACCGACCTATGGTAAATATGGAATACTGCGGAAGCAATTCCTGAAAGAGTATAGACCGGCACGATACCAGTATTTATTGATAACGGGGGAATTGACAGCACATTTAAATCGAGTTGATCAGGAAGCTAGGGAACAGGTCGAAAGCCTAATGAAGCAGATGGCAGAAAAACAGGGTGTGACAGAACAAGTGAAAATGCAGGATCAGATGAAATGGGTTGGTTTAATGAATGGCATCAAAGCCTGTGCAGAAGAAATTGTGTTGAAAGAGAGGGTATATATGTGAGTAGAAAGGGTGATCGAAAGGCTGCTCTTTACAAAGATGAAAATAAAAATTGCTGAAAAGGCATGAGTGTTGTAGTGTAAAACTCTTTTGACATTGTGTTTTCCGTTAAGTAAAATATCTTTGATAGACAGATAATGAAAAAATGATTATTCTTGGTTTGGATCAAGAGAACAAATTACTTGCGAAGGGAGGAAATTATATGGAGCTGAGTATACAGATAAAAAAATACCGAACAGAGCTTCATCTATCACAGGAGGAATTGGCAGAAAAGGTATATGTAACAAGACAGACAATTTCTAATTGGGAAAACGAAAAGAGTTATCCTGATATTCATAGCTTGTTACTTCTTAGTTCATTGTTTAATGTATCTCTCGATCAATTAATTAAAGGAGATATAGAGAAAATGAAAGAAATTATTAGCGAGCAAGAAATTAAAAAGTTTAATTATTATGGTTCCATCTATACAGTTCATTTGGCCGTGTTGATTATATCGGCAGTACCTTTGTTTATGTGGCTCGGAAGGTATGCGTATATTCCGTTTGGGATTTTATTTATTATTACAATGTACTGGGCGTTAAAGGTTGAAAAACTAAAAAAGAAAAATGATATACAAACCTATAAGGAAATTGTTGCATTTACGGAGGGAAAAAAATTGGATGAACTTCATAAGGCAGTTGAAGTGGGAAAACGTCCTTATCAAAATATATTAAAGGTTATTATCAGTGCGGGTGTTACAGCGATGATTTGCTTCTTAATTGGAGTACTGATGCACGTATTCTTGAATTAATTAAATTTAAGGATATTTTGATTTGTAGAATTATAAAATAGAGCATTTTTCTCGCAGATTTTAACCGGTAGTTAAGAAATCGAAGCCATAATTAAACGAAGGCTCAATTGTAAACACATATTAGAAATACTATAATGAGAATATAAACAGGAGGTAGGAACAATGCAAATTGGTGAGAAGATAAAAAACTATCGGAAAACTGCGGGATTAACACAAGAACAGGTGGCGGATTATTTGGACGTTTCTACTCCTGCGGTAAATAAATGGGAAAAAGGAAACACATATCCAGATATATCATTACTTCCGGCAATTGCTCGATTATTAAAAATTGATATGAATGAACTATTTTCATTTCGTGAAGAATTGACAGAAAAAGAGATTGGACAATTTGTGAATGAGCTTTCGGAAGTTTCATTGGATAGCTTTATAAAAGCTTTTGAGATGGGAAAAAATAAAATAAAGGAATATCCTCATTGTGATTCGTTGATTTATTCAATTGCTACTGTTTTAAATGCGGCGTTAACTTTATCCGATGTCGATGATGAGAAAAAGTTGGAATGCAATAATGTGATTGTTGAATGGCTGGAACGAACTGCTGAAAGTCCGAATGAAAAGGTAAGGATTTCCAGTATTTTTATGCTTGCAGCGAAATATATACAAATGGAAAAATATAAAGAAGCAAATATCTTTTTGGATAAAATTCCAGATACTGTGATAGATGCCACAATTATGAAAACGAATGTACTAGCACACCAGGAAGGGACAGATATTGCAGCGTTCTTTTTAGAGGGAAAACTGATGCAGACAGTTACGAATATACAAAACTATCTGTATAAGTTGATAGAAATGGAAGAAGAAACCGGAAATCATTGTAAAGCAGAGGAGATTGCCGAAATCACAGAACATATGGTATCGTTATTTGGTCTGTGGGATTACGGTAAAGTAGTACCATATCTATTGATTGCCGTGTATCGAAAGGATGTAGAAAAATGTATTCAGTTGATAAAAGAAGTGCTGATGGAGTCACAGAAGCCATGGAAGATGGTGGAATCACCTTTATATTACAGATATGTGGATACAGTACAGGGAAAGTCTTTTTCAGGCGTTGGAAATAATTTTGTTCGTGCATTAGCTACAGAAATTGAAAATAAAGAAGAGTATGAATTTTTGAAAGGAAATAAAGAACTGGAGACGATTTTTTCTCAATATTTGAAATAGATTGCGATAAAAATATATAGAAATGATAAAATAAAAGCTGTAAAAATCTACGTTGAATTTTACAGCTTTTTGTGTATAATAGAAGTAGCAGAAACAATTTAAAATCAAAGAAAGGAGCTGAAAGAATATGGCAAATATTTTACCAGTATCTGATTTGAGAAATTATAATGAAGTTCTGAAGAACTGTCATAAAGGAGAACCGGTATACCTGACCAAGAATGGCAGAGGACGTTTTGTAGTTATGGATATTGAAGATTACGAGCGTGATCGTGCAGAGAAAAAGCTTCTCCTGAAGCTTCAGGAAGCTGAAGAAGCAGTGAAAGATGGCGAAGGTTGGATGAATCTGGACGAACTGAAAGCACTTGTGGGGGAATAAGATGTTAAAATTGCGGATCAATCCGATTGTTGCAAAGGATTTGAAAAACATCCGAGATTATATTGCTGAAGATAACGAAGAATATGCAGCAAAGACCATAAAGGAAATTTACGGTAAATTTGAAAACCTTCAGATGTTTCCTGGAATGGGATCGGATCTCTCCAAACGGGTCAGCTTTCGGACAGATTATAAATATGCGATATGGGAAGATTATGTGATTATCTACAAGGTCGGTAACGAATACGTAGAGATTTATCGTGTAGTTAACCGATATCAGGATATCACGAGAATCTTTGATTGATAACAGAGATGTGATAACAAATTGATAACACCGTTCAGTACAGCCTATGGATTTAGGACAGTGGAATACATATAAAACCAGATAGAACCATAATTCCTATACAAAAGTGTATAGTGATAAGATTTTATTTGCGAATTTGAATAACAGTAAAGAGAGAGCTGAGAATCCGTTTAAGCAGCGGATTTCTCGGCTTCTTGAGTGTGAGTGATCTTTTTAGATAGTCGTGTTTTGGTAATGCAATCAATACAGCCATTTATTAGGATTTTAAAACGTTAATACGACAACAGATTTCCGGCATATCCTCATCTTTCAACGAGGAATATTTCAGAATGCTCCATGAGCTTTTCAGCAATATCGTATTCATTTGAATAAGTCCTATGATAGGTGATGCATCTTTGCAGATAATATTATTAAGAATGGACGGTGGAATTAAAATTTCCGGCACTAGTCTTTTCATGGCATGATGCCATAAATAATATCGGGTTTGTAAAAACTCACATGCCGCCATATGAAGAATAGCTGCATATCGCCCAATGTTATTTTCATACCAATGATCACATAATTCTTTAGAAGTAGCGGCAATCCAGATAGCAGCGAGTTCTTCTTCGTTTTTTGCAGTCACTAACATTTCATCGGTTTGAATGGTTCCTTTATTTGTAGGCTGGGTAAAATATAGAAATCCCAGAGGGTTCTTTTGTATCAGTTCTTTCCTTGCCTGTGCTGTATTATTTTGAAACCAGTCAAATCCGTAGATATAACCGTCCCCATCGTATTCCACAAATACCGTTTTGGCAGTCATGGGATCGGAGAGGATTTTAGGAAAATTATAACTTTCATTATTCCAGAGTAAATAAACATCTTCCCATTTCAGTTTCCCAATCATATTATCCCTGCATTCATTTGTCTTGTTCTGTATAGAATTGCTGGTCATTCCAGTGAAAAAAATGATATGGATGCTCAGCATCCAAATACATATCAGCGTAGAGCCAGCTGAGGATATACGAATCGCCAAGCAGATCAAACACCCACTCTTCGGAAGCAGTGTCATCATCTTCAAATCGATTGATTTCGTCATTGAGTTCTATCAGCATAGAAGCTTCTTCGTTACAAAGGTAAAGCAGCAACTTTTCCATAACGCTGTGTGCTGTCATAGGGTATCCATATTTCGCACGCGTTCTCATGTTTTGCAGGGTACACTTCATTCGGTATAGAAAATCGTAATCATAGTGCATCACAAACTGTTCTGGAAGATCACTACACAGCCACGATACGCTTAGTCGACCAAGATGAGATCCGGCAGGCATGGAAACAAGCTCGGCCAAGTCTTCATTAATATGGTCAGACAGGATATCGCTGCCTGCCGCAAATGCCATAGCGGCTCTGGCACCATATGTATTTTCAAGAAATTGAGACCAGGCCTCGTGAGTTTTATACTCCTGCACAGAGATAGTTTCATAAGTTTTGGCATCTGATTCCGGGAAAACGATCCAGTTCAGTGCTCTGCAAATTCCTTTGCATTTGTCGATACGAATAGGATTCGCCGGCTTCATATCGGCACCATGTTTTTGTACCTACTCCGGCTCGGGAAGAGGCTTCCTCGATCGTTAGTCCCAGTTCGTTCCGTCTGGATCGGATCTGTCTGGCAAGTACCTGATTTCCTTGAATTGTTTTCTGCTCCATTGATAGACCTCATTTTGATGTGACATGTCATCTTGTTGTCATTACGTCATATAAATGCTGGTTTGTAAAGATAGTTCTCACAAAAATTTTTATATTTTGTTCCGGTTATTCGTAACAGTAAACGTGATTTTGATACCAGAGTTTCCTTAAAGGGAGCATTGGGAGAATCGGGGGTTAAGAGCGGCACTAGGGAAGCAACGGAATAGAAACAGTGGATAGAATCAGAGAAAACAGGAAATTGCTCAGATTATGTGGATGGAACTACCTCCAATTTTGCCATAAAATATTAAGAAGCTGAAATCACTTGGTTTTCTTATACGACATGGTTCTCCTAAAAGTGGTTACTGGGAAGTTACAGATTGCATAGCGAAGAATGATGACCGGGCAATGTCCTATTATATGGAAATTGTGGAAGATAAAGCTGAAAGCGGATTTGAGGTTTCTTATCTGGATTTACATGGAACTACTCCACCAAAAAAATTTTACCATAAAATATAAAAAACTTTCCCCATACCCCCCTATACATTTCCCACTTCCCATGCTATCATAATCAAAGATAACACCCCACGGCAGACAGTTTCATATGTCTGTAAATGCAGATTGTACAGAGGATAAATACGATGAAAATTCAGGAAAAAATGAGAAAGCCGGTGCTGGAGGCGAAGTATCTGAATGTGGAAAATACAGACAGATACCGCCCCATCATCCGGCTTTTTTATTTCAAATATGAGAAGTTAAAATACTGGCTGTATCAGGAAGAGGTTTTTGAAGAATTAAAAGAAGATCCATATTTTGCAGATTATACGATGGAGCAGTGCCAGCAGGACCTGACAGCCCTGGCCTCTTGGGGAAATCTGGTTACCATTCAGGATACCAGAAAGGCGGCTACGATTGAAGAATTCAAGAACAAAAAGTTTCGGTATCAGTTATCGGAGACAGCGGTAGAAATTGAACGCATGATCGTACGAATCGAAAATCTGTTTATAGAGGGTTCTTCTCTTGAACCTACATTATTGGAGCGGATTCGGCTCAATCTGGGGAAGCTGGAAGAAATATCTGTGAAAGAGGATGAGAACATTCATGCCTGGTGGAATGATCTGAATAATGACTTCATTCGCTTAAATCAGAATTATCAGGATTATATGCGGGAATTGAACAGCGTAAAAGCAGAAGAGATGATGAGGACCAGGGAGTTTCTTTTATTCAAAGATCGTTTGATGGACTATCTGCGCTCCTTTGTAAAAAGTCTGCAGGTGAATGTGACAGCAATTGAACAGGAGCTTAAGAAGGTACAGGAAAAGACAGTAACGAATATTTTACAGAAGGTTACGGCGTATGAGTGTTCCATCCCCCGTATGGATGTGGAAATGGATGAACAGCTGATTTATGAAAAAATCAGCGGGCGCTGGGAAAGCATGGTGGAATGGTTTGCAGGAAGAGACGGACAGGAATCAGAAGCAGGCAAGGTATTTGATACGACCAATGAAATTATCAGGAAAATTACACGTTATGCGGCCCGTATCAGCGAAATGAGCAATCAGGGTTCCAATCGCAGGGAAGAGTATAAAAAAGTGGCCCAAATGTTTGCAAAATGCAGAAATATTTCCGAGGCCCATCAATTGGCAGCGGCTGTTTTTGGGATGGAAAAACCGCTGCATTTAAAGGGGAGTATGGCCAGAGAGACGGACAGTATCAACAGCGGGGTATATGAGGAAAAGCCATATGTGGTCACAGTAACGCCCAGGGTTCGTACGTATCGGGAAAAGGCGAAAAGAAGCGGGATTACAGACCATTCAAAAGAGAAGGAGGCCATGCGCAGGGCTGAAATACAGCGGCTGGAAAAGGAACGGAAGCTGCTGAGAAGCTATATTAAAAACGGAAGGCTGGAGTTTGCGGATCTTCCGATGATCGAGCCATATGTGCGGGATATGTTTCTTTTATGGCTGTCTAAGGCATTGGAGAAGAAAAATCACAGAGCCAAGACCGAGGATGGTCAGATGTATTACATTGAAGAGACAGATGCAAAGGAATACTGTACATTAAAATGTACAGACGGAGAGTTTCAGATGCCCTGTTATACGATGGTATTTGAAGAAGGGGAACAGGAAATATGAAGGTACTGGAAGTGCTGCTGAACAACAGATGGATTTTAAAATCCAGGGATCGTGAGCTGTATTATCAGGTAAAAGAAGCGTTGGCATCAGGGGAGGAAAAGAAATTTTTAAGAGAAAAACTGGGATACCAGGTACTGATCAATCCCTATATGATTAAGGTGGAAAAGCTGCCTGCAGCTGCAGAAAACTGGATGGGAATTTCTGAGTTTTGCGATCCCATCGAGTATGTATTTTTTTGCCTGGTTCTTATGTTTCTTGAGGATAAAGAGGCAGAGGATCAGTTTGTGTTGTCAGAGCTTACGGAATATGTACAGAGCCAGTACAGGGAAGAGCAGATTGACTGGACTATTTACCGTTACCGCCGTCATATGATCCGGGTGATGAAATACTGTGTGGCATGTGGGATTTTGAATGTAAATGACGGGATAGAAGAGGGATTTGCAAAAGATGATACCAGTGAGGTTTTGTACGAGAATACAGGGGTTTCACGGTATTTTATGAAAAATTTCACCCAGGATATTATGGGATATACAGTGCCGAAAGATTTTGAAAAAGAAGAGTGGATTGATTTAGATGAGGACAGGGGAATTATCCGAAGACAGCGGGTGTACCGCAGGCTTCTGATGACCATGGGAATGTACAGAGAGAGGGATACGGAAGAAGATTTTGCCTACGTGCGTAATTACCGCAATATGATACAGGGGGAATTATCGGAGCTGTTTCCATGTGAGCTGCAGGTACACAGCAGCAGTGCGTTTCTGATATTGGAGGAGAACTGCAGGCTTGGCCGGACCTTTCCGGAAGAAAATACACTGTCAGACATTGTGCTGCTTTTGTACCAGCTTTTGCAGGAAGAAATACGGACAGGCAGAGTAGAAGTGCCTCTGGATGAACAAATCCGTCTTCCAAAAGAAAATTTTCAGAGGCTTGTGGAAAAGTGCAAAGAGCAGTTTGGTGTAGGGTTTAATAAGACATATCGGGAAATGACCTTTGCAGAATTTTACAGGGAAGTATATGATTATATGGAAAATCTGATGATGATAGAGCAGGCATATGGTGACATATACATCCGATCAGTGGCAGGTAAAATCATGGGAAAATATCCGGAAGATTTTGGAAAAGAGGACAAAGGCGATGAATAGTGGAAAGTGGCAGATAAACAGGGCGGGACTGGTGGATTTTTGGTACTATGATGAGGAAACGTTTGAATGTTCGGAAGGCCGTATGCTTTTAAGAGGTTCAAATGGTTCGGGAAAATCAGTCACCATGCAGAGCTTTATTCCTCTTTTACTGGATGGAAATATGCGTCCAGAGCGGTTGGATCCATTTGGCTCCCGTGCAAGGAAAATGGAGAATTATCTTTTAGAAGAAAATGATGACCGGGATGAGAGAACCGGATATCTTTATATGGAATTTAAACGTCTGGGAAGTGAAGAATATCTGACGTTGGGGCTGGGAATCCGTGCAAGAAAGAATAAAAAGCTGGAATCCTGGTATTTTTGTATTACGGATAACAGACGGGTGGGATATGATATCTTTTTGTATAAAGATCTGGAAAATAAAATCACCTGTTCTAAAATTGAGTTAAAAAACAGGATTGGCGATGGCGGGAAGGTGATGGAGACTCAAAGCGAATATGCAGCCTGTGTGAATCGCCTTCTGTTTGGATTTGAAACCCAGGAAGAGTATAAGGAACTGCTGGAGCTTTTGATCCAGCTTCGTACGCCAAAGCTTTCTAAAGATTTTAAGCCTACCGTTATTAATGAAATTCTGAGCAGTTCGCTGCAGACCTTATCGGAAGATGACTTGCGGCCCATGTCTGAGGCGATTGAAAATATGGATAATTTGAAAACAAATCTGGACAGCTTAAACGAGAGCATCCGGGGGGCCAGACAGATTGAAAAAATTTACGACCAGTATAACCAGATCGTACTTTATAATAAAGCCCGTATGTTTGCAGAAGCTGGAAACGCCTATGAAGACTGTGAACGTATGGGGAAAAGACAGCTGGAAGAACTGAATGAAAAAACAGTGATGCTGGAAAAAGAAAAACAGCGGTATCAGGAGCTTGCGCGGGAGGAAGAAGTTTTAAAGAAGGAAAAAGAATCCCTCACAAAAAGCGATGCGGCAAAGTTAAAGGAACAGGAACTGGAATTAACGGGAGAACTGCGGGAAAAGGCAGAGGAAAAGTGTGTAAAAGAGAGACAGGAGCAGGAGAAAAAGGATAAGCTGCAGGAAACGGAGAGACGGCTGAAACGGGGAGAGGAAGAAAATGAACGCATCTGGGGAGAGATAGAAACCTGCATTGAGGAAATGGAGGATGAACTGGAAGAAGTACCGTTTGATGAGTTTTCCTTTTTGAAAAAAGAACTGCTGGAAGATAAAAATCCGGATTATTCGTTTGAGTCCCACGTACAGCTTTTGAAAAGGTATACGGAGCAGGCAGAGCGGGGAAAAGAGGGATTGACGGAGGAAAAAAACTGCCAGGAAAAATATGATCGTTATTTAAAGGAACTGGATTTATGCCAGGCAGAACGAAATGGGGCAGAAAGGGAGGTGCAGCAGTATGAACGTCTTTTGCAGGAAACAAAGGCAGAGCTGACAGAACAGGTATATCTCTGGGAACGCAGCAATGAAGAACTTTCTCTCACGCCGGATGTGATGCAGGAGATTTCCAGAAAAATTCAGGGGTATGAACAGGGGAGCGATTATTCTGAAATACGGGAGCTGGCGAAACAAACATTATATGAAAAGGAAAGCGAATTTACCAGAGAACGAATGCTGCTGGAGAAGGAGATGGAAAATGAGAGCGGTGAATTACAGCGATTAGAGGAGGAGCTGACCGAGTGGAAGACGCAGAAAGAGCCGGAACCGGAGCAGCCAGAATGCGTACAGAAAAACCGCAGTCTTTTAAAAGAAAAAGGGATTCCCTATCAGCAGTTTTATAAGACCATAGAGTTTGGAACAGGGATGGAATCACAGCAGGCAGACCGCCTGGAAGAGGCTCTTCAGCAGATGGGAATACTGGATGCATTGATCATTTCGGAAGAATACAGAGACAAAGTGTTAGAACTGGACTGCGGCGTATGCGACCGGTATATTTTTGGCGATGTTTCTCATGTACGGGAAAATTTGACAAAGGTGCTGGATGTAGATAACGGAGAGAATGATATTCTGTTTTATCAGAAGATTTCAGGAATTTTAGCTTCCATTGGATTTGGCAGAAGCAACGATCCGGGAAGAACCTGGATTGATGAACGGGGAAATTATCGTCTGGGAGTCCTGGAAGGAACGGTTACCGGAGAATACCACGCCAGATTTATCGGTATCAGAGCCAGAGAACAATACAGGAAGGAAAAAATAGAAGAACTGGAGACGCTCTGTCATAATAAAATGCAGCAGGTGGAAACAATAAAGGCTGCATTGGAGAAGAACGGCCTGCGTTTGGAGCTGCTTTGGAGAGAATGGGAGAAATTTCCGAAAGATGAAGATTTAAAAACAGCGGCAAAAGAGCTTGCAGGCTGGGAATACCGCCTGGAACTCGCGGTCAGGCGGCTAGGAGAGCAGCAGGCGCTCACAGAAACAGAACGGAAAAAACTGGATGAAATTCGTATCAAAGTAAGGGAGCTGTGCGCAAAATGTTACCTTTCTCCCCGTCTGGATCTGTTTGTTTCCGTTTTGGAATCGCTGCATAAATATAAAGATCTGCTTGCCGGGCTTCGGGTGTCTTATGGCAACTATCAAAATGGAGTCCTGTATGTGAAAAGCCAGCAGGAATACAGGAATGATATAGAGCAGGATCTGGATGATATCCGCTATGATTTGAGTAGAATTTCAATAAAGGTCAGGGAACTGGAAGAATTTCTGGTTTCTGTACGAAAACAGCTGGAGCTTACCGATTACGAACAAATCAGAGAACGTCTGGATTACTGTATGCAGAGGCTTATTCTTCTGCCAGGTGAGAGAGAAAGCTGTGTAGGAAGGCAGAATCGATTGGAAAATGAAGCAGCTGTACTGCAGGATAAAATACGGGAAAATGAAACGAAAAAAGAACAGCTTTCAGATAAAAAAGAAACATACGGAACCGTGTTTAAGCTGGAATATGGTTTGGGATATATGGAAGATGTAATTGAGGAAACCGACGATATGGACGGATTGGCAAAGGCAATCTGCGGACAGCTTTCAGGAAGCTGCGGAAATAAAAAGCAGGAGGATGTTTTTGGCAGTCTGCAGGAGGTTTATCATCAGAACCGTGGATTTCTTCTGGATTATCAGATTACACTGTCCTCTCTTTTTGAAGACCTGAATGATGAAAATTCCTTCCTGGATATGAGCGCAAAGAGAATTGATATTTCAGCGAAATACAGGGGAACCGCAGTAAAATTTAAGGAGCTGCTGCAAAAACTCTGTGAAGATGCGGATGGGCTGGCCAAGGTTTTAAGTGAAAGAGACCGGGAACTGTTTGAGGATATTCTGGCGAATACCATCAGTAAAAAAATACGTGCCCGAATTCAGGCAAGCAAACGCTGGGTAGAGAAAATGAACGGACTGATGGAATCCATGCAGACTTCCAGCGGATTGAAACTGAGCCTGCGGTGGAAAAATAAACGGGCAGAAAAAGAAGAACAGCTGGATACCAGAGCTTTGGTGGAATTATTGCAGAAGGATGCCGAAATCATGCGTCCCGAAGAAATAGACAAAATTTCGCTGCATTTCCGTTCCAAGATTGAGGAAGCAAGGAAGCTTGCGGGAGATACAGGAGCAGTGCAATCCTTCCATGCGACGATGCGGGAGGTTCTGGACTATCGGAAATGGTTTGAATTCCAGTTGGAGTGTCAGAAAACAGGAGAGAAGAAGAAAGAACTTACGGACCGGGTGTTCTTTACGTTCAGCGGAGGCGAAAAAGCCATGTCCATGTATGTACCGCTGTTTTCCGCAGTGGCAGCCAAATATGCGGGAGCCCGTGAAGACGCGCCGAAAATGATTTCTCTGGATGAGGCCTTTGCCGGTGTGGATGAAATGAATATCCGCGATATGTTCCGCCTTATAGTAGAGTTTGAATTTAATTTTATGATCAATTCTCAGATTTTATGGGGGGATTATGATACCGTTCCTGCATTGGCAATCTATCAGCTCATCCGGCCGGAAAATGCCAGATTTGTTTCTGTGATCCGCTATCTGTGGAATGGAAAGAAGAAGGTAATGGTAACAGATCAGATGGCTCAGAAAGGATAAAATATGGATGAGACCGGACAAAAAAAGATGAACGAATGTCTGGATTATTTCCGGCAGCGATCTGTTTATGAAAAGCTCTTTCAAAAATTTAAAGAAAAATATGCCAGCCTGGGACATATGGGAGGAAAAGCAGTTCTGTCCGGGCTTACTTTGGCAGAAAAGCAGGACTTAAGCGGATTCTTACAAAAGGATTATACAGAAAACAAAACAGTAACCGTTTCCGCCGGATTGCTGGAAAAATGTCTCGCTGAAAGCCGGTTTTCCGGGATTTCCGGGGAAATGCTCCTTGAGGCTTATTTTGGAGAAAAATTGACGGTAAAGAAAGAAGAAAAAGAGAAGGAAGAGAAAAAAAGAAAGGATTTCTTTGCCGGGCTGCTGGATGGAAAGGAAGAAGATCCGGTGGGAATGTGGCTGAAAGAGGTTCTGGAAAATCATGGAAACGGCTATGAAATTCTGATGCAGCAGTATCGGGAAAATCCGGAAGGACTGAGGGATATTCTGAAAAATATTATGAAAGCCTATCAGCAGATCTGCATTATAAGAAAAAAACAGCTTCTGGCGGTGTTTGCAGCGCAGGTAACAGGAAATCCCCATTATTTTGACGCCGGAAAAACAGCGGAAAGACTTCTGATTTTATTTCTGAAAGACCAGTTTAAAAGCAGCTTCAGTGATGAGATGTCTCCGGCAGAAGAGAAGAGCTGCCTGCTGTATCAGGCAGGTATTTTAAAGGATGATCTGTCTAATGAAACACTGGCTTATGGTTTGCACGCCTGGAAACAGGATGGATGCATACATAAAGGAATTGAAGGATTTTTAAAAGAGAAGGAGCCTGTTCGATTGACCCTGCGTACCCTTGGAGAACTGGGTAAAGTTACTGCACAGAAGCGGGAAGTATATGTGGTAGAAAATCCGGCCGTATTTTCCATTTTGACAAGCCGGAATCCATCTTGTGCGGCGGTCTGCATCAATGGACAGCCAAGACTGGCATCCTTCCTGCTGTTAGATTTTCTGAGGGAAACGCATCAATTCTTGTATGCAGGAGATTTTGATCCGGAGGGACTTCTGATTGCCCAGAGATTAAAAGAACGGTATGAAGATTCGCTGTATTTATGGAAATATGAGGCAGAGTGGTATAAAAAGTATCTGTCCGGTGTAAGGTTAAGCGGCAGCCGGATCAAAAAGCTGGATCATGTATACAGACCCGAACTGCTGGAAATAAAAAAATGGATGCAGAAAGAGCAGAAAGCCGCTTATCAGGAGGCTATGATCGAGATTTATCTGGATTAGGAATAAACGGTAAGGCCGAAAATGCGGACATACATTTTCGGCCTTATGTTTTTCCTATGGAAGCTGCATAATATTGATTAAAATAATCCAGGACAATCCATAGTAGGAAATGACGGCCACCAGATCGTTTACCGTTGTGATAAGTGGGCCGGATGCTACTGCCGGATCCACTCCTATTTTCTGGAAGAAAATAGGAATGATTGTACCGGATAAAGAAGAGATAAGCATGGCAAGTACCATAGCTGTGCCAAGGCATCCGGAAACCGCAAAGGCAAAGGGGACGGTATTTCCCTTTAGAACCAGATAACCTCCGATTATGAGAAATGACAGGGCACCAAGGATTAAACCGTTGGTCAATCCTACCCGTGATTCCTTTATGATCAGCGCCAGTTTCTGCTTTCCTGAAAGCTGCTTATCCATAAGTACACGGATCGCAACAGCAAGAGACTGGGTTCCTACATTACCTGCCATGTCCAGAATCAAGGACTGAAAACACATAATAACAGGAAGCTGTGCGACGATGGATTCAAAGAGGCCTACGGTTGCCGATACGCCAAGGCCCATTCCAAGCAGGATAAAAAGCCAGGGAAGGCGTTTTTTTACGCTGAGAAAAATGGGTTCCTCCAGATCCTCTTCAGCAGAAAGACCGGCAAACTTTGCGTAATCCTCATTTAATTCGTCTCCAACGACTTCTACCAGATCGCTGGCAGTGATAACACCGATCAGTTTGTTGTCATTATCCAGTACCGGGATAGAATCTTCAGAGTAATCTCTAAGCTGAGGGATACAGTCTTCGATGGATGCACGCGCATAAATGTATGGATAGGAACAGGTCATGATACCTTTCAGATCCGTTCCTTCTCTGGCTATGATCAGATCCTTTAAATCAATAGCTCCATAAAATATATTATATTGATCGACAACATAGATGGTGCTGATATTGTCATTTTCCGCTGCCTGACGAACCAGCTCAGACATGGCTTCTTTGACAGAGGCGTGATCGGAAACAACGATGTAATTAGTAGACATAACGCTTCCGATTTCATCCTCATCAAAGGAACTCAGTAATTTTACGTCGGAGCGTACCTCAGGATCCAGTAAGTCGATGAGCGTTTCCCGTTCCCCTTTTTCCAGGTGCCGGAGTACATCCACTACATCAGAGGTTTCCATACGGGAAAATACATCGACTTTTTTTCGGATGCTTAATTCCTGGACGTATTCTGCAATATGGTCGGAATATTCTAATATATCCGCCAGTGCTTCTGAATCCAGGATCTGATATAATTTTGTGCGTTCTGTTTTATTTAAAAGATCCAGAGCCAATGCGATATCATTTTCATGGTAGGAAGATAATTGTTCCTGCATTCTCTTTGGAGTCAGATTGCTGCGGATCAGCTCTGCGATTTCCAGGCTGTATCCTGCTGCTGTTGTGTTTGCTGCCATTTCATTGTCCTCCTTTACAAGCTGATTTGGGCAAAGGCGGGTACAGAAATTCTGTTCGCAGCAAAAAGGGCATAAAAAAACCACTGCCGGCTGCAAACAAAACAGACTGCAATCGCTTTTGCTTATGTAGTGCTGTGTTGGAACAGACAATGGTATTCACTCATATATACAGACGAAATCAGGCCATGGACAGTCGGAAGCTGTCTGTGTATGTAAATGGTTGGAATACCTTATCCGTACTTCGACTATCACTACCGTCCATGATCTCACCTCACTTTTAATTGTTTTATTATATGACTAAAATGACCTGTATATTATAACCTATTTTTCCGGGAAGCACAACCTTTTTTCTGTTAAATCAGAAACGCTGCATGGAATCGTGATCATGGTGATGTAATCTGCCTGATTTTTAAGTGCCATTTCATTTAGCCCCTCTTCATAGGCATAGCCGGTAAGAAGCAGATGATGCTCTTTGGCATAGGAAAGGATTGACCGGTATACCTGAGGAAGCTTATCCCATGTCCCAATACAGAAGGAGCGCAGATAGGTTCCCGCCGGCAGTATTTCGTCGTATGCCTCGGAGGTATGAGGGCAGTAAGCAAAAAAGGAACTGTAGCTGTTAAAATGCTTTCTTCGGATAGAATCCATAGAAATACGGCTTCCGAAGCTGTCATAAAGATGAAATGTCTCTTTCAGCCTGAGAGAAAAATCAGCAGCAACTGAAAAATCCGCCTCATCATATTTTCCCGTAATGGCAGAAGAAATAAGAATTTTTTGCTGAGGAAGCGAGCACAGCTGAATGGAGCCGTGTTTTGCGTTCATAGCAATTTTAAGACGTTCCGCTTTTTGTTCTAAAAATGACTGTTCAGATAAAAGCTGCTGAATGGATTCTTCAATCCATAATTTCCTTTTCTCCATTATCCGGGAAAAGGAATCGTCCGATGGACTGGAAGCATATTCCCGGATTTCTTCAATGGACAGGCCGATTTTTCGCAGTGTCAGGATCATTTCCAGCTGTGCGAACTGAAAGCAGGTGTAATAGTGATAGCCATTTTCTTCAATGACCTCAGGACAGAATAAGCCGATATCGTTGTAGTAATGAAGAGTTCGTTTGTTGACTCCGGCACGTTTGGCAAATTCTCCGGAGGAGTATAGATAGTGTTTTTGCTCCATAAAAACTCCTTGACTGTACACTTACTGTACATTATATGATAGGGCATATAAGAATAATGTCAATAGGAAGAAGGAGATTGTATGGAATTTACATCAGTTAAAAAGCAGCAGTGGTCGGAAATAAAAGAAATTTATATGGAAGCATTTCCAAAATGCGAAAGAAAGCCCTTTTTTTTACTGCGCCAGTCAATTAAGAGAAAAAAAGCCGTGCTGGCGGTGGCAGCAGAGGGAAATCAGCTTCTGGGATTTACAGTTTTTGTTGTATATAAAGATATGGTTATGATAGATTATCTGGCAGTGTCATCGAAAATACGGAGCAGAGGAACGGGAAGCCGGATTCTGGAACATATATGCGGGCAGTTTCCGGATAAAAAAATCGTGCTGTTAATTGAACGTGTGGACGATATGGCAGAGAATTGTCAGCAGCGGACTGCCCGCCGGAGGTTTTATCTGAAAAATGGTTTCACTTCTTCCGGCATTTTTATAACGGGTGCAGGCGGAGACATGGAAGTTTTAAATTACGGAGGAACTGTTTCGCAGGAGGAATATATGGATTTACAAAGATATGCGCTTGGGAAGCTGTTTTTCCGTTTGTCGCGGATTCAGCTGGCAGAGGTGTGAGTATTTATTTATGATGCAGGAAGGGTGCTTTTAACAAATAAAATATATCAAAAATCTGCAATTCAGTGTTATAATAGGGGTACTGAACTCATTTGACAGGTCGTACGGTAAAATAAGCGGCAAAGGGCTGCAGACCGGTGATGTCATGTCGGCCTGATTCCCCGGCAGGGGGATGACGTTGGACCATTATAAGAACAGAAAGGCCATATAAAACTCGAAAATGGAACCATATTACTACACAAAACTACCCAAACACCATCAGTCCGTCTACCATGCCATTTTCCAGGGGCTTATGAATCTGGAGGATTCCTTTTTAGTCCCCAGAATTGACGGCAGGGAGCTGACAGACCTGTTTTTCCGTCTGCGTCTGGATCATCCGGAGATATTCTGGGCCAGTGGATTTCATTATAAATATTATCAGGATTCGCCCAATCTGATTTTTGAACCGGAGTATCTGTTTGAAAAGGGAAAGATAAAGGAGCATAAAAAGGCACTGGCGTCCCGGGTGGAGAAGCTGATCCGGCCGGCGGCAAAGCTTTCCGAGTGGGAGAAGGAGAAGTATATTCACGATTTTATCTGTGAAAATGTCCGCTACGATAAGCTGAAAAAGGCCTATTCCCATGAGATCATCGGTCCTTTGGGCCAGGGTGTGGGAGTATGTGAGGGGATTGCAAAGGCAGTGAAGGTGCTCTGCGATGGCCTTGGGATCTGGTGCATGATTGCAATCTGCGGAAATAATCCGGAAAAAGGCATCAAGTACCGTCATACCTGGAATATTGTGCAGATCGGAGGCGTGTATTATCATCTGGACACTACCTTTGACAATACGCTGGGAAAGCATAACTGCGCAGAAGGCGGGATCCGGTATGACTATTTTAATCTGGATGACAAGGCAGTATTTCGAGATCATGAGCCGTTAATCGCTCCGGCGCCGTCCTGTACAGACGGGGATCATTTTTATTATAAAGAAAAGAAGCTGTCATTTACAAAGGCAGAGGATGTCTATAAGAGAGCCTGTCAGGCAGCGAAAAAGGGAAAGCCCCTTACTTTTCACTGGAGAGGCGGTTATCTTACCAGGGCTGTGCTGGAGGAACTTTTAGATTTAATGAAAAAAGCAGGAGAAGAACGGGAAAAGACAGCGCGGATTGCGCTTAACTGGCCTCAGGCGGTGATTCGCCTGACCTATGCGGACGGCAGGGCGGAGAGCAGTGTTTCCGTAGACGAGGCTAATGAGGGAGAGCAGGAAGGTACATAACATAAATGACACAACAGGAAATTTTAAAGCATTATTTTGGCTACGACAGCTTCAGGGAAGGGCAGGGGCGTTTAATTGAAGCAATCTTAGAAGGCAGGGACGTATTGGGAATCATGCCTACGGGGGCCGGAAAGTCTCTTTGCTACCAGATTCCTGCCCTTATGATGGACGGGATTACCCTGGTGATCTCGCCTCTTATTTCTCTGATGAAGGATCAGGTGAGCAACTTAAATCAGGCGGGAATCCTGGCAGCTTACTTAAACAGTTCCTTAACCTACGGCCAGTACAGAAAAGCGCTGGAGTTTGCCAGAGCAGGGCGGTATCCTATTATCTATGTGGCTCCGGAGCGGCTGATGACAGAGGAATTTTTACAGTTTGCACTGGATCCTCAGGTAAAGATTGCCATGGTGGCTGTGGATGAAGCCCACTGCGTATCCCAGTGGGGACAGGATTTCAGGCCAAGCTATTTAAAAATAGTGGATTTTATCCGGCAGCTTCCGGTGCGCCCGGTGGTCAGCGCTTTTACAGCTACGGCTACGGCGGAGGTACGGGATGACATCATGGATATTCTGATGCTTCGCCAGCCGGAGATCCTTACCACAGGCTTTGACCGCGGGAACCTGTATTTTGGCGTGCTGTCCCCTAAGGACAAGTATGCGGCTCTGGTGAATTATCTGGAGCGCCATAAGGGGGAAAGCGGTATTATTTACTGTATTACCCGCAAGGTAGTGGAGGAAGTCTGCGCCAACCTGATCCGGGAGGGCTTTCCTGTGACACGGTATCACGCAGGGCTTGGCGATGAAGAGCGCAGGTACAATCAGGAGGAGTTTATTTACGATCATTCCCCTATTATGGTGGCGACGAATGCCTTTGGAATGGGCATTGATAAGTCCAATGTGCGCTTTGTGGTTCACTATAATATGCCGAAAAATATGGAATCCTATTATCAGGAGGCGGGACGCGCGGGCCGTGACGGAGAACCGGCGGAGTGTATCCTTCTCTATGGAGGTCAGGATGTGATTACCAATCAGTTTTTTATTGACCATAATCAGGAAAATGATGCCTTAGATCCCATGACGCGGCAGATCGTGATGGAGAGAGACCGGGAGCGCCTGCGGAAAATGACATTTTACTGCTTTACAAATGATTGTCTCAGGGATTATATCCTGCGGTATTTTGGAGAATACGGCAGCAATTACTGTGGAAACTGTTCCAACTGCCTGACTCAGTTTGAAACTGTAGATGTGACGGAGATTGCAGAGACGCTCATCCGCTGTGTGCAGACCAGCGGACAGCGCTATGGGACCAATGTGATTATAGATACGGTTCACGGAGCCAACACGGCAAAGATCCGCAATTACCGCATGGATGGAAATATCTGCTACGGAAAGCTGGCAAAAGTTCCCGTATACAGGCTGCGTCAAGTGATGAACCATCTGCAGCTGTCCGGTTTTCTCACCGTTACCAATGATGAATATGCCATTGTGCATCTTACAGAAAGCTCTGGAAGGATTCTTGCAGGAGAAGAGACGGTTATGATGAAGATGGCAAAGGAGCAGGAGCACACAAAGACCGATACGGGAAGCAGAAAGAAGAAGGCAAAAGGTGTTTCGGCAGGTATGGCAGAGGCAGATATGCCCTTATTTGAGCGGCTCAGGGAGCTCCGCGCCCAGACGGCAAGGGAGGAAAAAGTACCGCCCTATATTGTATTTTCCGATAAGACTCTGGCTCATATGTGCGTTTTAAAGCCTGAGGACAGGGAGGAAATGCTGTCTGTTTCCGGCGTGGGCGAATTTAAGTATGAAAAGTATGGAGAGCGTTTTCTGGCCTGCATCAGAGAATGGAAGGAGAAAGAAGCATAAAATGGATCAGGATAAGAGAAAAGAGATCATAAACAGTTCAGAGACACAGGAGGATTTGGGTGTACGGGAGGATGGCGTACAGGTGACAGGTGTACAGGAGTCCGGTATACAGAGTGAATCCGCCGTTCCTCACAAACGCCGTGTCCGCTACAAGGGTACCCACCCGAGGAAATTTGAGGAAAAGTATAAGGAACATCAGCCGGAAAAGTACCGGGATACCATTGAAAAGGTCATCAGTAAGGGCAGCACTCCTGCAGGTATGCACATTTCCATTATGGTAAATGAAATCCTGGATTTCCTTCAGATCCAGCCGGGACAGACCGGGCTGGACGCTACTTTGGGCTACGGAGGCCATACGGGCCATATGCTGGAGCAGTTAAAGGGACAGGGCCATATGTGGGCGCTGGATGTAGATACCATCGAGATGGAAAAAACAAGAAAGCGGCTGGCAGACAGGGGATTCGGACCTGACATTTTGACCATAAAGCATCTGAATTTTGCAAATATTGACCAGGTGGCAGAGGAAGCCGGAGGCTTTGATTTTATACTGGCAGATCTGGGAGTTTCTTCCATGCAGATCGACAACCCGGAGCGGGGATTTTCCTATAAAACCGATGGCCCTCTGGATCTGCGCCTGGATTCTTCCAGAGGGATGACGGCAGCGGAACGGTTAAAGGAGCTGGACGAGGAGGAGCTTGTGGGGATGCTTGTGGAAAACTCGGATGAACCTTATGCGAAAGAAATTGCCAGAAGGGTGATGCGCGAGCTGAGAAATGGAAATGCCGTTGACACAACTACCCGCCTTCGGGAACTGATTGAGGAAGCCCTGGTATTTCTTCCTGTGGCTGATCGGAAGGAGGCTGTGAAAAAATCCTGCCAGAGATGCTTTCAGGCACTGCGTATTGACATTAACAGCGAATTTGAGGTGCTGTATTCCTTTTTGGATAAACTGCCGGGAGCCTTAAAGCCCGGAGGAAGGGCTGCGATTTTAACCTTCCATTCCGGAGAAGACAGACTGGTAAAAAGGGCATTTAAAGACGGAAAGAAGGCAGGGCTTTACAGTGAGATTTCCGCTGATGTGATCCGTCCCTCGGCAGAGGAGTGCATAAAGAACGGACGTGCCCGTTCTACCAAGCTTCGATGGGCGATCCGGGGATAAGGTTTTATACGGACCAATTGACTGCAGGAGGTTTTTGCAGAAGGAGAAGGGAGGCATGCAAAATGGACATGGAACAGCTGTCGCTGTTTGATACGGAAGCAGTTTACGATCCGCTGGCAAGCCGGATGCGTCCGGAGGATCTGGATGAGTTTGCAGGCCAGACGAATCTTTTGGGAAAGGGGAAGCTTTTGCGCCAGCTCATTGAGCAGGACCGCATCCCGTCTATGATTTTCTGGGGGCCTCCGGGGGTGGGAAAAACCACGCTGGCAGGGATTATTGCAAAGAGAACCCATGCAGAATTTGTGAATTTCAGCGCTGTCACCAGTGGAATCAAGGAAATCCGCGAGGTGATGGCCCAGGCAGAGGGCAGACGGCGCATGGGCGGAAAAACCGTGCTTTTCGTAGACGAGATCCACCGCTTCAACAAGGCACAGCAGGATGCCTTTCTTCCTTTTGTGGAGAAGGGAAGTATTATCCTGATCGGGGCAACCACGGAAAATCCTTCCTTTGAGATCAACAGCGCTCTTTTGTCACGGTGCCGTGTATTTGTCCTTCACAGCCTTTCAAATGAAGAACTGGTGCAGCTGATCCGAAGGGCGCTCACATCCCCAAAGGGGCTTGGGTACCTGAAGGTGGATATAAGCAGTGAGATGATTGAGAAAATTGCTGCCTTTGCAAACGGAGATGCCAGAACGGCCTTAAATGTTCTGGAGATGGCAGTGGCAAATGGGGAAATTACCGGGGAAAAGACCATTGTGACCATGGATACTCTGATGCAGTGTATCGGGAAAAAGAGCCTGCTTTATGATAAAAAGGGAGAAGAGCATTATAATCTGATCTCGGCTCTTCACAAATCCATGCGCAATTCTGACCCGGATGCTGCGGTATACTGGCTGGCTCGGATGCTGGAGGCAGGAGAGGATCCCCTTTACGTGGCAAGAAGGCTGGTTCGGTTTGCCAGTGAGGATATCGGGATGGCAGACAGCAGCGCCCTTCCTCTGGCAGTGGCTGCTTATCAGGCCTGCCATTTTCTGGGAATGCCGGAGTGCAATGTCCATTTAAGTCATGCGGTCATCTACCTGTCCACCGCGCCCAAGAGCAATTCTTCCTATATGGCCTATGAGGCAGCCAAAGAGGATGCAAAGGAGATGCTGGCAGAGCCGGTTCCTCTTGTGATCCGCAATGCGCCTACAGACCTGATGAAGGAGCTGCATTACGGAGACGGCTATGTGTATGCCCATGATACAAAGGAAAAAATCGTGCGGATGCAGTGCCTGCCAGACAGCGTAAAGAACCGTGTCTATTACAGGCCGGGAATTCAGGGGGATGAAAAGGTCATAAAGGACAGAATGGAACGGATCAAACAGTGGAGAAATAAAGGAGTGCCGGAGCATTAAAGCCCCGGACACTCCTTTAAATTTTTCAGGATACGTTCCAGATTTTTTTTAAGAAGCTCTTGTTCTTCCGGATCCATTCCCTCACAGATTACATCATTAAGACGGTCAAAGCCCTGATGGACCTGGGCCGCCTCTTCACGTCCTGCCTTGGTGAGGCAGATGAGAAAGGATCTTCGGCAGTCCGGATCACGTTCCCGTACCAAATATCCGGATTTTTCCAGCTTATCCAGACTCCGGGACATAGTGGTTGTATCCATACGGCAGCGCCCCGCCAGCTCTGTCTGGGTCAGATGGTCTTCCTCCAGAAGACAGTTTAAAATCCTGGCATGTCCCTGGCCCAGAGTAAGTCCCAGATTCTGTAAAAATGGCTGTACCAGCCGTTTTCGGGCCTTTTCAATCTGTATCATCAGATCTCTTATATCTGTATTTCCATTCATAATAGAGGGTCCTTTCTGTCAATCCAATTCAAATTGTCCGGTATAAAGCTGATAGTACCGTCCCTTCTGTTCCAGCAGCTCGTCGTGATCTCCCCGTTCCATGATTTCCCCGTGCTCTAATACTATGATCGCCTCGCTGCGGCGCACCGTTGAGAGACGATGGGCGATTACAAATACAGTTCTGCCCTCCATCAGGGCGTCCATACCCTGCTCGATGAGCTTTTCTGTACGGGTGTCAATGGAGCTGGTAGCTTCATCCAGAATCAGAACCGGAGGCCGTGAGATGGCGGCCCTGGCAATGGCTAAGAGCTGTCTCTGCCCCTGAGACAGATTGGCACCGTCGCTGTGGAGCACCGTGTCATAGCCCTGGGGCAGACGGCGGATAAAGGAGTGGGCGTTCGCCACCTGGGCAGCGGCCCGTACATCCTCGTCGCTGGCATCCAGACGTCCGTAGCGGATGTTGTCGGCGATGGTGCCTGTAAATAAATGGGTATCCTGAATGACCATGGACATGGAACGGCGCAGATCATCCTTTCGGATTTCCCTTATATCAATGCCGTCATAGGTGATAGAACCGCCATTTACTTCATAAAAACGGTTTACCAGGTTAATAATGGTAGTTTTTCCTGCTCCTGTAGATCCCACAAAGGCGATTTTCTGTCCGGGCTTGGCATATAGGCTGATGCCGTTTAAGATGGTCTTTTCAGGCACATATCCAAAGACAACATCATTGAAACGGACATCTCCTTTCAGGGGAATAAAGGCAAAGCCATCGGAAACAGGAGCATCCAGTCTGGTTCGTTTTACCGTTTCCTCAGGAACCTTCCAGGCAAAGCGGCCGGTAAATTCGCTGCATTCCTTAAGCTGTCCCATCGGATTTTCCCGAACCTGGCATAAGCGTACGTTTCCCTCGTCGATTTCCGGTATTTCATCCATCATGTCAAAAATTCGTTCTGCACCCGAAAGGGCAGACAAAAGAAAGTTAATCTGCTGGGTAAACTGGTTCATGGGCATGGCGCTCTGGCGCACATAGACCAGATAGGAGGCCAGTGTTCCCAGATCCGTCAGGCCGGCCAGTGCAAAGAGGCCTCCCACACAGGCAGAAACGGCGTAGTTAAAATAGGAAAGGGAAACAATGGTGGGGATCGTCATGCCGGAATAGGCTAAAGCTTTTGTTCCGGCATCCCGGAGGGCTTCATTTCTGCGGCAGAATTCTTCAAAATCCTGCGGTTCATGGTTAAAGACCTTTTCCACCTTCTGTCCTGCCACCATTTCCTCTACAAAGCCGTTAATGCTTCCAAGACACTGCTGCTGCCGGATAAAATATTTCCGGTTGCGGCGGCTGTTGTATCGGATGAACAGGGTCATGCAGGCAAGGAAGAAAATGACGATCAAAGAAAGACGCCAGCTTAAAATAAGGAGCATGGTAATGGTACCGGTAATGGTAATAAAGCTCTGGATCATCATGGCAAAGCTGCCGTTTAAGGCCTCTGTCAGAGTGTCCACGTCATTGGTAAAGCGGCTCATGAGCTCGCCGTGGGTATGGGCGTCAAAGTAGGATAGGGGAAGCTTTTGGGTATGCTCAAACAGATCAGAACGGATTTCGCTTACTACCTGCTGGGACATATGGACCATGAGCTGGTTATAGGCCAGACAGGCTGAGGCGCCGAGTGCATACATAAGCCCCATGAGGGCGATCATGCGGATGAGTCTCGGAATATCTCCGGGGAGAATGTAGTTGTTGATCACAGGCTTTAGAAGGTAGGTACCCATGATATTTGCCATGGCGCTTGCAGCTACTAAAAGGGCAATGGCAAACATATACCATTTATGCCGTCCCAGATACCCAAACATCTGCTTGATTGCCCGTCTGGTGTTTTTTGGACGGCTGAAATTTGCTATTCTTGCCATTACAGATTCGCTCCTTCCTGCTGTGAATAATAGATTTCCTGATAAATGGAGTTGTGTTTCAAAAGCTCCTCATGGGTTCCGCACCCGGCCAGCCGGCCGTCCTCCAGGATAAAAATCTGGTCTGCGTGGAGTACCGAGGAGATGCGCTGGGCAATGATGATCTTGGTGGTGTCCGGAAGGCTTTTTGCCAGCCCTTCCCGGATCTTTGCCTCAGTGGCAGTATCCACAGCGCTGGTGGAATCGTCCAGGATCAGAACTTTGGGGGCTTTTAAAATAGCTCTGGCAATGCACAGGCGCTGTTTCTGTCCGCCGGACACATTGACGCCTCCCTGGCCCAGCTCGGTTTCGTAGCCCTTTGCCAGCCGTCCGATAAATTCATCCGCACAGGCGATCCGGCAGGCGGCATCAATTTCTTCATCTGTGGCTGTTTCCTTTCCCCATCGCAGGTTATCCTTTACGGTGCCGGAAAAAAGCGTGTTTTTCTGCAGCACCACAGCAATGGAGTCACGCAGCTCTCTGAGAGGATATTCCCATACGGGATGGCCGTCTACCAGCACCGTTCCTTTTGTAGCCTCATAAAGCCTTGGGATCAGCTGTACCAGTGTGCTTTTGGCAGCTCCGGTCTGTCCGATGATGCCTACGGTCTGTCCCGCCTTAATATGCAGGGAAATGTCAGAAAGCACATCCTCAGAGCTTTCCTTATTGTATTTAAATGACACATGGTTAAATTCAATTTCTCCCCGTTCTACCCGGATGTCTGTTGCCCGGTCTTCTTTGATATCAATGTCTTCATGCATCACTTCCGTGATCCGGTGCCAGGACGCCATGGCTCTCGTAATCATTAAAAACACATTGGAAAACATCATCAGGGAATTTAAAACCTGAAGCACATAGCTTAAAAAACCGGTCAGTTCGCCAACGCCGATGCCTCCGATGGTAAGGATATTTCCACCGAACCACAGGATGGAAAGAATGGTGCCGTACATTACAAACTGCATGGCAGGCATATTTAAGGCTGCCAGCCGGAAGGCCTGTTCAGAGGCGGTCCGGAGCTCGGTGTTTACCTGCTCGAATTTGGCGGTTTCGTAATCTCCGCGTACATAGGATTTTACTACCCGGATGGCAGTCAGATTTTCCTGGATGATCCGGTTGACCTGATCCATGGCACCCTGCATCCGGGAGTAGAGCGGCCGTACATGGCTGATGATGAAAAACAGCATAATGCCCAAAATAGGGGCAGCCACTAAAAAGACCATAGCCAGCCTGGGATTGATCAGAAAGGAAGCGGTCATGGCTGTGAGCATCATGATAGGGGAGCGCAGTCCCGGCCTCAGTCCTGTAGCGACCGAGTTCTGGATGGCAGTCACATCGCCCGTAAGGCGGGTCACCAGAGAAGAGGTGGTAAAATGGTCGGTGTTTGCAAAGGAAAATTCCTGCAGACGGGCAAACTCCGCCCGGCGCAGTTCGGCTCCCAGCCCATGGCCGAACCGGGCGGAAAAAATGGCAGAACCCTGGCCCAGGATCAGGGCGATCAGAGCAAAAAGGATCATCTGTGCGCCTTTTGCCAGAATATAACGCCGGTCTCCGTTCGCCATGCCTACATCCACGATCGAAGCCATTACAAGAGGGATCACCAGCTCAAAAATGGTTTCTGTGACAATGCAGAATGCAGCCAGAATCCCATCCCGGCGGTAAGGGCGCAGATAAGACATAAATTCTTTCATAAATCGTAAGCCTCCTGTTTATGGGTAATAGCAATAGTTGCATATACAACTATTGTAAAGCTGAGGATGGGAAAGGTCAAGATTATTTGGGAAAGTAAGGAAATATATGAAAGCATAAATGAAATCTAATGTGAAAAAGACCGGGGATATGGTATACTTTTATAAAAGACAGGCGTACAAAGGGCGATAGTGACAGCATAAATTACAGAAGTGGAGAGTTCCAATATGAAAGACAAGATCATTCATCTGATTGCATCAGAAGACAGCAGAAATCCCATGACAGATGAAGAAATAGCGGAGACTTTGGGAATTTTTAGAGAAACAGTTACAAATATAAGAAAAGAGGCAGGACTGGGAGATTCAAGGGAACGAAGAAAAGCGGCAGTGTTTCAGGATATGAAGGAGCTTCTCAATATGGATCCGGATCTTACAGAGCGGGGATTAACACGATGTTTGGCTGAACGGGGGTATGTAATTGGAAAATACGCAGTGGGAAAATTAAAGGAAGAGCTTTTAAAGGAGTGGCAGCCTGAACCGGAATATGGGAAAACAGGAGAAGAAATTCAGGATGGGAGCCGCTTTTTTTCAAAGGTGATCGGTTATGCGGGAAGTATGAAAAGCCAGATCAAGCAGGTACAGGCAGCAATCTTGTATCCGCCTAAAGGTCTTCATTGTCTTCTTTACGGTCCTTCCGGCGTAGGAAAGAGCTATCTGGCAGAAATCATGCATGAATATGCAGTGACAACGGACAATTTTGCTTCGGATGCCTCATATTTTGCATTTAACTGTGCAGATTATGCAGACAATCCCCAGCTTCTTTTGTCACAGCTGTTCGGTTATTCCAAAGGTGCCTTTACAGGTGCATCTGAGAATAAAAAAGGAATCGTGGAACAGTGTGACGGGGGAATCCTCTTTTTGGATGAGGTTCACCGGCTTCCACCAGAAGGACAGGAAATTTTGTTTTATTTGATGGATAAGGGGAAATTCCGCCGCCTGGGAGAGACAGAGGCACAGCGGGAAAGTCATCTGATGATTATTGCAGCAACAACGGAAGATCCAAGAAGCTCCCTGCTTCTTACATTCAGGAGACGTATTCCCATGATGATTGAAATTCCATCCCTGAAAGAACGGCCATTAAAGGAAAAGCTGCAGTTTATCCGTCTGTTTTTCTGGATAGAATCGAGACGTTTGAATGCGCCTGTGCTGGTTCGGGCAGAAGTGATCCGCTATATGGCAGATGAGGAATACCAGGGAAATGTGGGGCAGTTAAAGGCAGATATACAAGTCTGCTGTGCAAGAGCCTTTCTGGACGGTAGAACAAAAAGAAGATCAAAGATGATTGTGGGAATGGAGGCTCTTTCTGGAAACAAAACGGAGCCTATATCTTCTGGAGAACATTCCCGTCTGGCGGAGCTGGTACCGGAAGATGAGATATTTACACCGGATATGCCGGCAGTTACGACAGCTGAAACGGATAATGGCTGGGATATTTACCGTGATCTGGAGGAACGCTACAGTGCTTTGACAAAAGAGGGATTAAAAGAAAATGAAATTGAAGAAAAGCTTTTGAGAGAAATTGAGAGCAGTTTTCAGCTCCATATCCGCCAGGTGGAGGAAGCGAGCTTAAGCCTGGAAGAACTTTCTCACATTACAGGAAGCGACGTAATGGAGATGGCAAAAGAAGTGTATGAACTGGCCAGTCAAAGGCTTCCGTATCTGAAGCGGGAGATGATTATTCCGCTGGCAATCCATCTGAAAATGGCCTGTGAACGGTTAAAACAGCAGGAGCGGATCGTAGAGAAGGGAATTAAGAATCTGGGAGAACTTTACAGGGATGAATATGAGGCTGCAAAAGAAATCCTGAATTATATCTGCAAAAAATACTATGTTTGTTTTTACAAAGAAGAAGCCGGATTTTTAGCAATGTATTTTCACCGCTTTCAGGAAAAGCACAGGAAGGAAGGCTGTGTGGGTGTTGCGGTAGTTTCCCATGGACCTGTAGCCAGCGCCATGGCAGAGGTAGCCAACTCTATTATGGGAGTCAGTCATGCGGTAGGAGTGGATATGGGGATCAAAGATACGCCGGTTCAGATGGCGGAACGAACAATGGAAGCCGTGCGCCGGATCGACCAGGGAAAAGGCGTTTTGATTCTGGCGGATATGGGTTCCCTTTTAGATATGGAAGAAAAGGTGAAAAAGGAAACAGGAATTACTGTAAAAATTGTAGGAAGAACGGATACAATGATGGTTATTGAAGCAATCCGAAGAACCTACTGGACAGATGAAAGCTTGGAAACAATTGCAAAGGTACTTGACTGGAAGCAGTTCTCACCTGCAAAGCGTCAGACGCGTAAACCCAGAGAAAAAGCAGTTCTCTGTTTGTGTATTACGGGCGAGGGAGCTGCCAGAATGTTAAAGAGCTATCTGGAAGAGCGTTTAAAAAGCACTCTGGGGAACGTGAGGATCATTACAAAAGGATATATTGAAAATACGGATATTACAGAGCTGATCCGCGCATCCGAAGAAGAATATGAAATTTTAGCCATTGCGGGAACCATTGACCCAAAGCAGACGCAGTACCCGTTTTTATCGGTTTCAGAAATTTATGCAAAAGAGGGAATCAGGACACTGCGTCAGATTTTGAAACGCCATTTCTTCAAAGAGCAGAATTGCCTTCAGGATGTGATTTTTAGAGATCTCATTTTTATACAGGAAGATTTTGCTTACAAGGAGCAGATTTTAGATCAGTGTGTGGAAGCAATGGCTGAAAAGGGATTGGTTCAGTCGGAGTTTCTTTTAAGCGTTTATAAAAGAGAGGGCATGATGCCTACATTTTTGAAGGGAGGGATCGCAATTCCCCACGGTGCGGAAAATCTGGTTACAAAACCAGTCATATGCATTACAAAATTGGACAAACCCATTGTCTGGGATGGATTTAATACGGTAGATCTTGTATGTGTTCTGGCTTTAAATGAAAAATCGACAAAATATTTTGAGCAGTTTTATCAGGTTATTTCTGATGAAATCATGGTTTCCAGAATACGCTCATGCCATACCCCAGATGAGATATATGGAATTTTGTGTAATTATACAAAAACAGTCAAATAAGTTGGCATCATTCTTGCTCATATATAAGGTATAACGAGCAGGAAAGGAGCTGATTAAATGAAAGTAAATGATTTTCCCAAAGTAACTGTTATCTTAAGAGGCTATACCTACGATCAAATACATACTGTTGTAAAAAATCTGATAGGGACAGAGCTTAAGGCGGTTGAAATTACCATGAACACGCCTGGAGCTTTGGAAACGATTCGGAAAATCCGTGAGGAATTTGGAGATTCCATTCTGGTAGGAGCTGGAACGGTTCTTACATACACGGAAGCGCAGCAGGCAATTGATGCAGGTGCAGCCTTTTTACTTTCTCCAACTGTATTTGATAAGGAAATACTGGATTTGTGCAGAGAAAGAGGTGTTATATCAGTTCCGGGAGCATTCTCACCATCGGAAATATGGAAAAGCATTCAGGATGGAGCAGATATCGTAAAGGTATTCCCGGCAGGACGACTGGGAAGCAGGTTCTTTTCAGATATCCAGGCGCCTCTTGGCAGACTGCCTCTGATGGCAGTAGGAGGAGTAAATGTGGAAAATCTGGAAGAATTTTTTAATGCAGGAGCATCATTTGCGGGAATCGCTTCCGGTATTTTTAACCGTCAGGATATCATTGAGCAGAGAGAAGAACACTTAAGAACATCAATCAGGGAAGCAGAAAAGAAAATCAGGCAGTTAAGGGAAGCACAGGAGGAATGAAATGAGTGCAATTATATTTGATGAATCGTTTATTTTAAGATTCGACACCCATTTAACGAATACAGAGGTATTATCGGCTATGGCCGATAATCTCTGCAAAAGGGGAATTGTAAAAGAAACATATAAAAAGGCAATTTTAGACCGGGAACAGGAGTTTCCAACAGGGCTTAATACAGGGGGAATTAACGTGGCAATTCCTCATGCAGATATCAGCCATGTAAATAAAGCGGCAATCTGCGTCGGTATTTTAAAGGAGCCCGCAGCCTTTCATGCAATGGATGAGCCGGATTATGATGTTCCGGTAAAGCTGGTTATTATGCTGGCTCTTACAGAAGCTCACGGACATATTGAAATGCTTCAGAAGATCGTTGGCCTGATTCAGGATCAGGCAGCAGTAAAAGAGATTACAGAAACAGATGATTCAGAAAAAGCAGGAGAGTTGATCAGCAGATTTTTATTAGAGGAAAAGGAGAATTAAGAGATGAAGAGAATATTAGTGGCATGTGGAAATGGGATCGCAACATCAACCGTAGTAGCAACAAAGATCCGTGAGAAATGTGAGGAAAACGGCATTGCTGTTACAGTCACACAGTGTAAGCTTTTAGAGGTAAATGCCAAGGCAGATAATTTTGACCTTTTAGTAACAACAGGAAAGTTCACAGGAGGAAATGTAAATATTCCCGTTGTAGGCGCTATTTCTTTATTAACGGGAATCGGAGAAGAGGAAACTCTGGATCAAATTCTTGACTATGTTCGATAAAAAACATACTGGGGAGTATTACAGATAGAAAAAGAGGAATGCAGTTATGCAGATTATTTACAATATATTTAATGTGATTCTGGATGCAGGGGCGGTTGTAATGCTGCCGATTATCATCACAATCGTAGGACTGATTTTTCAGGTAAAATTATCAAAAGCGTTCCGTTCCGGTCTGACAATCGGAATTGGTTTTGCAGGCATCAATCTGGTTATCAATATGCTAAAAAGCAATCTGGGCCCTGCTGCTCAGGCAATGGTAGAAAATTTCGGCATTAAGCTGGATATCCTGGATGTGGGATGGGGAGCGATCGCGGCAGTTACATGGTCTTCTCCGATTATTGCAATTTTAATTTTCTGTATTCTGGCTACCAATATCATTATGCTGGCATTAAAGGCTACAGATACGTTGGATGTAGATATCTGGAACTACCACCACATGGCGATTGTGGGAATCATGGTTTATTTTGTGACAAAAAATGTGGCTTTGGGAATTGCTGCTACCGTTGTAATGGCTATCGTCACATTTAAACTGTCCGACTGGACTGCACCTTTAGTAGAAGAATATTTCGGGATTCCCGGAGTGTCCCTTCCAACTATGTCTGCATTGTCATCCATCGTAATTGCAGCACCGTTAAACTGGATTTTAGACCGGATTCCCGGAATCAATAAAATTGATTTTGAGATTAAGGACGCCCAGAAATACCTTGGCTTTTTCGGTGAGCCAACCATGATGGGCCTGATTTTAGGCTGTATCATCGGTGTACTTGCAAAATATAATCTTGCCTCCATCCTTTCTCTGGGCGTAAATATGGCGGCTGTTATGGTTCTCATTCCAAAGATGACTTCTCTGTTTATGGAAGGACTTATGCCGATTTCAGAGGCAGCCAAAAACTTTACGCAGAAGAAATTTAAGGGAAGAAAGTTCCTCATTGGTCTGGATGCTGCTGTTGTAGTAGGAAATCCGGATGTAATTACAACTTCCTTAATTGTGATTCCGATGACTATTTTAATGGCAGCCGTTCTTCCGGGCAACTGTGTTCTTCCTTTTGCGGATCTGGCTGTGGTGACATTCCGTGTAGCCCTTGTTGTAGCTGTCACAAGAGGAAATCTTTTCAAAAATATCATTATGGGCCTTGTCTGTACGGGAGCTATCCTGCTTGCAGGAACAGCAACTGCACCGGTTTTAACTGAGCTGGCTCTCAGCGTGGGACTTGATCTTGGAGAAGGACTGATTACGTCCTTTGCTGCAACCAGCCTGACTGTAAGCTTTCTTGTCTACAAAGCATTTATCAGCAATTTGTATATCAGTGTTCCTCTTCTTGTGCTTGTTGTGGGAGGTACCTGGATGGTTATGAGCCGTATCAATAAAAAGAAAGCAGAGATGGCAGCACAGGGAGAACAGGCCTGAATATCACAATAAAAACAGGGAGGAAATAAGTAATGCAGAGAGCCATTGACCGATTAGAGCCATTTCAGCGGGCCATATCAAAAGCACATTTAGCAGCAGCCGGTGTTTCTGTTGATGCGCTGGAAAAGAAACCGCTGATTGCCATTGCAAACAGCTGGAATGAGATCTGTCCGGGACATGAACCATTAAAGAAGCTGGCAGAAGAGGTAAAAAAAGGGATTTTAGAGGCTGGGGGAGAGCCTGTAGAATTTAATACAATTGCGATGTGCGACGGGATTGCGCAGGGACATTCAGGGATGCGTTACTGTCTGCCCCACAGAGAGATTGTTACAGATTCCATTGAAGCAATGGTAGTAGGAGAAGGAGTGTTTGACGGTGTTGTTTACATGGCGTCCTGTGACAAAATCATACCAGCCATGCTGAATGCAGCGGCACGTATTGATCTTCCGTCCGTGATCGTTACCGCAGGCCCCTGTTTTGCTCAAATAAAACCCAATGAGTCAAAGGAATTAAGACAGCGCTTCTTAAGGGGAGAGATTACGGAACGCCAGCTCATCGAGGGAACGCTGAAATATTATACAGGGCCGGGAGTCTGCCCATTCCTGGGAACTGCCAATACAATGGGGGCTCTGTGTGAATCTCTGGGAATGATGCTTCCCGGAAGCAGCCTGATTCCATCCAGTACCAGCATGAGAAGATTTTCAGCCAGAGAATCAGGAAGTACGGTTATGAAGCTGGTAGAACAGCAGATACGTCCTTCACAGATTATAACAAAAGAAGCTCTGGAAAACACCGTGACGCTTTTAAGCGCAATCGGCGGATCCTTAAATGCCATGATTCATCTTCCGGCTCTGGCAGCAGAACTGGGGCTGGAGCTGGATTGGGATGATATAGCAAAGATCACTTCCAAAACACCGGTGCTTTGCGGAATCGTCCCAAATGGGAATCTGACAGCTGTAGATCTTCACTATGCAGGAGGAATACCAGCTGTTATGAAGGAACTGCGGGACAAACTTCACGGGGAGTGCCTGAATGTGTGCGGCCTGTCCTTAGGAGAGATTCTGGAGCAGACCAAGGACGGAGACAGAACCGTGATCCATACGGCCGGAGAACCCTTGGAAAAGGCAAATGGAATCCAGGTTTTATATGGAAATCTGGCGCCTCAGGGAGCTTTGGTAAAAACATCGGCTGTGCCTGAAAATGTAAGGGTATTTGAAGGCACTGCGAAGGTCTTTGATGGAGAGGATGCCTGTTATGCTGCATTCAGAGATCATGCTATCCATGAGGGAGATGCGGTGATCGTGCGTTATGAGGGCCCCAAGGGAGGCCCTGGAATGAAGGAACTGCATCGAATTACGGAGATTATAAAGGGAATCCCCCGGACAGCTGTGATCACAGACGGACGTTTTTCCGGAGCGAGCGGAGGCTTAAGCATCGGCTATCTCTGTCCGGAGGCAGAGGAAGGAGGTCCAATCGCTCTTGTAAAGAATGGTGACAGGATTCAGGTGGATTTATATAAGGGAATGATTCATTTGGATGTTTCTGACGAAGAGCTGATTTCGCGCCGCAATGCATGGGAGCATGGAGAAAAGAAAAAAGAAAAGGGCCTTCTTGGAAGATATGCAGCAATGGTGGGAAATGCAAGGCAGGGAGCCACATTTCATATTTAAAAACTAGCTGTTTCGAGCAGAGACTTATAAAAAATGCCGCAGCCTGTAAGCGATTCCGATGGGAATCCTACAGGCTGCGGCTCTTTTGTATCTCACCTTTCCCCTCTGCCATCCCCGTGGCCCCGCAGGGCCTGTATGTGTGATGGAGTGTAATGCAATCAGGGAATTTCATACTTTGTTTTGTGATTTCTCTGCCGGGTAACGCAGCAGGGGAATGGTTTTTCTTCTGTTTCATCCGTTCATAAGGTTAATGCACAGGCAGCCTGTTTTATTGCAAAAAAAAGTTGCCTCTTATTGCCAGTCCTATGTTTCTGTGCTAATATATAGGTTGCTTTATTGCAGGAAAAGAGGAATAAAAACGTGATGCAGTATTTAATTGTCTGCCCCCTGGTATTTTTAGCAGGTCTGGTAGACTCCATTGCAGGGGGAGGCGGACTGATCTCCCTGCCCGGCTATATGATCGCAGGGGTGCCGGCCCACATGGCTCTGGGAACGAATAAGATGAGCTCCACCATTGGTACTCTGGTTTCCACGGCCCGGCTTTTAAAGCACGGATATCTGAAAGGAAAGATTGCTGTTGCAGCGGTTTCGGCCGTGTTTGCCATGACAGGCTCTGTGCTGGGAGCACAGATTGCCCTCAGAGTACCGGATTCCGTGATCCGGAGCATGATGATCGTGATCCTTCCCATTGTAGCCTACTATGTGCTTCGCAATAAAAATATGGGAGACAGCGAACGGACGGGAACGATTTCCAAACGGCGCGTCTGTGTGATCTCACTGGCAGCCTCCTTTGTGATCGGAACCTATGACGGCTTTTACGGCCCAGGTACGGGAACCTTTCTGATCCTGGTGCTTACGGGAGCAGCCCGGATGGATATGCGCACAGCCGCAGCCCAGACCAAGGTGATCAATCTGTCGTCCAATATCTCCGCACTTGTCACATTTATCCTTACGGGAAATGTGTATTATACATTGGGAGCAGCCGCTTCCGTCTGTTCGGTAGCAGGCCATTATCTGGGAGCAGGACTGGTGGTCCATGACGGCCAGAAGATTGTCCGCCCCATGGTACTTGTTGTGTTAGGAATTTTGTTCCTTAAGATCATTGCCGGAGCATAAAGAGGAAGGCCGGAAAACTGTAACTGAAAACCTTATTTGAATCAGGAGAAATGCTTATGAAATGGAAGAAATTTACACTTACAACTACCACAGAGGCCGTAGATCTGGTCAGCAGTATGTTTGATGACATCGGGATCGAAGGAATTGAGATCGAGGATAATATTCCGCTTACAGAAAAAGAGACAAAGGGAATGTTCATCGATATCCTTCCGGAGCTTCCGCCGGACGAGGGCATTGCCAAAGTAAGCTTCTATCTGGATGATGATGCGGATGTGGCGGAAATGCTGAAAAAGGTCAATGAGGGACTGGACGAGCTGGCTTTATTTACCGATCTGGGAGCACGCACCATTGAGGCTTCTGAAACAGAGGACAAGGACTGGATCAATAACTGGAAGCAGTATTTTAAGCCCTTTACCGTAGACCATATCCTGATCAAACCCACCTGGGAGCCTATCCCTGAGGAGCATAAGGACAAGCTTCTGGTTCAGATCGATCCCGGCACAGCCTTCGGCACGGGGATGCACGAAACCACCCAGCTTTGTATCCGCCAGCTGGAAAAGCACGTTCACGGACAGGCTGAGATTCTGGACGTGGGAACAGGCAGCGGCATTTTAGGCATTACAGCCTTAAAGCTGGGAGCAAAGGAGGTCTGGGGAACAGATCTGGATGAAAATGCCATTACGGCAGTGGGAGAGAATCTGGAGGCTAACTCCATTTCCAGCGACAGCTTCCATGTGCTTCAGGGAAATATCATTGACGATCAGGCGGTAAAGGACTGGGCCGGATATGAGAAATACGATATCGTGGTTGCAAATATCCTTGCAGATGTAATTATTCTCCTTGTAGATGAGATTCCGGCTCATCTGAAAAAAGGCGGATATTTTATCACCTCCGGAATTATCAATATGAAGGAAGAGGCAGTAAAGGCGGCCTTTGCGGCAAATCAGGAGCTGGAAGTAACCGAGATCACATATCAGGGCGAGTGGGTGTCTGTCACAGCCAGAAAGAAGTAAGAGATGCATCATTTTTTTGCCGATCCGACCCAGGTGGCAGAGGATACCATCTTCATTACCGGGCCGGATGTAAACCATATGAAACATGTGCTCCGCATGAAGCCGGGGGAAGAAGTTTTGATCAGCGACGGCACAGGCCGCGACTATACCTGTGAGGTAGAGGCCTTTGAGCCGGACCGGGCTGTGGTGAGAATCCATTCTGTCTGTGACAGCCGGATGGAGCTTCCTGCCGAGATTTGGCTCTTTCAGGGCCTTCCAAAAGCAGATAAGATGGAACTTATCATCCAGAAGGCAGTGGAGCTGGGAGCTTCTGCCGTGGTTCCTGTTGCCACGAAAAATGCGGTGGTGCGGCTGGATGAAAAGAAGGCGCAGGCCAAGAAAAAGCGCTGGCAGGCCATTGCGGAAAGTGCAGCCAAGCAGTCAAAGCGCAGCCGGATCCCCCAGGTGGAGCTGGTGATGACCTTAAAAGAGGCATTTTCCTTTGTTCATGACAGGGAATTTGGCCTGTGCCTGATCCCATATGAGCAGGAAAAGGGGATGGACGCCATGAAGCAGGCTTTGGAGAAGACAGCTCCCGGCCAGAAAATTGCAGTATTTATCGGTCCGGAGGGGGGATTTGACGAAGGGGAGATCCGTCAGGCTCTTGAAATGGGCGTCTGTCCGGTGAGCCTTGGAAGCAGGATTTTGAGGACAGAGACAGCAGGGCTTGCCATTCTTTCGGTGCTTATGATGAAGCTGGAAGGGGCATTTTGAGAAAGGATCAGCAGTATGGAAGTATATTTTGACAATTCAGCCACCACCAGGGTTTTAGATGAAGTAAAGGACCTGACGGTGAAGCTTATGACAGAGGATTACGGAAATCCCTCTGCCCGCCACAGAAAGGGAATGGAGGCAGAGCAGTATGTAAAAAATGCCGCTTCCCAGATCGCAAAGACCCTGAAGGTAAAGGAAAAGGAAATCCTCTTTACCTCCGGCGGTACGGAGTCCAACAATATGGCTCTGATCGGCACAGCCCTTGCCAACCAGAGGGCGGGAAAACACATCATCAGTACACGGATCGAGCATGCTTCCGTGTATCAGCCCCTGGCATTTTTAGAATCTCTTGGCTTTGAGGTGACTTATCTTTCCGTGGACAGTGAGGGACACATTTCCTTAGAGGAACTGGAGCAGTCCATCCGTCCCGATACGATTCTTGTATCTGTGATGTATGTAAACAATGAAATCGGGGCCATTGAGCCCGTAGAAGAGATCGCATCTCTGGTACACGGAAAGGGAAAAAACATTATTTTCCATGTGGACGCTATCCAGGCTTATGGTAAAATAGTAATCCGGCCCAAGAAGCAGGGAATTGACCTTTTAAGCGTCAGCGGCCACAAGATCCACGGGCCAAAGGGCGTAGGTTTTCTCTATATAGATGAAAAGGTAAAGATTAAGCCCCTTCTTTACGGCGGCGGCCAGCAGAGGGATCTGCGCTCCGGCACGGAAAATGTTCCGGGCATTGCGGGTCTGGGGCTTGCCGCTCAGGAGATGTACCGGGATCATGAGGCTAAAATTGGAAAAATCACCGGTTTAAAGGATTATTTCATTGACCGTGCGTTGGAGCTTGAGGATGTAACCGTAAACAGCCAGAAGGGCGGTTTAAGCGCTCCCCAGATCGTCAGCCTAAGTTTTAAGGGCGTCCGCAGTGAGGTGCTTCTCCACGCCCTGGAGGATAAGGAAATCTATGTATCCTCAGGCTCTGCCTGCTCCTCCAATCACCCCGCTATCAGCGGCACCTTAAAGGCTGTGGGAGTAAAAAAGGAGCTTTTGGATTCTACCCTCCGGTTCAGCTTCGGCCTTTTTAACACAAAGGAAGAGATCGACTATTGCATGGATGTATTAAAGGAGCTGCTTCCGGTTTTGAGACGCTATTACAGAGCGTAGCTGTCAGTTTGTTCGTTGTTTAGAAAGAGGTATATATGCAGTATCAGTCATTTTTAATTAAATATGCGGAGATCGGCACCAAGGGCAAGAACCGCTTTATGTTTGAAGACGCCCTGATCAAGCAGATCCGTTTCGCCCTCCGGGAGGTAGACGGAAGCTTTGAGGTGACAAAGGAATCAGGACGCATCTATGTAACCGCTGAGGGCGATTATGACTATGATGACACCATTGAGGCCTTAAAGCGGGTATTCGGTATCGCAGATATCTGCCCCATGGTGCAGATTGACGACAGGGATTATGAGAACCTGAAAAAACATGTGGTAGAGTATATGGATAAGGTCTACCCTGATAAGAACCTTACCTTTAAGGTGGTGGCAAGAAGAGGCGACAAGCGTTATCCTGTGTCCTCCGACCAGATTAACCGTGATATGGGAGAGGCCATTCTTGAGGCGTTTCCTCAGATGCGCGTGGACGTGCACAACCCGGATGTGCTCCTGAGAGTGGAGATCCGCCAGAAGGTAAATATCTTTTCCCTGATGATCCCGGGGCCGGGTGGTATGCCTGTCGGCACCAACGGAAAGGCCATGCTTCTTCTTTCCGGCGGCATCGACAGCCCGGTGGCAGGCTATATGATCGCAAAGAGAGGCGTAAAGATCGATGCGGTTTATTTCCATGCACCGCCTTACACCAGCGACCGTGCAAAGCAGAAGGTAGTAGATCTGGCCAAGCTGGTAGCCCGCTATTCAGGCCCCATGGATCTTCATGTGGTGAATTTTACGGATATTCAGCTGTATATTTATGAGAAATGCCCCCATGAGGAGCTTACCATCATCATGCGCCGCTATATGATGCGGATTGCTCAGGCTATTGCGGAAAAGAACGGAGCCATCGGCCTGATCACGGGAGAGAGCATCGGGCAGGTAGCTTCTCAGACCCTACAGTCACTGGCAGCTACCAATGAGGTCTGCACTATGCCCGTATACCGTCCGGTGATCGGCTTTGACAAGCAGGAGATCGTGGACGTGTCAGAAAAGATCGGAACATATGAAACATCCATCCAGCCCTTTGAGGACTGCTGCACCATCTTTGTGGCAAAGCATCCGGTGACAAAGCCAAATATCAACGTGATCCGCAATTCCGAGCGCCATCTGGAGGAGAAGATAGACGAGCTTGTAAAAACAGCGCTGGAGACAACAGAGGTAATCCGCTGTCAGTAAAAAAGGACGAAAAAACGCCGCCTGCCAAAGCAGACGGCGTATCCTGTTAAAAGCGCTGTTTCATCAGTCGATGATGTAGGGAGCCAGTGTAGATAAGATGTCCTCAACACTATTTTCAGCGTGGATATTTAAGTCGATGGGCTTGGAAAGATCCAGGCTGAAGATGCCCATGATGGACTTTGCATCGATCACATATCTTCCGGATACAAGATCAAAGTCAACATCAAATTTTGCCAGGTCATTTACAAAGGATTTGACCTTGTCAATGGAATTTAAGGAAATACGAACAGTTTTCATATTGAAGAACCCTCCTTGCGGTATGTATAATCTGATTTTATACTAAAGGAGAGACTCATAAAAGTCAATAGTGAGTTTGTATGAAAAAAACCGGAACAAACTGTAAAAAGTTTAAACGGCAGGAAAGGAGATTAAGTTATGCCGAAAGCGGCGTTTCACAATTTGGGCTGCAAGGTAAATGCCTATGAGACAGAGGCCATGCAGCAGCAGCTGGCACAGAGGGGCTATGAAATTGTCCCCTTTGATGAGAAGGCAGATGTATATATTATCAATACCTGCTCTGTCACCAATATCGCGGACCGGAAATCACGCCAGATGCTCCACCGGGCAAAAAAGCTCAATCCTCAGGCACTTGTGGTGGCAGCGGGATGTTATGTCCAGGTGGCCTCAGAGGAGCTTAAAAAGGATGCCAGTGTGGATCTGATCATTGGAAACAACAGAAAAGCAGAGCTGGCAGATATTCTGGATGCCCGTCTGGCAGAAAAAAATGAGGAAAACAGGGTGTATGTGCTGGATATTGCCCATACCCACGAGTATGAGCGCCTTCATCTGGATCGTCTGGGAGGCCATACCAGGGCTTTTATCAAGGTACAGGACGGCTGCAACCAGTTCTGCAGCTACTGCATCATCCCCTACGCCAGAGGAAGAGTCCGCAGCCGCAGCCATGAGGATGTGGCAGAGGAGGTAAAAGGACTGGTAGCAGGAGGGTATAAGGAAGTGGTTCTCACGGGAATCCACTTAAGTTCCTACGGCATTGAGCGCATGGAGGAAAATCCGGTGAGCCATGGCGACTGGAACCACAGGGAGCTGCTGGCGCTGATAAAGGAAGTTCACGCCATCGAGGGGCTGGAGCGCATCCGTCTGGGATCTTTGGAGCCAAGGATCATTACCAGAGAATTTGCAGAGGAGCTGGCAAAGCTTCCCAAGTTCTGCCCTCATTTCCATCTGTCTCTCCAGAGCGGCTGTGATGAGACCTTAAAACGCATGAACCGCCATTATACCACAGAGGATTATGAGGCCAGATGCCGTCTGTTAAGAGAGGTCTTTGACCATCCGGCCATTACAACCGATGTAATCGTGGGCTTTCCGGGGGAAACGGAGGAAGAATTTGCTCTCACAAAAGAGTATCTGGAACGGATCCATTTCTATGAGATGCATATTTTCAAATATTCCAGAAGAGAGGGTACAAAGGCAGCTGTGATGAAGGATCAGATCCCTGAATCCGTGAAGGCAGAGCGCAGCGACGTGCTCCTTTCTCTGGAAACGAAGATGTCTGAGGAATACAGAAAGCATTACGGGGATTCTGTACTTTCCGTACTGTTTGAGGAGATTACAGTCATAGACGGAAAGGAATACCTGACCGGCTATACGCCTCAGTATGTGAGGGCTGCCCTGCCTGTAACGGACAGGGAAATCTGCAGCCGCATGGCAGGAAATATCTTTGAAGTACAGGCGGAAGGCTTTGTAACAGATGAGGCTCTGCGGGTAAAATTGCAGGAAATAACTGTATAAATTAAACAAAAAACAGGGCAAATCAAAAATACTCTATTGCCGAATGGGGAAATATAGGGTAGAATATAGAAGAATACTTAAAGGACGTGATAATATGGGCAATATAAGAGAAACACAATATTTTCAGGCTGTTCAGGACAAAAAGATGGAAGTGAGCGATGTGCTGGAGCAGGTGTATATTGCCTTGACGGAAAAGGGCTATAACCCTGTAAATCAGATCGTGGGTTATATTATGTCCGGAGATCCCACTTATATCACCAGTCATAAGGGCGCCAGAAGCCTGATCATGAAGGTGGAAAGAGATGAGATCCTGGAAGAGCTGATGGCTGTTTACATTGATGCCCGTCTGAAATAACAGTGCCGGTCAGACTGCGGCTGCAGGCGGATACAGGCAGCACTTTGCTGCTTCGGATAAAATACCGTCAGGAGACTGGGAACGGTCTCTTTGTTTGATGACGGTACAGTATAATACAGGAATATGAAACGGTCATTTTCCTGCTGCAACGTCCATTGAGGTCTTCTAAAATGGGGAGCCTGATGGACGTTGTATTGTATATGGAAATAAAGCAGAGGAGGACGCTTTTTAAGTCCGCTCCTGCTTAAAAATGGCGGCTGCCAAAGCCGGAATCCGGCAGCTGCCGTATAGATGTGGAGGAATTGAATATGAGAATCATGGGTCTTGATTACGGCTCTAAGACTGTGGGAGTAGCAGTCTGCGATCCTTTAGGTATCACAGCCCAGACCGTGGAAACGATCACCCGCAAGGATGAGAATAAGCTGCGCCAGACCCTGGCCAGAATTGAAGCTCTGGCTTTAGAGTACGGGGTAGAACGGATCGTTCTTGGTTATCCTAAGAATATGAACAATACGCTGGGAGACCGGGCTAAAAAATCCGAGGAATTAAAAGAAGCCTTAGAGCGCAGGACAGGCCTTCCTGTGGTGCTTTGGGATGAACGTCTTACCACAGTGGCTGCAGAGCGCGTGCTGATGGAAAGCGGCGTGCGCAGAGAGCACAGAAAGGAATCTGTGGATCAGATCGCAGCTGCCATGATCTTACAGGGATATTTAGACCGCATGGCGATGGAACAGAAAAAGGAAGAAACAGCCGGTGATATGCCGGAGAGCGGAGAATAAGATGGAAGAAAGAACAGACTGCATTACCATGGTGACAGAGGATGGAGACGAGGTGGTGTTTTCCGTACTGGAGGAGACCAGGATCCATGGGAAGGATTACCTTCTTGTCACAGACGCCCCTGAGGATGAGGATGGAGAATGTTATATTTTAAAGGATGTATCCGGAGAACAGGAGCCGGATGCGGTTTATGAGTTTGTGGAAGACGACAGAGAACTTGACAGTGTAATGGGGATTTTTGAAGCCCTTTTGTCTGATGCAGATGTGGAAATTGAAAAGTAAAAATAAGGAAGAAAGATTGGAGGAATCAGTTTGAGTTTAGAAGAAAAAGAAAATGGAATCGAGCAGGAAAATAATACGCCTGAACCAGCAGGGCATACAGGAGAAGCCGGTTCAGAAAACAGTGCGCCGGTAAAAAGACGCCCTCAGAACCGCCGGCCGGTTCAGAGAAGAACGGCGAGACCGAAAAATACATCTGAAGAAGGAAGGAAGGCTGAGGGAGCGGAAAGTACGGTACAGACAGAAGGCGCACCGGAGGCCGCAGAAAAGAAGGAACAGAACAGACGGGCTCCCAGACGCCGCACTCCGGCTCCCAGACAGGGACAGGGTACCGGCAGAAGACAGGTTCCGGCTCCTTTAAGAAATACAGATGAGACAGCGGCAGCTCTTCCTGCAAAGCGCAGCACACGGGGAACAAAAAAGGACGGAAAAGGCAAGTTAAAGGTGATCCCCTTAGGCGGCTTAGAGCAGATCGGCATGAATATTACAGCCTTTGAATATGAGGATTCTATTATCGTAGTAGACTGCGGACTTGCCTTCCCGGGGGATGATATGTTGGGAATCGATCTGGTGATCCCGGATGTGACCTATTTAAAACAGAATATTGACCGTGTAAAGGGCTTTGTGATCACCCATGGACATGAGGACCATATCGGTGCTCTTCCTTATATTTTACAGCAGGTAAACGTGCCGGTTTACGGAACCAAGCTGACCATTGCGCTCATTGAACACAAGTTAAAAGAGCACAATCTGTTAAAGACCACCAGGCGCCGTGTGATGAAGCATGGCCAGTCTGTGAATCTGGGCTGCTTCCGGGTGGAATTTATAAAGACAAACCACAGTATTCAGGATGCGTCTGCTCTGGCGATTTTCTCACCGGTCGGCATTGTGCTCCACACCGGCGACTTTAAGATTGATTATACGCCTGTATTTGGCGATCCCATTGACCTGCAGCGCTTTGCAGAGCTGGGAAAGAAGGGCGTCCTTGCCATGATGGCAGACAGTACCAATGCCACCCGTCCCGGCTTTACCATGTCCGAGCGCAGCGTGGGAAAGACCTTTGATGCGATTTTCGCAGAGCATACGAATCACCGCATTATCGTGGCTACCTTTGCTTCCAATGTAGACCGTGTGCAGCAGGTAGTAAATACGGCTTATAAATATGGCAGAAAGGTAGTAGTGGAAGGCCGCAGCATGGTAACGATCATTGATATTGCCAGTGAGCTGGGATATATCAATATTCCCGACGGAACGCTCATTGACATTGACCAGCTGAAAAACTATCCGCCTGAGTCCACCGTGCTGATCACCACAGGAAGCCAGGGCGAGTCCATGGCCGCTCTGTCCCGCATGGCAGCCAGCATCCATAAGAAGGTGTCCATTATGCCGGGAGATGTGGTTGTATTAAGTTCCAGCCCTATTCCGGGAAATGAAAAAGCAGTGGCAAATGTGATCAATGAGCTTTCCACCAAGGGAGCCAAGGTGATCTGTCAGGATACTCATGTATCCGGCCATGCATGCCAGGAGGATTTAAAGCTGATCTACTCTCTGGTACATCCCAAGTTTGCCATTCCCGTACACGGCGAGTTCCGTCACAGGGTTGCGCAGAAGGAACTGGCAGAGTATATGGGCGTTGCCAAGGATAACGCGATCCTGGTTAATTCAGGCGATGTAGTGGCTCTGGATGAGGACAGCTGTCAGGTGATCGACCATGTGACAGCAGGCGGTATTCTGGTAGACGGTCTGGGTGTAGGCGATGTGGGAAATATTGTCCTGCGTGACCGTCAGAATCTGGCTCAGAATGGTATTATCGTGGTAGTGCTTACGCTGGAGAAGCATTCCAACCAGCTGCTTTCGGGCCCGGATATTGTATCCAGAGGCTTTGTCTATGTGCGGGAGTCTGAGGATCTTTTGGAGGAAGCTCATAATATCGTGGCAAATGCAGTAGAGGACTGCTTAGACCGCCGTGTAAGCGACTGGGGCAAGATTAAAAATATCATCAAGGACAGCTTAAGCGAGTTTTTATGGAAGCGCATGAAGCGCAATCCTATGATCCTTCCAATTATTATGGAAGTATAAGCCTTTGATATACAGCAGGAGGAGCGACAGGCCATGAGCAGACGGACAAGGGAGATCAATCGAATAACCACAGCCATTATCACCATTTCCATTAAGCTTATGGTGCTGGCTCTTCTTATCCTGCTTTTATACGAGGCCGTAGTCCGGGGATTTGCCTTTGGCCATGAGATTTTTTATGCAGAAGCGGCAGAGGCGGCTCCGGGGAGAGAAATCACGGTCGAGATAAAAGAGGGAGAGACAGCAAAAGAGGCCGCGGGAGAACTAAAGAAAAAGGGACTGATCACGAATGATTTCGCATTCTGGTTTCAGAGTATTTTCTATGATTACCAGGACATTTATCCCGGGATCTATACGCTTAACACCTCCATGACTTCCAAGGAGATTTTAAGAGAGCTGAATGTAAAACCTGAGGAGGAAAGCGAAGCGTCCCCCGAAGCCCGCACGGTGAGTGGGGAGGCGGATCTCTCAAAAGATGCAGATTCCTCAGAGAACAGGAAGACCAGAGCGGTTCAGGCAGAGCTGGACGGAGAGGATATCTATATGGAGGAAGAGGAATCCGGCGGCTGGATCGAAGAGGCAGAGGAATAAGACATGATTGTAAATGACAGAATCACAGACTATATCCAGTCCCTGGAAACCAGTCAGGGACCGGTTTTGGATGAAATAGAAAAAGAGGCTCTGGATCAGTTTGTGCCTATCATCAGAAAGGAGACGGCAGCTTTTTTAAGAACCATGACGGCAGCCCTTAAGCCGTCGGCCATACTGGAGATCGGCACGGCCGTCGGGTATTCTGCTTTGCAGATGTGCCGGGTGATGCCGGAGCACTGCCGCATTACTACCATTGAAAAGTATGAGAAACGCCTTCCCATCGCCAGAGAGAATTTTCATCGGGCAGGAGAAAGCGGACGGATCACACTTTTAGAGGGCGATGCAGACGTGCATCTGAAGGAGCTGGCAAAAAAAGGCTGTCAGTTTGATCTTGTGTTTATGGATGCAGCCAAGGGGCAGTATCTAAACTGGCTTCCCATGGTGCTTGATCTTATGCCCAAAGGCGCGGTGCTCATTTCCGACAATGTGCTTCAGGACGGCGATATCATCCAGTCACGGTTTGCCGTGGAGCGCAGAAACCGCACCATCCACAGCCGCATGAGAGAGTACCTGTATGAGTTAAAGCACACAGAGGAACTGGAAACCTCCGTGATCCCCATTGGAGACGGAGTGACAGTCAGTACAAAGGTTAGATAGGAGAACGATATGAGAGAAACAGAGCTGCTGATACCGGCAGGCAGTCTGGACGTATTAAAGACTGCTGTGGTTTACGGAGCAGATGCCGTATACATCGGCGGAGAGGTCTTTGGCCTCAGAGCCAAAGCGCACAATTTTTCCAAAGAAGAAATGAAAGAGGGAATTGCCTTTGCCCATGAGCGCGGGGTCAAAGTCTATGTGACTGCCAATATTCTGGCGCACAATGACGATCTGCCGGGGGTAGAGGCTTATTTTGAAGAATTAAAAGAAGTGGGGCCGGATGCCCTGATCATTTCAGATCCCGGCATCTTTGCCATTGCAAAGAGAGTTCTTCCCCAGATGGAGCTCCATGTGAGCACTCAGGCGAATAATACCAATTACGGCACCTATTTATTCTGGCATCAGCTGGGAGCGAAACGGGTAGTTTCTGCAAGAGAGCTGTCCTTAGAGGAGATTAAGGAGATCCGGGCCCATATTCCGGAGGATATGGAGATCGAGAGCTTTATCCACGGAGCTATGTGCATTTCGTATTCCGGAAGATGCCTTTTGAGCAATTTCTTTACCGGACGGGACGCCAACCAGGGGGCCTGCACCCATCCATGCCGTTGGAAATATTCGATTGTGGAGGAGACCAGACCGGGAGAATATATGCCTGTTTATGAAAATGAGCGTGGCACCTATATCTTTAATTCCAGAGATCTGTGCATGATCGAGCATATTCCGGAGCTGATCGATGCGGGAGTTGACAGCTTTAAGATCGAAGGCCGTATGAAGACAGCTCTTTATGTGGCAACGGTGGCAAGAACCTATCGAAAAGCCATTGATGATTATAAAAAGGATCCTGCCCTCTATGAGCAGAATATGGAGTGGTATAAGGAAGAAATTGGAAAATGTACCTACAGAGAGTTTACCACAGGCTTTTATTTTGGAAAGCCGGGAGCAGATGCGCAGATTTACGACAGCAATACCTATGTAAAAAATTACACCTATCTGGGAACGGTAGAGGAGTCCGAAGGCTGCCGGTTCAGAATCGAGCAGAAGAATAAGTTCTCTGTGGGAGAAACCATTGAGATCATGAAGCCCGACGGACGAAACGTACAGGCCCTTGTAAAGAGTATCTGCGATGAAGAGGGCAATGCTCAGGAGAGCGCTCCCCATCCCAAGCAGATCTTGTGGGTGGAGCTGGATGCGCCGGCAGATGTGTATGATATACTGAGAAAGAAAGCGGAGCAGTAAAAGACAGGAGGCGGTAAGTTTGGTGGATGGTATCCTGCTGATCCTGGCAGCATTGTGTGCGGTTTACTTTGTGATCATTGTGATCTATGGGGGAATCGGCACTTCTTTTGCCTTTATATGGCTGTTTTTTGCGGCTCTTTGCGTATTTCTTGTTTATGGAAAATGGTATTACAGCCGTCATATGTTTGACATTCCCAAGTGGGTGCCTGTGAGTATCGTTACCACCTGTGTGATGGGAGTGACCGTCATGGCAATGATATGTACTCTGGTGTTTTTGGGCGTCGCTTCCGAGGAAGAACCCGGACTTGATTATGTGATCGTTCTGGGAGCTAAGGTAAAGGAACATACGGTGAGCAATTCACTGAAAAAACGGCTGGATAAGGCCATTGACTATGCCCAGAAAAATCCGGAAACCTATCTGGTGCTTTCAGGGGGAAAGGGAGCGGATGAACCCATAAGCGAGGCTCAGGCCATGTACAAATATCTGGTCTATAACGGTGTCCGTCCAGAGCAGCTGCTCCTTGAGGATCGGTCTGCCAGTACGGTGGAAAATATTGCCTACAGCAGACTTGTGATCGAAGGCCATCGGGAACGGCTGCGTCTGGAACGGGAGCAGCAGGAGAAAAAACGCAGGGAACCTTACCTTATGGTAGATGACAAGCCTGTGGAAATCGGTGTTCTCACCAGCAATTTCCATGTATTCAGAGCCAGGATGATTGCCCGCAAATGGGGTTTTGAGCATGTTTATGGCATCAGCGCCCAGTCGGATCCTGTGCTTTTTATCCATCTGTGCGTTAGGGAATGTGCGTCGATTATAAAAGACCGGCTTATGGGAAATATGTAGGATAGAATGACTGCTTAAAGGAGGACTGAAATGATTGACAAAAAAATGTTAGACCGCGTAAAAGAGCTTTCACAGTACCGTCTTGTAGATGAAAGACCTGTTGAGGAGATGAACTCATATGGAATGGTGCTGGAGCATAAAAAGAGCGGAGCCAGGATTTTTTTAATGAGCTGTGAAGATGACAATAAAGTATTTTCCATTGGATTCCGCACTCCGCCCCAGGACAGCACAGGACTTCCCCATATTCTGGAACACAGTGTTTTGGAGGGGTCTGAGAAGTTTCCCGTAAAAGATCCCTTTGTAGAGCTGGTAAAGGGTTCTTTAAACACATTTTTAAATGCAATGACCTATCCGGATAAGACGGTTTATCCGGTCGCCAGCTGCAATGACAGGGATTTCCAGAACCTGATGGATGTGTATTTAGACGGCGTGCTCCATCCTTCCATTTACCGTGAACCGAAGATTTTTTTACAGGAGGGCTGGCACTATGAGATGGAGGAGACAGACAGCCCCTTAATCATCAACGGCGTGGTTTACAATGAAATGAAGGGCGCTTTTTCCTCACCGGAAAGCGTGCTGGACCGGTATACAAAGGCGGTTCTCTTTCCGGATACCCCATACCGCCATGAATCCGGCGGCGATCCCGCCTGTATTCCGGATCTGACCTATGAACAGTTTATTGCCTTCCATAAAAATTACTATCATCCGGCCAACAGCTTTATCTACCTTTATGGAGATATGGATATGGCTGAAAAATTAGAGTGGCTGGACAGAGCGTATTTATCCCAATATGACAGGACAGATTTTACCCTGGATTCCCGGATTCCCATGCAGGAGCCCTTTAAGGAGCCCATTGAGAGGGAAACTACCTACTCTGTAACAGCGGAAGAAGGGACAAAGGGGCGAACCTATCTGTCTTTAAATACCGTAGTGGGAACGGATCTGGATCCGGAGCTTTATGTGGCTTTCCAGATTTTGGAATATGCGCTGATCGATGCTCCGGGAGCACCCTTAAAGCAGGCGCTTATTGACGCCCATATTGGTCAGGATATTCTGGGAGGCTACGACAACGGGATCCTTCAGCCCTGCTTTTCCGTAATCGCCAAAAATGCAGAGCGGGAGCAGAAGGGGGAATTTCTTGCTGTGGTTAAGGGAACCCTGCGCCGTCTGGCAGATCAGGGCATTGACAGAAAGAGCCTTCTTGCAGGCTTAAACTACTACGAATTCCGCTACAGAGAAGCAGATTACGGCTCTGCGCCCAAGGGACTTATGTACGGTCTCTGGTCTATGGACAGCTGGCTTTATGACGGAGATCCTATGCTCCATCTCCAGTATCAGAAGACCTTTGACTTTTTAAAGAAGGCAGTATCCGAAGGATATTTTGAGAATCTGATCCGCGGATATCTTCTGGACAATCCCCATGAGGCTTTTGTGATCGTAAGCCCCTGTACAGATCAGACCGCCAGAGAGGATGAGGCTCTGGCAGAGCGGCTTAAGGCTTACAGGGATTCCCTTTCAGAAGAAGAGAGGAGCGAGATTGTCCGAAAGACAAAGGAATTAAAGGCATATCAGGAGGAGCCGTCCTCTCAGGAGGATCTGGAAAAGATTCCCATGCTCCAGAGATCCGATATTGAGAAAAAGGCAGAAGGCTTTTCTTATGAGGTAAAGGAGGAGAGCGGGATTCCTGTCATCCACAGCCCGTTATTTACCTCTGGGATCGGCTACCTGAAGGTGCTCTTTGACTTTTCTGTCCTGCCGGATGAGGATATTCCCTACGGAGCTCTTTTAAAGTCCGTGCTGGGCTATGTGGATACGGAGCATTACAGCTACAGCGATCTTACCAGCGAGATTTATTTAAACAGCGGCGGCCTGGATTTTTCCGTAGGCGGCAGCCAGAAAATGGGAGAGCCTGGAAACTTTACCGGTACCTTTACAGCCAGCGTAAAGGTGCTCTATGAAAAGCTGGATTTTGCTTTTGAGATGCTGGAAGAGATCCTCCTGCGCTCTAAGCTTACAGACGAAAAACGTCTGGGAGAGATTTTGGATGAGACTATGTCCAGAGCCAGAATGCGTCTGGAGAACAGTTCTCACAGCTCCGCTGCCATGAGAGCTGCTTCCTATTATTCGCCCCTGTCTTCTTTCTATGACCGCACCGGCGGTATTGGCTTTTATCAGTTTTTGGAGAAAATTACAGAGCGCTGCAGCAAGGAAGAGGGATATCGTCTCAAACTGGGGAAAAAGCTTATGGAAGTTGCAAAAACGCTCTTTACTGCTTCCAATATGACCGTAAGCTACACGGCGGATGAAGAGGGCTATGGCAGGCTTCCGGCTGCGCTGGCTGCCTTTAAGGCGGTTCTTCCGGAAGGGAATGGGATCCGTTACCCCTATGAATTTAAGCCAGAGCTTAAAAATGAAGGCTTTCGGACTGCATCGCAGGTCAACTATGTGGCCTGCTGCGGCACCTTCGGAGAGAGTGCTTATACAGGCGCATTAAAGGTATTAAAGGTGATTTTAAATTACGAATATCTCTGGGTAAACCTGCGTGTAAAAGGCGGAGCCTACGGCTGTATGAGCAGCTTTGGGCGAAATGGGGAAACAATGTTAGTATCTTACCGGGATCCCAAGCTGGGCGAGACAAACCGGGTTTATGAGGGAATCCCGGAGTATTTGAGAACCTTTTCCATTGACGACAGAGATATGACAAAATACGTTATCGGCGCCTTCAGTGAGCTGGATGCTCCCTTAAATCCTGCGGCAAAAGGAGCCAGAAACCTGGGAGCATGGCTTTCCGGCGTTACGGACGAGATGATCCAGAGAGAGCGGGATCAGGTTCTGAATGTGACCCAGGAGGATATCCGAGCACTGGCCGGACTGTTAGAGTCTGTGTTAAACACAGGCGCTCTCTGTGCCATTGGAAATGACCAGCAGATTGTGAATGAACAGGAACTCTTTAACGAAATAAAGCATCTTTACCACTAAATGAGCAGGAGCAGAAATGATGGAAGAAAATGTACAGAAGAAATCAGGCTTTGTCACACTGATCGGCCGTCCCAACGTAGGAAAATCTACGCTGATGAATCATCTGATCGGCCAGAAGATCGCCATTACCTCTGATAAGCCCCAGACCACCAGAAACAGGATCCAGACGGTGTATACAGATGAAAGAGGCCAGATCATTTTCCTGGATACTCCGGGAATCCACAAGGCGAAAAACAAGCTGGGCGAATATATGGTAGATGTGGCAGAGCACACCTTAAAGGAAGTGGATGTGATCCTCTGGCTGGTGGAACCCACCACCTTTATCGGGGCCGGGGAACGCCACATTGCAGAGCAGCTTTCCAATGTGAAAACACCGGTGATTCTGGTGATCAACAAAATTGATACCTTAAAAAAGCAGGAAGAAATTTTAACATTTATAGATGCCTACAAGGATGTGTGCAAGTTTGCAGAAATTGTGCCTCTTTCCGCACTGAAGGAAAAAAATACCGATCTTTTGCTGGAGCTTCTTTTTAAATATCTGCCCTGCGGCCCCATGTTTTATGATGAGGACACAGTTACGGATCAGCCCATGCGCCAGATTGCGGCAGAGCTTATCAGAGAAAAAGCGCTTCGCCTTCTGGATGATGAGATTCCCCACGGGATAGCAGTTACTATCGAAAAGATGCGCGAAAGGAAAAACGGCATCATGGACATTGAAGCCAGCATTGTCTGCGAACGCGAGTCCCACAAGGGAATCATTATCGGAAAGGGCGGCTCTATGTTAAAGCGCATCGGTACCAATGCCCGCAGGGAAATTGAAAATATGCTGGAGATGCAGGTCAATCTGCAGCTGTGGGTAAAGGTACGCAAGGAATGGAGAGACAGTGAGCTGTATATGAAAAATTACGGCTATGACAAAAAAGACGTATAAGGGGAGCGAGCAGGGTGAGAGAAGCAGTTAGCCTCACGGGCATGGTGCTTTTGGCTGCATCCTTTGGGGAAGCAGACCGGAGAGTGGTGCTTTTGACCAGAGAACGGGGGAAGATCACAGCCTTTGCTCACGGAGCAAGAAGGCCGGGAAGCGCCCTGATGGCAGTTACCAGACCCTTTGTGTTCGGCACTTTTAACGTCTTTGAGGGCCGCAGCGCCTATACCCTTCAGAGCGCCCAGACGGTATGCTATTTTGACGAGCTTTCTGCAGATATGGAGGGGGCCTGTTACGGAGCTTATTTTCTGGAAATGGCCTCCTATCTGGCTCAGGAAAACATGGACGGAACCGAACTTTTAACACTGGTTTACCAGACATTAAAGGCCCTTTTAAATCCGTCCCTTCCAAACCGCCTGATCCGGCGGATCTTTGAGCTGAAAGCCATGGTTATAAACGGAGAATACACAGAAAATCCCCAGGGAAAGGTATCCGAGTCCTGTACCTACGCCTGGCAATATGTCATTTATTCCCCTGTAGGAAGCCTCTATACCTTCGTACTAAAACCCGAAGTCCAGGCCGAATTCGAGCACCAGGTAGAAAACGCCAGAATCACCTTCATCCGCCACAACTTCCGTTCTCTGGAAATTCTGGAACTGATGACCAGGTAGAACAGATGGAAATGTTTTGGTTTTACCTATAGAAACAACCTATGGCCATTGGCGACCACAACAAATACTTGCCGATAAGGCTTGAAATTATACGCATCAGAAGATATAATAAGCGGTATATTGCTCCCGCGGATGCAGGAGAAGCCTGGAAGAAAGGAAGAAATATGAAGAAAAGCATAAGAGGAATCCTGCTTCTTGCAGCCTGCACCGTCTTTTTTGCCGGCTGTGCCAGATCCAAAGGGAGCTGGGAAGCCTTTACGGAAAATACCCTTTATGTAGCCGGCGATGGAAGCGTTTCCTGGGCTTCTGTCGAAAGCTTCGGGGAAGGCGATTACAAAGAAGAGGAGTTAAAAGCCTTTGCCGGAGAGAGAATCAGCCAGTTTAACCAGTCTCAGGGCGAAGAGCCAGCCTTTGAAAATGAGAAGGGGGCAGAAAAGCTTCCGGTTGCTCTTGATACAGTGAGTATGAAGGATGGAAGGGCAGTTCTGGTGACGGAATACGATACCCCTTCCCGGCTGGTGGAGTTTTCACAGGACATAGGAGATGAGGGGATGCCCTTTGATTCGATTGATATAGGCAGTCCTGCGTCCCTGGCTTTGAAAGAACAGACTTCTTATCTGGATACAGAGGGAAAAGCGGCAGATCAGCAGGAAATTTTAAAGGAAACAGGTCTTGCGGTTCGTGTTTCGGGCCAGGGGGTCATTTCCGCGGAAAAAAAGATCCGCTATATAAGTGAGGGCTGTACCCTTCGGGATGTTCATACAGTGGAAACCGCGTCTGAGGGAGTAAGCTGCATTATATTGGAGTGATGCCCTGAAAGGGGCTTGCTGACAGTAAGTATATAAAAAGAGAGGACATGGATCATGGAAAAGACAATGGAAAAAATCGTAGCTCTTGCCAAGAACAGAGGTTTTGTATACCCTGGTTCTGAGATCTACGGCGGTCTTGCAAATACCTGGGATTACGGCAATCTGGGTGTTGAGCTTAAAAACAATGTAAAGAAAGCCTGGTGGCAGAAGTTTGTTCAGGAAAGCCCATACAACGTAGGAGTGGACTGTGCGATTCTGATGAATTCCCAGACATGGGTAGCCAGCGGCCATCTGGGCGGATTTTCTGATCCATTGATGGACTGTAAACAGTGTAAGGAGCGTTTCCGCGCAGACAAGCTGATTGAGGATTATAATGATGAGCACGGTATCGAGATCGAAGGCTCTGTAGACGGCTGGTCTCAGGAAGAGATGAAGCAGTATATTGAGGATAAGCACATCTGCTGTCCAAGCTGCGGCGCTCACGATTTTACAGATATCCGTCAGTTCAACCTGATGTTTAAGACCTTCCAGGGCGTAACTGAGGATGCTAAGAATACCGTATACTTAAGACCCGAGACTGCACAGGGTATTTTCGTAAACTTTAAGAATGTTCAGAGAACCTCCAGAAAGAAAGTTCCCTTCGGTATCGGACAGGTTGGAAAGTCCTTCAGAAATGAGATCACTCCCGGAAACTTTACCTTCCGTACCAGAGAGTTTGAGCAGATGGAGCTTGAATTTTTCTGCAAGCCGGGCACCGATCTGGAGTGGTTTGCATACTGGAAGCAGTTCTGTATTGACTGGCTTCAGACCCTTGGCATCAAGCCGGAGGAGATGCGTGCAAGAGATCACTCACCGGAGGAACTGTGCTTCTACAGCAAGGCTACCACAGACCTTGAGTTCTTATTCCCCTTTGGCTGGGGTGAGCTGTGGGGTATTGCAGACAGAACCGATTATGACCTGACCCAGCATCAGAATGTATCCGGACAGGATATGGCATACTTTGATGACGAGAGCAAGGAAAAATACATTCCTTATGTAATCGAGCCTTCACTGGGTGCAGACCGTGTTACACTGGCATTCTTATGTGCTGCTTATGATGAGGAAGAGATCGGAGAGGGCGATGTGAGAACTGTTCTTCATTTCCATCCGGCGCTGGCTCCTGTAAAGATTGGTGTTCTGCCTCTTTCCAAGAAGCTTAACGAGGGCGCTGAGAAGGTATTTGCAGAGCTTTCAAAATACTATAACTGTGAGTTTGATGACAGAGGAAATATTGGAAAGCGCTACAGAAGACAGGATGAGATCGGTACTCCGTTCTGTGTAACATATGATTTTGATTCTGAGAACGATCAGGCAGTTACTGTCCGCGACCGCGACACCATGGAGCAGGTACGCGTACCGATTGCTGAGTTGAAGGCTTACTTTGAGGATAAGTTCCGTTTCTAGGGAATATGTAAAATGAAAGAAAACAGCATCTGGGAAACCGTTAAAAGCGGTATTTCCGGGTGCTTTTTTCATATGCCTTTTCCAAGCGGCGCGTAGAAAAGTTTAGAATGATTTTATAAACGCCCCGCCATAAGTATGGTATACTTAAACTATATGTAAATTGCCTGTCTGCGTGCTGCGCCGAGGGCAGTGGAAGGAGGATGAAAAGGTGAAGATAAGGACACGGCTTGCGGTAGCATTTATTATCATAACCGTTTTTCCGATGCTTATGATCTACCTTTCTGTGATCGCCCTCAGCGATTATCAGGAAAAGTCCTTTAAAGAAGCATATGGTCTTACAGAGCAGATTGAACTGTTAAACGGCAATTCCCTTCAGGTATTTAACCGTTTGACCAGACAGTCGCAGAAAGATATCCGAAAGGTGTTGGATGAAAACCCGGATAATTACAAGGATCCGGCATATCTGGATAAAGTGAATGCAAAATTAAATGAACAGTATGCCTATCTGATTGTCCGCCGTGAGGATACGATCATTTATTACGGGGCGAACGGAGAACCGCAGGATGCGTCTCTCTGCGCTCAGCTTCCGGATTTTGATGTGATGAAGGGACGCATGGAAGGTGGGATCTATCTGGACGGCGAGAGTCAGCATCTGATCAAGCAGATGGATTTTCAGTTTTCGGACGGTGCCGAGGGAAGTGTGTTTATTGTTTCCAATGTAGACGATCTGCTTCCTGAAGTAAAGTCCATGTTTCGAGAAATGTTGTTTTTGGGCGTGGCGATTCTGGTGGTAGCGGGGTTTGCCCTTACGGTCTGGGTATACCATTCGATTTTAAGTCCATTAAACAAGCTTCAGGAGGCTACCAAGCAGATCCGGGACGGCAATCTGGAGTTTACCCTGGATGTGGACGCAGATGACGAGATCGGCCAGCTTTGCCAGGATTTTGAAGAGATGAGGATCCGGTTAAAGGAAAATGCAGAAGAAAAGCTTCAGTATGACAAGGAAAGCAAGGAACTGATCAGCAATATTTCTCATGACCTTAAGACGCCGATCACGGCCATCAAGGGTTATGTGGAAGGGATTCTGGACGGGGTTGCTTCCTCACCTGAGAAGCTGGACAGATATATCCGCACGATTTATAATAAAGCCAATGATATGGACCGACTGATCGATGAGCTGACCTTTTACTCCAAGATTGACACAAATAAGATTCCTTATACCTTTGCAAAGATCAATGTATCCCAGTATTTTAAGGACTGTCTGGAAGAGGTGGGTCTGGATATGGAAGCAAGGGGCATTGAGCTGGGATATTTCAATTATGCGGATGAGGATGTGATGGTCATTGCAGATGCAGAGCAGATGAAGCGTGTGATCAATAACATTATCAGCAATTCCGTCAAATATCTGGACAAGAAAAAAGGGATCATCAATATTAGGATCAAGGATGTGGGAGACTTTATCCAGATTGAGATTGAGGACAATGGAAAAGGCATTGCGGCAAAGGATCTTCCCAACATATTTGACCGTTTTTACCGTACAGATTCCTCACGAAACTCTTCTCAGGGCGGCAGCGGGATCGGACTGTCCATTGTACGCAAGATCATTGAGGATCACGGAGGACGCATCTGGGCCACCAGCAAGGAAGGCATCGGAACGGAGATCCACTTTGTATTAAGAAAATATCAGGAGGTTATGCAGGAATGAGCAAAATACTGATTGTAGAGGATGAAGAAAGCATCGCAGAGCTGGAAAAGGATTATCTGGAGCTGTCCGGCTTTGAGGTTGAGATCGAAAATAACGGAACCGATGGTCTGGACCGTGCTTTAAAGGAAGACTACGATCTCCTGATCCTGGATCTGATGCTTCCGGGAACGGACGGATTTGAGATCTGCCGCAGGGTAAGGGAGATTAAAAATACCCCTATTATTATGGTTTCTGCCAAAAAGGAGGACATTGACAAAATCCGCGGTCTGGGCCTTGGAGCAGATGATTATATTACAAAGCCGTTCAGTCCCAGCGAGATGGTTGCCAGAGTGAAAGCCCACATGGCCCGCTATGAGCGTCTGATCGGAAGCGGCCAGCCCGCCAATGAGATTATTGAAATCCGCGGTTTAAAGATCGACAAAACAGCCCGCAGAGTATGGGTGGCAGGAGAGGAAAAGACCTTTACAACCAAGGAATTTGATCTGTTAACCTTCCTGGCGCAGAATCCCAACCATGTCTTTACCAAGGAAGAGCTGTTCAGTAAGATATGGGATATGGAATCCATCGGTGATATTGCCACTGTTACGGTCCATATTAAGAAAATACGGGAAAAAATTGAATTCAATACAGCCAAGCCTCAGTACATTGAGACCATCTGGGGCGTTGGGTACCGGTTTAAGGTGTAAGGAAATAATAGAAAAGTGTTTTAACGGGGACAGTTCTTATGTTTATATGCTATAGCTGATCCTGAATTTTTTGGATAAAAAAGAAAGATAGTGATGGTACATTAATAATTTTAGGGAACAGGTTTACCTGAAAGTTGGGGCTATTTTATTCAAGACTGTTTGCAGTTGCATATGGATATATTTTAGTGCTCTTCAAAGTGAAAATAGAGTTCGGATTATGATCAAATATATACTATCAACTTTAGGGGAGGTGAGAATATGGCAACAATGGAGGACGTTGCGAAAGCGGCGAAGGTATCACGTGCAACGGTTTCAAGGGTGTTGTCTAATTATCCCTCGATTAAGCCGGAAACACGAAGTAATGTAATGTACTGGGTCAGAGAACTGAATTATGAACCCAATATGGTAGCACAGAATTTAGCGGGAAATAATACGAACATTATTGGCGTGTTGTTTTCAGATTTATCCAACCCACTTTATGCGTCTATGGTAACAGCAATTATCAGGGAGGCAGAGAAGGAAGGATATAGTGTTATTGTTGGTGATGCACAGCGTGAAAGGGCAAGAGAGGCAAACGTTATCAGTAATTTTAAAAGACGAAAAGTAGATGGAATTATTGTACGTCCAATTGGTGTTCCCAATATGAAATTGTACAGTTCTGTAAAAATACCCATGGTAAGTCTTTTTAAGAAAGTAGGAAAAAAGAATCTGATGATACGTTCTGAAGATGGAGCACTTCAGGTAGCACATCATTTTTATGACACTGGACATATTAAAATAGGATATTTAGGTCCGTCTATAGCACCAGATGGAAATAATAAATTAGCCGGATTTCAAAAGGGACTTGAGGAACATAATCTAAGTCTTCATGCTGTCCTTGAATGCAATCAGCACGAAACAGCAGAGAATCAAAAAGCTTATCAGATCATCAGTAAATATTTTGATGAACATGATCCTACAGAAGTGACGGCTTGGTTTGCCCATAGCGATATTGCAGCCAGTGATATTATACGTGCGCTGATTCAGAGAGGAATCCGTGTTCCAGAGGATGTTAGTGTGTGTGGGTATAATGATACACTTTTGTCGAGAAAAATGATACCATCTCTAACATCTGTGGCATCACCGATTGATGAGATTGCACGAAATGCGATAGAACTATTGATTCATGAAATTCGAAATGATACAGAAGAAGAAACACTTCAATTATCACCTCATTTATATGTTAGAGAATCGACTTCGTGCAAAATAACCAAATAGTATCTGCGATAATTATAATAAATGTAAAAATGAACGAACATTTCTTGACAAAATATTAAATCAGGTTTATATTTAAGTTACAATAAATGAAAGCGCGTTCATTGTTGCATATCGAGTATACTAGGAGGATTAGTTATGAGCAAAGAAAAACAGGTTGCTGAATCTATTCTGGCCTTAGTTGGCGGCAAAGAAAATATTTTGAGTGTAGAGCACTGTGCAACCCGACTTCGTCTTGTGCTGAAAGATGCAACCCGATTTCAAAAAAATGAGATTGAAAAAATTGAGAGTGTGAAAGGAAGTTTTTTATCTTCAGGACAGCATCAGATTATACTTGGTACTGGTTTTGTCAATAAGGTTTATACACAATTTATGGAACTTTGTAATTTCGGTGAGGGAGAACTACTGTCCAAACGAGATGCCACACATATGAGTATGAATTGGTTCCAGAAGATATCACGTCTTTTGGGAGATGTGTTTGTCCCAATTATTCCTATTTTAGTGGCTACGGGATTATTTATGGGAGTTCGTGGTTTAATCCAGAATTTGGGTGTCACGCTTGATCCTACATTATTGAAGTTTACTCAAATCTTGATTGATACTCCGTTTGCATTTCTGCCCGCGCTTGTTGTATATTCTGTCATGAAACGATCCGGGGGCTCTCCTGCCTTGGGTTTTGTTATTGGTTTGATGTTGGTATCCTCACAGCTTCCAAATGCAAATCAGGTTGCAGGTGGTACCGCAGAGCCAATTTATTTAGCGCTTATGGGGGTGAATATTCCCATTGTTGGTTATCAAGGCTCCGTACTTCCGGCACTGGTTTTAGGAGTGATTGCTGCTCGACTTGAAAAATGGCTGAGAAAAGTTGTTCCAGATGTTTTGGATTTGATTGTTACTCCGTTTGTTACATTACTGGTCAGCATGGTTTTAGGTCTGGTCGTTATTGGTCCGGTTATGCACATTGTTGAAAAAGGCCTTTTGGACGCAGTGAATTTTCTTATGAATATTCCTTTAGGAATTGGTGGATTTATTGTTGGTGCGCTGCAGCAGGCTGTTGTTGTTACTGGATTGCATCATACGTTTAAAACTCTCGAAATTGAATTGTTGGCAAATACTGGAGCCAACCCCTTTAATACACTTACTTGTGGAGCAATTGTTGCTCAGTGCGGAGCAGGAATTGCCGCAGCATTGAAAACTAAAAATATAAAGCAGAGAGCTATGTATATGACTTCTGTAGTGCCTGCTTCTTTAGGAATTACAGAGCCTCTTATTTTTGGTGGAAATCTGCCCCGCCTGACTCCGTTTGTCTGTGCATGTATTGGTGGTGGTTGTGCCGGAATTGTATCATCTCTGTTAGGATTAGCTGCAACAGGGATGTCTATTACGGCAATTCCTGGTATTTTACTATATCTGAATGGTCAGCTGCCTCAATATTTAATTGTTTGTGCGATTGGTTTTATAGTAGCATTTGTGTTGACTACAGTGTTTTATAAACCTCGGGAAGAGAAATAATTTGCAGAAAAGAGATTGGACCGTGAAGAAACTTTACAACAATATTATATTACCAGATATTTGGCCGCCAAAAGTAAAGGAAACGAGTTTGGATAAACCTTTGCCTGTTCCTTATCTTGAAAATAAGCCGGATATGATTAATATCAGTGTAGGCAGACAGTTGTTTGTAGATGATTTCCTTATTCAGAAGACGGATCTGGAGAGGGAAGAGGGTATACCGGAGGTATTGGATTTTCCATTATTGGAACCGGAGACAAAGCTGGAAATGAACAATGGATTTTGTACATGTGCTTGTCCGTTTAATGGTGGGGTATTTTATAATTCTCAGCAGAGAAAATTTCAAATGTGGTATCATGCCGGCTGGTTTGACGGGACTGCATATGCTGAAAGCGAAAATGGGCTTGATTGGAAACGCAGAACAGAGATAGATAGTTTGGCGGAAACAGATCGGATCTTGCCGCACATTCCGGGGTATCTTCGGGATGGAGATGCGGTATGGCTGGATCATTATGCGGCAGATTCGAATGAACGTTATAAAATGCTGGTATTTTATCGTTGTTTTGATACAGATTTTCGATACTACCATTTGAAGCCGAAGCACGCTCATGATGATCCTAATTCTGTTCCGCCCAAAGAAATCACGGTTTTATACACATCTCCTGATGGAATAAGTTGGAAAGAGAGAGGCGAAACGACTCATAGTGGGGATAATACGACTTTCTTTTATAATCCATTTACTCATAAATGGATATATAGTATGCGTACATTTTCTGAGTTGGATAGTCGTATTCGTGTCCGGGGGTATTATGAAACAGATGATTTTGTTGCAGGGAAAAATTGGAAATCAAATGATGTAAGTTTTTGGTCCAGAACAGATATTTTCGATAAGCCTGATCCGGAACTTGGATATTATACACAACTTTATAATCTGGATGCGGTAGGTTATGAAAGCGTAATGCTGGGGGTTTATTCTGTGTTTATGGGGCCGCCGAATTTTATTGCTGAAAAAACTGGAATGCCGAAAATTAATGATTTGAAACTCGGTTTTTCCAGAGATGGATTTCATTTTTCACGAGGCAGCTATGGCAATTTTCTTTCTTCTTCCAGAGAGAAAGGACGTTGGGATTATGGATATTTGCATCCTGCAAATGGAATATGCACAGTTGTTGGAGATGAATTATATTTTTATTACTCTGCATTTTCAGGAAAATCCCCGGTTTTTGGATATCATAAATATTCTGGTGGAGCAGTAGGAATGGCAAAACTTAGAAGAGACGGATTTGCTGCTATGTGTGACAATGGAAATGGCGGATATTTGCTTACAGAAAAGATAGAATACAAAGGAGAATATTTTTTCGTAAATACAGATTGCACAAATGGGGAACTGAGGGTAGAACTGTTAGATGTATGTGGGAATGTGCTGCCGGGATATTGTATGGAAGACTGTATCTCTGTGCAGACGAACGCTACTAAAGTCAGAGTAATGTGGAAAGAACATGCCGTGTTAGAGAATATCCCCAATATTATTCAAATTAGATTTTACTTAAAAAAAGGGAAACTTTATTCTTTTTGGATTACTGATAGTGATATTGGAAAAAGTCATGGTTATCTTGCAGCAGGTTCTCCTGAGGGAAATGTCATGGCCATCGATGAATAGATAACAATGGTAATTTAAGAAGTAATAGCCCACAAAGAAATTATGAGAAAAGCCACCGGTGCATAGATTGCATTTGGTGGTTTTTTTATATTGGGCGGTGCCATTTAAATAGTTCTATGATAGTAGGATATTCTGTATGCTTTGAACCAAGGTATTGTATTTTTGTATATAGTCACCATAAAATTGATGTTCGTATATACGAATGATAAATGAATATACGAAAATGACAGAAAATGAAAACGCTTACAGTAAATTTTGCTGTAAAATAACCAAATTTTTTCAAAATTTTGTCGGTAAAGGACTTTACTCCCCCAATCTTTGTGATATAATAAACGAGGTGGACGGATAAGGAGAACCATTGATTCCGTCTGATAGGCGGGCACAGGAAATTTCCCGGTATGTCCGGTTAAAGAGCGGCAGAGTCCTGAGGGAATCTGCCAGAATGAGGAGGAAGAAACTTATGGCTACAAAGTGGGTTTATTTATTCAGCGAAGGCAATGCGACCATGAGAAACCTGTTAGGTGGTAAGGGCGCTAACCTTGCGGAGATGACAAATCTGGGATTACCTGTACCACAGGGATTTACGATTACAACAGAGGCCTGCACCCAGTATTATGAAGATGGCAGAAAGATCAATGACGAGATCATGGGCCAGATCATGGAGCATATTGGAAAGATGGAGGAGATCACCGGCAAGAAGTTCGGCGATAAGGAGAATCCTCTGTTGGTTTCCGTTCGTTCCGGTGCAAGAGCTTCCATGCCGGGTATGATGGATACCATCTTAAACCTGGGTCTGAATGAGGAAGTAGTAGAGGTTCTGGCTGCAAAGTCCGGTAATCCGCGCTGGGCATGGGACTGCTACAGAAGATTCATCCAGATGTTTTCCGACGTTGTTATGGAAGTTGGAAAGAAGTATTTTGAAGAGTTGATCGATAAGATGAAGGCTGAGAAGGGAGTAACCCAGGACGTGGAGCTGACCGCTGAGGATCTTCACGAGCTGGCAAATCAGTTCAAGGCTGAATATAAAGAAAAGATCGGAAAGGATTTCCCAACCGATCCTAAGGAGCAGCTGATGGAGGCCATCAAGGCTGTATTCCGTTCCTGGGATAACCCAAGAGCAAACGTATACCGCCGCGATAATGATATCCCTTATTCCTGGGGTACTGCTGTAAACGTACAGATGATGGCATTCGGAAACATGGGCGAGACTTCTGGTACAGGCGTTGCATTTACCCGTGACCCAGCTACCGGCGAGAAGCACCTGATGGGCGAGTTCTTAATGAATGCTCAGGGTGAGGACGTGGTTGCAGGTGTCCGTACCCCTCAGAAGATTGACCAGTTAAAGGAAGTTATGCCGGAGGTTTATGAGCAGTTCGTAGGCATCTGCCATATTCTGGAGGATCATTACAGAGATATGCAGGATATGGAGTTCACCATTGAGGATAAGAAGCTTTATATGCTGCAGACCAGAAACGGAAAGAGAACAGCTAAGGCTGCTTTAAAGATTGCCTGTGATCTGGTAGATGAGGGCATGATCGATGAGAAGAAGGCAGTTCAGATGATCGATCCCCGTAATCTGGATACCCTGCTTCACCCACAGTTTGACGCAGAGGCATTAAAGAAGGCTGAGCCGGTTGCAAAGGCTCTGGCTGCATCCCCAGGCGCTGCCTGCGGCAAGATCGTATTTACTGCTGAGGATGCAAAAGAGTGGAAGGAAAGAGGCGAAAAGGTCGTATTAGTACGTCTTGAGACATCTCCTGAAGATATCGAAGGAATGAAGGCTTCTCAGGGTATCCTGACAGTCCGCGGCGGTATGACCAGCCACGCAGCTGTAGTTGCCCGCGGTATGGGTACCTGCTGTGTATCCGGCTGTTCCGAGATTATCATGGACGAGGCAAACAAGAAGTTCGTTCTGGCCGGAAAAGAGTACCATGAGGGCGACTGGCTGTCTATCGACGGTTCTACCGGTAAGATCTATGACGGCATTATTCCTACGGTAGATGCTACCATCGCAGGCGAGTTCGGCCGCATCATGGCATGGGCTGACAAATATAGAAGACTGAGAGTCCGCACCAATGCAGATACTCCAAGAGACGCTGCAAAGGCAAGAGAACTGGGCGCAGAGGGTATCGGCCTTTGCCGTACGGAGCATATGTTCTTCGAGGGCAACCGTATCGACGCATTCCGCGAGATGATTTGCTCCGAGACAGTAGAAGAGAGAGAAGCAGCCTTAGAGAAGATCCTTCCTGAGCAGCAGGGAGACTTTGAGAAGCTTTACGAGGCTTTAGAGGGCAATCCTGTTACCATCCGTTTCCTGGATCCGCCTCTGCATGAGTTTGTTCCTACCGAGGAAGAGGATATCAAGAAGCTGGCAGAAGCACAGGGCAAGAGCGTTGAGACCATCAAGGCAATCTGTGATTCTCTCCATGAGTTCAACCCGATGATGGGACATCGCGGCTGTCGTCTGGCTGTTACCTATCCTGAAATCGCAAAGATGCAGACAAAGGCTGTCATCCGTGCAGCAATCAACGTAAAGAAGGCTCACGCTGACTGGAACGTTTGCCCGGAGATCATGATCCCTCTGATCTGCGATATCAAAGAGTTAAAGTTTGTTAAGAAGGTAGTTGTTGAGACAGCTGATGCTGAGATCGCAGCATCCGACATTGACTTAAAGTATGAAGTAGGTACCATGATCGAGATCCCAAGAGCAGCTCTGACAGCTGACGAGATCGCAAAGGAAGCTGAGTTCTTCTGCTTTGGTACCAATGACCTGACACAGATGACCTACGGCTTCTCCCGTGATGATGCAGGCAAGTTCTTAAATGCTTACTATGATACAAAGATCTTTGAGAACGACCCATTCGCAAGACTGGATCAGACCGGCGTAGGAAAACTGATGGAAATGGCGATCAAGTTAGGCAAGAGCACCCGTCCTGATATGCATGTAGGTATCTGCGGCGAGCATGGCGGCGATCCTACTTCTGTAGAATTCTGCCACAAGATTGGTCTGGATTATGTATCCTGCTCACCATTCCGCGTTCCAATCGCAAAACTGGCAGCAGCGCAGGCAGCTATCGCCGAGTCACGTCAGTAAGCGAGACCAGTTGTTTTTTGGGAACTTTTGAAATCTCGAAAGATTTTATGAGACAATCTTCAAAGATTTATCATAAGAAAAACGGGTTCAGATTTCCCGAAAAGCTTGTAATTAAGCTATTTCTAGTATAGGGTGTCTACTTTAGACACCCTATATTTTTTTACACAAAAATAAAATTCAATTAAGCTGCCGGAGTACTTCATACATTTTTTGCTGACTACATTCGACAAAATTTCGGAGCATTTGTTCCGAAAATCGTAACACGAAAAATGGACCATTTTGATGTTTGTTCCGAAAATCGGAACTTTGAAGGAGGTTAAAAATGTCTGAATTTACGGGTAAAAAGCTTAAAGAAGCACGTGTGAAGAAAGGATTATCCCAGGATGACGCTGCTAATCTTATGAATGTTGCAAAGAGAGCGATTAGTGAGATGGAAGCAGGTAAGAGAAGTATATCTGCAGATGAGCTAGCTCAGTTTTCTCGTATTTATAATGTAGATGTGAGAGAATTGCTTTTTGTTGAATTTACAGAAGCAGGAGACGAGCAGAGATTAACTGCTAAGTATGTTCTTTCCTTAAGCTGCTCGAAAAATTATCTGCTCGAGAAGTAGAAGATGTTTATTGGGTAATAAAGCGTAAGGTTGAAGGATTGCTTTAAAACTTAACAGTTTATTTGAAAGGCCGGTTGGTGATATTTACTTGCCGGTCTTTCTTTAATTATGTAGGCAAATGCAGCACCGAAACCTCATATTCGATGCTGCATAAAGCTATTATAAGATGGCGGATTGTTCTTCTGTTATGTCATCGACAGAATCATCTTGTGTTACACAATGGCTCAAAGGGTGTTGAAGTGTATTTAGTATTACCTGTCCTTCACGTTTGATTTTCTTTTTTTGCTTGGCGTGGTTTATTAATGCAATACCTCCGCCTACTGTTACAGTAATCAATATTCCAATTGTAGCCCCTTGAATTCTCCCAAGTTTAAGGTTAGATGCAGATTCTGATGCATAGTAACGTACAATACGCTTTAGACCATCTTGCATGCTTCCATTACCCAACTCTGATAGAGCGTGTGTGGTAACTGGAGCAGATGGATTCGGCGTGTTAATTAGTTTTGTTATTTGTGTTGCTGTAGAATTCATTTTTATATCCTCCTGAAATCTTTTATTTGTTGGTTTTATTTTATAAGGTGTGATATTATAAGTAAAGAATAATAGTTCGCGTAAGAAATCATTTGCGTGCGTCAAGTTTAATGTAACGAATAATGATTCGTATAAAGGAGTTTTATATATGCTTAAAGGAAAAAGCTTGAGTGAATACGAGGGTTTTGCTTATCGTTTAGTTATGGCTGCAAATAATAAACAGATTGATGATACCAAGGAATTGGCGGAAAAATTATATAATGATGAGACTTGTAGAGGGATAATCAAGATGAGAAAAAGAAAAAAGGAGGTCGTTTCTAATCCGGTAGATAATGTTTTAAGAAATGTTCAAAAGCATTTAAATGAGAAAGATCCATACAAAGTTCCCAGTACATACATTTATGCGTATAGTGTGGTTTTGGATTGTTCGATTGATTATCTTTATGGACGAACTGACGTAATGTCTGTTGACATGGATGTGAAAGAGATTTGTAAAAAAACGGGTTTGTCAGAAAAGGCAGTAAAATGCTTACTAGAATATAAAAGTGACAATGATGATAGTAGTATATTTTCTATAACTCAATGGTGGTCAGAGTTTCTTTGTGAAGATTCTTTTTATAGCATTCCAATGGTTTGGCATGATTATGCTAGTAGAATTGTTGAATTATATGATTTAGATAAAAAGGTAGCAGCTATGCAAAAGGCGGACAATGAGGTTGTGGTTGATGATCATATAATGCAATTGTTGTTGGAAGATGATAGCCATAAAACATTACGAAGTATAAGGCGTGAAAAGGAAGACTCTACCTTAGGTGCATATCACAAAATGATACAGCTTATAGAGCATTATTTTGAACAATATGCAGAAGAATGGGCGAAAAATCAACATCTTGATTATGAGGAAATGTATTATCGTAGTGAAATAAATAAAAGGAAAATTATAAAAGAGGAATTAAAGCAACCAGAAATAAAATAAAGTAGATTGAGACCATCCAATTTAAATGGATGGTCTTTTTTTCTTGACGCGCACGCAATGACTACATAAAGGAGGGCAGCCATGAAGAAGGATACATACAATGTCGAAGGCATTGAAATCGAAGTGGAACATATAGATAGGAATGATGGCAATCGTGAGCATAGACTTGTAACATATCAGTTTAAAACAATTAGAGAGCAGTCTGGTATGAATCGTAAAGAGTTTTCTGAATGGCTTGGCATTCCCTATCGGACCATGCAGGAATGGGAACTTGGACGCAGGCAGATGCCGGATTACGTGCTTCGCTTGATTGCATATAAAGTTAAGATGGAGAAGGAAAGGGGGAACCTATGATGACAGTATTATATGGTGTTGGAACAGTCTTAAGAGTTATCCTTAGAATCTCATTATTGCCGGTACAGGCAGTTCTTACATTACTGATGCTTGCTATCGGCTTTATTGGTGGATTAGCAAATATTGTATGCTGGTTGTTAGGGGCTTTCTTTGTGATTGGTGGTATCTGTTCATTTATTAATGGATCTACATCTCTTGGATGGCAGGGCGTTATAGTAGGTATTATTGTAGCTGTAGTTCCTTAGGCTATAACTCTTTGGGGCGCCGAAGGAATACTTGGACTTAAGGAACTTTTGGGAAAGATATAGATGGCACTGGTGTGCTTTTAATAATATAAATTTATAAAAGTTGGTGGGGACTAATTATTATGACTAGAATAGAAAAGGAATATAATAGAATAGCTGATGGTTGTCAGATTGATGAATTGTCATTAAATAGTAAATTTGAAGAGTTTTTTTGTGTTTTGGGATTGAAAATTAGTCGTTCTTTTTTCTATGGGTATACATGATAAAATGCGGAGCTGAACAGCAAAATATAGAAATTTGCTGTTCAGTCCTGTTTATTCTTTACTTAAATCTAATATTTGTTCATCAATCTAAGCGGTTTACACAGAATGATTTAGAATATTTCTTTCTTACTCAAACTTCGCACTTGAATAAGTGCATATGCACCTTGAAAATTCAATAATAAC
>ENA-OPSK01000120-OPSK01000120.1-human-gut-metagenome-genome-assembly--contig:-NODE-120-length-63748-cov-12.235206_pt1 | contig 63748 bp, 54 predicted proteins | sample MGYA00241807_ERZ501905 | MGnify/ENA primary metagenome ERZ501905 (study PRJEB25962, sample SAMEA2042111) | human gut metagenome | biome: human gut; feature: human-associated habitat; material: faeces...
TGCTGGCGCCTCCGTGAAGGCCGGCGACCAGATTCTGACGCTGGAAGCCATGAAGATGAATACCATCATCTACGCTCCCGCCTCCGGCACGCTCACCGCTTTCTGCGTAAACCCGGGTGATACGGTTCAGGAAGGACAGGCTCTGGCCAAGATCGGTTAATCCCGGCGGCAACCGCCCGGAACCTCCAACAGTTCCTGGCTCCGACTCAGATAACAAACCGCTACAATAACATTCCGTATGAGTCTTTTTGATTCATTAATCACCTTTTTACAGGGGATGGGCATCTTCTCCCTATCATGGCAAATGGTAGGGATGTGGGGCATTGCCATCCTGCTCCTGTATCTGGGTGTAGCCAAGCAATACGAACCTCTCCTGATGGTTCCCATTGCTTTCGGCGCCCTCATCGCCAACATTCCGGACAACGGAATGCTCATCACCCAGCTGAACCAGCAGGTCATCTCCTCCAATGAACAGGGGGAAGTAACCTCCACGTCCCTGAACAACGTGGGCTACCTGCGCGTTCATGTGGCTCCTCTGCAGCAGACGCCCGCCAAGGTGCCGGCCAATCTGACCACGCCGGAAGCCCGCGCCCAGTATCTGGAAACCATGCAGCAGCCCATGCAGGTTTATCCCGGCAGCCAGCTGACCGTTTCCAAAATCAAGTCCGTGCGGGAATCCCAGGAAAAAGCCAAAGCTGACGCCGCCCGCCTGGGAGACGACAGTCTGACGGTGGATCCCAACCTGAAGGACTTCCAGAACGTGACGGAGGACAACGGCAATGAGCCGGTCTTCCTGCTCACGAACGGAGAAGGAACCACCGTCGTCCGCCAGCAGGGCGTCAATTACTTTGACACCAGCGGCAACCGTGTTCCCGTGGACCTGAAAACGCAGAAGCTGGAACCCCTGGTGGTTTCCGCCGCAGGCAAATACGTGGCCGTAGGCCAACATACCCAGGAACTGCTGGTCACCTCCATCCACGGGGGCCTGTATGACTGGATCGGGCTGGGCATCAAGGCTGAAATTTTCCCGCCCATCATCTTCCTGGGCGTAGGAGCCCTGACGGACTTCGGCCCGCTGCTCGCCGCACCGCGCACCCTGCTTCTGGGCGCGGCGGCCCAGGTGGGCGTAGCCGCCACGTTCTTCATGGCCCTGTTCATGGGCTTCAACCCGAATGAAGCCGCCTCCATCGGCATCATCGGCGGAGCTGACGGCCCCACCTCCATCTTCCTGACGATGAAGCTGGCTCCGCACCTGCTGGGCGCCGTGGCCGTGGCCGCATACACGTACATGTCCCTGGTTCCGCTGATACAGCCGCCCATCATGGCGTTGCTGACGACCAAGAAGGAGCGCCTCATCCGCATGAAATCCCTGCGGACGGTCAGCAAGAGCGAAAAACTGTTCTTCGCCGTGCTGGTAACCATTGTCACCATTCTGCTGATTCCGGACGCATCCCCGCTCATCGGCATGCTGATGCTCGGCAACTTCCTGCGCGAATGCAAGGTGACGGAACGCCTGGTTCAGGCCTCCCAGAATGAAATCATCAACATCGTCACCATCTTCCTGGGAACCTCCGTGGGTCTCACGATGCAGGGAGACCGCTTCCTGCAGGCGGAAACGCTGCTGATCATTCTGCTGGGCATTGTCGCCTTCGGCGTAGCAACTGCGGGCGGCGTCATCGCCGCCAAGCTCATGAACCTCATCTGGCGCAAGAATCCGGTCAACCCCCTCATCGGGTCCGCAGGCGTCTCCGCCGTCCCGATGGCAGCCCGCGTCTCCCACAATGTGGGCCAGAAGTACGACCCCTCCAACTATCTGCTCATGCACGCCATGGGTCCGAACGTTGCAGGCGTGATCGGCACCGCAGTCATCGCGGGCTACTACATCGCCACTCTGGCGAAATAACCAGAATTGAAAATTACTCCCGGCCTCGGCCCGTCCCATGAATTCCGCAGCCTCATTTTCCACCCCTCCGGAGGAGGAAGGACCATGCGGCGACTGGACCTATCATGAATGGGCCGAGGCTTTTTCCACCAATGACCTGGCCCGCTCCCTGCCCCCGGGGCATATTGCCGTCTGCCGCGTTCAGACAGGAGGCCGCGGCAGGTTCAACCGCAAATGGATAGGGGAGGAAGGCGGCCTGTGGGCATCCTTCACCGTTCCCCTGTCCGCTCCTGCGGATACAGCGGCCGGCGTGCACTGGGGCCATTTGCCCCTGGTTGCGGGGCTGGCCCTGTTCAACATGCTCCGCGGCATGGGGCTGGATTCCGTGCGCCTGCGCTGGCCGAACGACCTGCTGGCGGGCAAATCCAAACTGGCGGGAATACTGGTGGAACGCCCGGCGGAAAACATGGCCGTCATCGGCATCGGCATCAATGTTTTCAATGATGTAGCCTCCATCGCCGGGGAAATCAAGGACCCTCCGGCAAGGCTGGCGGATCTTGTTCGGAACTGCCCTTCGCTTCATGCCGTCATGGCTTCCCTGGGCAGTCATTTGAACCAGGTTCTTTCCGTCTTTTCCCACGGCGGCATCCCCGCTCTCCAGGAGGGTCTGGCCCGGGCATGGGCCGGAGAAAGGCCGGTTTCCATTCTTACGGATGATGAAACCGTCCGGGGCATTTTTACAGGGATTGACGATCAGGGCAATCCTGTGCTATCCCTGCCGTCCGGCGCCGTCCGCGCCGTACCGGCGCACCTGATCAACAGGCTTCTCGAAGAATGAGCCTGCCGCTCCGTTTTTACACGGGGTTTCTTTCTTTTTCATCCAACAAAAATCACTGACATGAGTTACAAGGTACTGACACCAGAAGAAGCAGCAAGCCTGATCAAGCATGGCCACCATATTGGGCTGAGCGGATTCACTCCCGCCGGAACGGCCAAGGCCGTTACGGCCGCGCTGGCAAAAATTGCAGAAGCGGAACACGAAAAGGGGAACCCCTTCCAGGTGAGCGTTTTCACCGGCGCTTCCACCGGCGATTCCTGCGACGGGATCCTTTCCCGGGCCAAGGCGATCCGCTACCGCGCTCCCTACACCACCAACGTTGACTTCCGCAAGGCGGTGAACAACGGGGAAATCGCCTATAATGACATCCATCTGTCCCAGATGGCCCAGGAAGTGCGCTACGGGTTCATGGGCAACGTGGACATCGCCATTATTGAAGCCTGTGAAGTCACGGCCGACGGCAAAATTTATCTGACGGCCGCGGGCGGGATCGCTCCCACCATCTGCCGCCTGGCAGACAAAATTATCGTGGAATTAAACGCCGCTCACAGCAAGAGCGCCATGGGCCTGCATGACGTTTACGAACCCCTGGATCCTCCCTACCGCCGTGAAATTTCCATCTTCAAACCCAGCGACCGCATCGGCAAGCCGTACATCCAGGTTGACCCGAAGAAGATTGTGGGCGTGGTGGAAACCAACTGGCCGGACGAAGCCCGCTCCTTCGCCGCAGCGGATCCCCTGACCGATAAAATCGGGCAGAACGTGGCCGATTTCCTGGCTGCCGACATGAAACGGGGCATCATCCCCTCCACGTTCCTGCCTCTCCAGTCCGGCGTGGGCAACATCGCAAACGCGGTGCTGGGCGCCTTGGGCCGCGACAAGACGATTCCCGCGTTCGAGATGTACACGGAAGTCATCCAGAATTCCGTCATCGGCCTGATTCGGGAAGGCCGCGTGAAATTCGGCAGCGCCTGCTCCCTGACCGTGACGAACGACTGCCTGGAAGGCATTTACAGGGATATGGACTTTTTCCGCGACAAACTGGTGCTCCGTCCCTCGGAAATATCCAACAGCCCGGAAGTTATCCGCCGTCTCGGCGTCATCTCCATCAACACCGCCATTGAAGCCGACATTTACGGGAACGTCAACTCCACGCACATTGGCGGCACGAAGATGATGAACGGCATCGGCGGGTCCGGCGACTTCACGCGCAACGCCTACATCTCCATTTTCACCTGCCCATCCGTTGCCAAGGACGGCAAGATCAGCGCCATCGTCCCCATGGTTTCCCACCATGACCATACGGAACATGACGTCAATATCATTATTACCGAGCAGGGGGTCGCGGACCTGCGCGGCAAGAGCCCGAAAGAACGGGCCCAGACCATTATTGAAAACTGCGTCCACCCGGATTACAAAAACATCCTCTGGGATTACCTGAAGCTGTCCGACGGCAAAGCCCAGACACCGCAATCCATCAGGGCCGCTTTGGGCATGCACGCCGAACTGGCCAGAAGCGGAGACATGAAGAATGTCGACTGGGCCCAGTATAAGTAATTCCGCATGCCGTCATTCGCATTGGCATCCATGAATTCACGTTAACCCCTCAGGACCGCTTCCGCAAAGGGAGCGGTCCTTTTCCTTTTTCCCATCCCCTCTACTCCTTCTCTTCACCATGAACTGGATGATTTACCCGGCAGCCAGGGCTTTCATCAAAGTCTGCGCCGTTCTTTTCGGCGCGGGCGCAGCAGCGGCAGTCCTCATCCATCTGTTCATGCCTTTTTTCCTCCGCTCTCCTCGGACAACCGCGCCCTTCCTGCTTTTGGGAACAGGGGCAGAACTGCTCTCCATCCTTTCCCTGTCCTTCCTCATGTTCTGGGGCGCCAGAGTCCTGCTGGCCTCCCGCGGAAGCAGAATAACAAGAAATCTGAGCATGCTGGCCTTCCTGCCCGCCCTGTACGCCCTCCTCATTCCATTTGCGGGCATACCCGTCCCATCGCAATATACGGAAATGGACAGGGTTTGGGAGGCCTTCCTCCTTCTGGCGGCCGTCATTTCTTTCTTTTCCTTCCCTTATACGGCGGGATACGAAGCCGCAGGCAGGAGATTATTCCTGGCCTGGGGCATCGCAGCGGCAGGCTGCGGTTTGCAGAGCGCCCTGTTTTTTCTTGCCGTCTTGTTGCGTCAGTTCCTGTCCACCGCAGTTCCCTCCCTGGCAGTGCCAGTTGCATGGGTGGCCGTTCTTTTGTCCTGCGGCCTGGAAATCATGCTGGCGGTCCTTTCCGTCCTTCTGGCGCAGCGCCTGTTTAAAGAGGTCATGTCCATAGCATCCATGCCGGAACCGATTGATCCCTCCATGCCGGGCAACCGTCCCTGACTTTCCTCCCCTCCGTTTTTACCGGCCTGCTGGAAGAGCACCCTCATTCCCCGGCATGAAAGGCTTTTACGGCTTTGCGCAAGAAGCCGTCCGGAAATTTCCGCCGGTGGTACGGAATCCGTATGGAAAGCATTGCCGGAAAGCAAATCGCCCCACCCCGGAAAGCCGCAGGGTCGCAGGGACACCCCTCCCGTTTCCATACCGGCGGCAGACAGCCCTATTTCACCAATTCATCCAGATAACGGCCATAACCGTTATTGTTCATGGCTCCGGCCTGGGAGCGCAGCGTTTCCTGGGAAATCCAGCCGTTATTAAAGGCTATCTCCTCCAGGCAGGCTACCTTGAACCCCTGGTGGTGCTCCAGAGTACGAACGAACATGGAAGCCTCCAGAAGGGTATCGTGCGTGCCCGTATCCAGCCACGTATAACCGCGCGCCAGTTTTTCCACGCGCAACAGACCCTGCTTCAGGTATTCCTGATTCACAGAGGTGATTTCCAACTCGCCGCGGGAAGACTTGGGAATCCGTTTGGCTATCTCCACCACCCGGTTGTCGTAAAAATAGAGACCCGTCACCGCAATATCCGATTTGGGCCTGAGCGGTTTTTCCTCAATGGAAACCGCCTTCCCCTCCTCATTGAATTCCACTACCCCGAAACGCTGCGGGTCATGCACCTGGTAACCGAAAATGGTCGCTCCGCTCGTCAGTTCGGCGGCCCGCCTCAGCTTCTCCGTCAGGCCGCGCCCGTAAAAAATATTGTCCCCCAGCACCAGGGCAACGGAATCCTTTCCTATGAACTCCTCTCCAATAATAAAGGCCTGAGCCAGCCCCTCCGGCCTGGGTTGTTCCCTGTATTCAAAGGAAACGCCGAACCTGCTGCCGTCCCCCAGCAAATCCCGGTACAGGGGCAGATCCCGGGGCGTGGAAATAACAAGGATTTCCCGTATTCCGGCCAGCATCAGCACAGAGATGGGATAATAAACCATCGGCTTATCATAAACGGGCAGCAATTGCTTGCTGACGGAAAGCGTAACGGGATGCAGCCGCGTGCCGCTTCCCCCGGCCAGAACAATACCCTTCATATCAAATTCCTAGCCATTGGTTCCAAGACGTTCCAGGCGGTATTCCCCGGACAGGATGCCCCGCCACCATTCCTCATGGTCCAGATACCACTGAATGGTCTTTCTGAATCCGGAAGAATGGTCCTGGCGCGGAGTCCACCCCAATTCCCTCCGTATTTTGGAAGCGTCAATCGCATAGCGCAGGTCATGGCCCGGCCTGTCCTGCACAAAGGAGATTTGCTCCCGGTAGCTCCGGCCGTCCGGCCGGGGCCGCAGTTCATCCAGATGGGAACACAGCAGCTCCACCAGCTCCAGATTGGTTTTCTCGTTATTGCCGCCGATGTTGTACGTTTCCCCCGGTTTTCCGCGGGAAACGACCGTCAACAGCGCCTCGCAGTGATCCCCCACATACAGCCAGTCCCGCACGTTTTCCCCTTTGCCGTATACAGGAATGGGTTCCCCGCCCAGCGCTTTCAGGATAACGACGGGTATCAGCTTTTCCGGGAACTGGTAGGGGCCGTAATTGTTGGAACAGTTGGTGATCAGCACGGGCAGACCGTACGTATCGTGCCAGGCGCGCACCAGGTGGTCGCTGGAGGCCTTGCTGGCGGAATACGGGGAATGGGGGCGATACGGCGTGGACTCCGTGAACAGGCCTTCCTTTCCCAGGGAGCCGTACACTTCATCCGTGGAAATGTGGTGGAAGCGGAAACGCTCCTTTTTCTCTCCCTCCAGGGAACGGTAATATTCCAGGGCGGCCTGAAGCATGGAAAAAGTGCCCATGACGTTGGTGGTCATAAAATTTCCCGGATCGTCAATGGAACGGTCCACATGGGATTCCGCCGCCAGGTGCATCACCCAGTCCGGAGCGTACTCCCGCAAAGTGCGCCGCATCAGGGAAGCGTCCCGGACGTCGGCGTGCAGAAAGCGGTATGCCGGAGAATCCGCCGAGCCGTCCAGTGAATGGATGTTGCCGGCATAGGTCAGGGCGTCAATATTCAGGACTTCATGGCCGCGTTCCAGCAGCAGCCTGACCAGATTGGAGCCGATGAATCCGGCGCCGCCCGTAACGATAACTTTCATAACACTGTTTTCAGGGAAAGATGCGGCGCCATCATACAGCAGCGGCGTTTTTTTTCAAAACAAATCCGCCCATGCCGCGGGAACGCAGCGGCATGGGCGCGGAAAAGCGGGATCCGTAAACGCGGGAACGGCTAGCAGCTCAGCTCCCGGCAAAGGTTGATGATATCCTGATTCACGGAATACTGCTGCCCGGCCACGGAATCCAGGGAGGCATAGCCGTACTGGCCGTCATGATACACCATGATCTGGTTGATGTCCCCGTTGTTCAGAGCTTCCACGGCGCGGGTAGCAAAACGGGTGCCCATCAGGCGGTCACGGGCAGTGGGGGAACCGCCGCGCTGCACATGGCCCAGCACGGTCAGGCGGGTATCCATGCCGGCGCGTTCCGTCAGCCAGCGGGTCAGGTATTGCGCCACGCGGGTGCCTTCCGCCACCACGGCAATGATGCAGCTTCCTTCCTCATTGATGACAGGCTGGAGGCGCTTGTAAATGGATTCCAGGTCATACGGAATTTCAGGAACGATGCAGATATCCGCCGCGCTGCAAAGAGCGGTGGTCATCGCCAGATAGCCGCAGTCCCGGCCCATCGTTTCAATCACGAAAGCGCGGTGATGGGAACGGGCCGTATCACGAACGGAATCAATGCAATCCAGAATCACGTTCTGGGCCGTATCCACGCCCAGGCAGTAGTCCGTGCCGGCAATGTCGTTGTCAATCGTGGCCGGAATACCGGCAAAAGGCACTTCAAAATCATTGAAAAAGTCGTTCAGGGCGCGGAAAGAGCCGTCCCCGCCCATGATGATGAGCTTGTCGATGTTGCGTTTCTTCAGATGCTCGTAGGCCTGCTTGCGGAATTCGTAGTCGAAAAAGCGCTTGGATCGTGAAGAACGGAGGAGAGTTCCGCCCCTGTAGATCATATCGCTGGTCAGTTCCCGGGTAGCTTCCTTGATTTTTCCATCAATCAATCCTTCCAGACCGTCATAAACAACGTACGGGTTCATTCCAAGCTGGCGGGCATGATCCACTGCCGCCTTGATCGCCGGGTTCATTCCGGCGGCGTCGCCGCCGGATGTCATAATGGCTATTCCACTCATAAGTAATAAGGTTAACTTGTCCGGGGGGAAATGTTACCGGGCGGAACAAATAATGCAAGCGCGGAGTTTTTACTGGCGCAATAAACGGCAACGCTTCATGATGCGGAGGCATGAACGACACTGCAGCAGCCATTCTGAAAGCCACGGCCGCCCTCCGGGACGGCACGGAGAAGCTCCGGTTCGAAGCCCCGGTCCATGTTACCTACAACCCTCTTACTTACGCATGGAACCCGCATGAACAGTATGTGCGCACTTATGGAAACGGGGAGAAGGGACATTTGTTCCTGGGCATGAATCCCGGTCCCTTCGGCATGGCACAGACGGGCGTCCCCTTCGGGGAAGTGGACGCCGTCGTCAACTGGCTGCACATCCGCGGAGAAGTCGGGCGGCCGGAACATACCCACCCCAAACGTCCCGTGGAGGGTTTCGGCTGCCCCAGGTCGGAAGTCAGCGGCCGCCGCCTCTGGGGACTTTTCGCGGAAGCTTTCGGCACTGCGGAAAATTTCTTCCGTCACAATTACGTGGCCAATTACTGTCCGCTGATCTGGATGGGAGCCACCGGAGCCAACATCACGCCGGACAAACTGCCGACGGAACAGCGCGCCGCCGTGGACGCAGTATGTATGGAACACCTGCTTTCCCTCATCACCATCCTGAATCCCCACACGCTGGTGGGGGTGGGTGCCTACGCCACGCAGAAGCTGCGGGACGCCGCCTCCCGGCTCCCCGGCAAAAGCTTCACCATCGGCACGTTGCTCCACCCAAGCCCCGCCAGCCCCATCGCCAACAAGCTCTGGCCGGAACGTCCCATCCAGCAGCTTAAGGAACTGGGCATCTTATAAAAAGAGTGGAGGAGGCAGAGTGGAGAACTCCGTGACATGGAAGGAATCACCAGAGCAACAGGCCGGAAATCGGCAGTTCATCTTGTTCCCCTCCAAAACTACATCGCTTTGAAGGAATATCCGGCCCCCTTCACTGGCTTGATTCGCCCAGGGACACGGCCTTCCTGACGGAAGAAATGCACGCCGGCATCTACCGGGACGGAGAAGAACTTAAACGCCTCCCCACCTCCGCCACAAAATCCCCCCTCCAAATCAATCATCATTCTTAGTCTGAAAACCCTCCGCTCTCCCCCGCAGGCCTTTTTACTGGACAGGGAGAAAAGGGTTCCGTACAGTTTCCGCGATCTTCAAGCGTTCCGAATTTATGGCAATTTCAGATTACATCGTGACCATTGGCCTGGAAGTCCACTGCCAGATCAAGACAAAGAGCAAAATGTTCTGCTCCTGCGAGACCGGCTTTGGCTTTGAACCCAATACGCGCGTGTGCCCCACCTGCCTGGGGCTGCCGGGCGCCCTGCCCGTCCTGAATGAATTCGCCATTGAACGCACGCTGCTGACCGGCCTGATGCTGGGATGTTCCAGCCCGGAGATTTCCCAATGGGACCGCAAGAATTATTTCTATCCGGACATGGCTAAAAATTACCAGACCTCCCAGCTGGATCTTCCGCTGTGCCTGGGAGGGGAAGTGCCCCTGTACCCCTGGTCCTATCCGAATGACGTGATCAAAGCCGGCGTCCCTCCTTTCCGCACCGTGAAGCTGACCCGCATCCATCTGGAAGAAGACGCGGCGAAGATTACCCATCATGCTAATTATTCCCTGATCGACTACAACCGTGCGGGGTCCGCCCTGATGGAAATCGTTTCCGAGCCGGACATCGACACCCCGGAAGAAGCCTACGCCTACCTCAAGTCCCTCCAGCAGATTCTGAATTACGGGGATATCTCCGACGCGGACATGGAAAAGGGCCAGATGCGGTGCGATGTGAATATTTCCCTGCGTCCCCACGGGCAGGAGGAATTGGGTGCCAAGGTGGAAATGAAGAACATCAACTCCATGTCCGCCGTCCGCAGAGCCCTTCATTATGAAATCCGGCGCCAGGCGGAAGAACTGGACATGGGCATTCCTCAAATCCAGTCCACCCGCCGCTGGGACGACGAACGCGGAGAAAGCGTCGTCATGCGAACCAAGGAAGACGCGCACGATTACCGTTACTTCCCCTGTCCGGATCTGGTTCCCGTACGCACGGCCCCGCTGGTGGAGAAAGTGCGCGGTCAGATTCCCGAACTGCCTCAGGAACGGCAGAAACGCTTCATGGAAGAATACGGCCTGAGCGAATACGACGCCAACGTGCTGGTGGGAGACCTGGAACTGGCACACTTTTTTGAAGAAGCGGCGCGGGGAACCGCCAGCGGCAAAAAAATCGCCAACTGGGTGATTAACAACATTTCCGCCGTGCTGAATGAAAAAGGCATGCGCCCGTCTGAATGCCCGGTGAAACCCGGCGCCATCCGGGAGCTGATCGCCATTATTGACGACGGCACCGTTTCCAACAACCAGGCCAAGGACGTATTCGCCAAAATGTGGGATGAGCCGGCCCTCGCCGCAGCGCAGGCCGCCAAGCTGCTGGGCTTTGAAAAGGCGGATTCCTCTTTTCTGGACGGCATCGTGCGGGAAGTCATTTCCGCCAATCCGGACAAGGTGGCGGAAATACAGGGGGGCAATGAAAAACTCCTGAACTGGCTTACCGGCCAGGTCATGAAGGCCGCCAAAGGCAAAGCCAACCCGAAAATCGTGACGGAAGCGCTGAAAAAAGCCCTTTCCATGGAGTAACCATAAACAAAGAGCCGCTTCCCTTCCCGGTGTCCTCTCCTTGCCCGCAGGGCATCACGGTTTGAACAGCTTCCTGTTTCCGGCCAGGGTGTTCCATACCTGCTTCACTTCCCCGGCCAGCGTCTGCTTCATCATGGCAAGGGAAAAGTCCGCCGCCTGGCCCATACTGATATAGGGAGGCAGGGCAAGGGCGTCCCTGTCCACATGCGCGTCCAGCAGAGCGGCGCCCGGATAATTCAGGAACATGTTCACCATCTGGTCCACCTGACTGGATTTGTCCAATAAAAACCCCTTGATGCCAACGGCATCCGCCACGGAGGCAAAAGAGGGATTGTTCAGGTTGATCTGCCACGGAATCAGCCCGGCCGCCTGCATTTCCAATTGGATGAAATCCAGACAGTCATTGTTATACACCACGATTTTCACCGGCAACCTGTACTGGACAATCGTGATGAGATCCCCCAGCAGCATGGACAGGCCGCCATCTCCGCACAGGGCAATTACCTGCCGTCCGGGGTATTCCATCTGCGCCCCAATAGCCATTGGCATGGCATTGGCCATGGAGCCATGATTGAAGGAAGCCAGCGTCCTCCTGCCAAGCGTAGCGCACAGGAACCTTGCGCTCCAGATACAGGGGGTGCCGGTATCTACCGTAAATACGGCGTCGGATGCCGCATGCCTGTTCAGGGCGGTCGTGAGCTGTTCCGGCCGGATGGGAGATTCCTTGTCATTTCCTTCCATATAGGCGTTCATCTCTTTCACGTCCCTGGCGTGGCGTTTCAGGGCGGCGTCCAAATGCCCGGAATCCGTCTTTTCCTGCACCATGTTCAGCAACGCCTCCGCCGTGACGGAAACATCCCCGCAAATACCCAGGTCCAGGCGGCAGCGGCGGCCCAGCACTTCACCGCGCCTGTCAATCTGCACGATTTCAGGTTTGGTGGGAATGAAATTGAAATAGGGAAAATCCGTCCCCCACAACACGAGCATGTCGCTTTCATGCATGGCCTTGTAGGCATCTCCCCATCCCAGCAGCCCCGTCATGCCGATGCCCAGGGGATTGTCATGTTCAAAATAATCCTTTCCCCTCCATGTGTAAGCAATCGGAGCTTTCAGGCGGTGCGCGAGCCGGACGACCTTGTCTTCCGCTCCTGCGCAGCCGGCGCCGCAAAAGAAAGTAATGCGGCGGTGGTCGTCAAGCATCCGTGCCAGAAGGGATACGGATTCATGTTCAGGAACAACATTCTCCCGCGTGTAGGAAGGAGGATGCACCAGATTCTTCATCTCCGCGGGGGCGTCCGCAATGTCTCCGGGCAAGACGACGACGCCTACGTCGCTCCTGGCCCACGCGTGCTGAATGGCGGACATCAAAATGCACGGGGCCTGGGAAGCTTCCGAAACCAGTTCCGCATATGCGCTGCATTCCTTGAAAAGCTGTTCCGGATGCGTGGCCTGGAAATATTCCATGCCTACCTGGCTCTGTGGGATATGGGAGGCAATGGCCAGCACCGGGGCATGGTTCCGGTGGGCGTCAAACAGGCCGTTGATCAAATGGAGGTTTCCGGGGCCGCTGCTGCCGCAGCATACAGCCAGATTCCCGCTCAGCTGGGCTTCCGCGCTCGCGGCAAAAGCCGCCACTTCCTCATGCCTCACATGAATCCATTCAATGGTCTTCCTCCTCCTCAAAGCGTCCGTAACGGGGTTCAGGCTATCCCCCACAATTCCGTAAATTCGCTTAATTCCCGCCTTTTCCAAAATTTCAACAATCTGATCGGCTACCCTGTACATGCAGCTTAGACACCGTCAATCTCTAATGGATTCATCCTTATGTGTCATCTTCCCGCCTTTTCCGCACCAGGGACAATACCTGCGGTTATCCCCCAATATAAGAAATAATAAGGCCGCCGCCTTTGTCAGGCAGCGGCCTGTGAATTGACCAGTTCTCTGGTGGAAAACTGTCAGGAACGGCGGCGGCGCATCATCATGACGGCCAGGCCCAGGATTCCCAGAGAAGCCGAGGCCGGTTCCGGAACCTGAAGGCCGGCAAAACCGGCAATCCGATCCGAAGCAAGAGCTTCATTCGTCCATTGAATTTCACCCCATGTAAGGTTGGGATTAATCCAGCTGGTGACGGAAGACTGATTGCCGTTCATGTTGCCGTTATAGGATAACGAGTCAAAGAAATCTCCGTTCACATAGACATCCACAGCCTGATTTCCATTTCCTCCCGTAACGGATAAAGTGATGTTCAGTAATCCGCCCGTCAAAGAAATAGCACTTTCAGAAAGGTCTCCTCGGGATTGGGAAAAAGCGCCTGTAGATGTCGTCAAGGCTCCATCCCCCATTCCAAGCTTGCCGTCAGCAGCCAGGTACAGGCTGTTTGCCCCGTAACTGTCGGTAGGCCGAGAACCAAAATATCCGAACAGCGCAGTCTGAGATCCCGTAGAAAGAGAAGAAGAATCCAGCCAGAGAGAAATCGTGTAACTGGAAGCATAGAAATTACCGCCATAAGGAATGGAATCACCAGGAATAACGCTGCTTGAAAGACTTCCGAACGTCATATCTTTTCCCAATGCAACACCTTCAGTTGTCGTCTGCGTACCGGAAGTGTAAAGCGTTCCGGATTCCGGAGCAACAGAGCCGGGAGCCGCCAACGCCGGTACGGCACAACACGCAGTAATAGCCATTAATGCTAATGTTTTCTTCATTTTTTATGTATGCAGGACTGAGTTATTAGGGAGATATTCCCCGCCCTTTGTATATCGGATTCCAAATCCGGAGTCAACCTAACATTTCAGATATGAAAATATTATTACGATTTTTCTCTTCTGAGAAAAAGAATTTCTGTTCCTAAACAAGCAATTTCAAAACCGCTGCAAAAAAAATTATTCTGCGCCTTATTTGCGTATGTTTACAAGTTGCAGAAAATAAGAATATTACAAATTTGTTTGAAGAGTAAAAAAGTCTTATCCCCCTCTTCCCCAGTTGAGAAGAGAAAGAGCGGATTTGGAATCCGGTTGTTTTCCCACAGCCATCAAAAAAGCAACATAAGATTTTCATATTCAATAAAAATCATTTTTCTTTCACTCCATTTCCAGGACCTTTTTCTTGAAAAAGATCCTTCCCCAAATTATCCTGCCGCTAGCTGTAATATTATTTCATCATGAAATTTTTCAAAACACCCCTTGTCATGGCAACCCTGCTGGGCTGCCTGCCCACATCCCCCGCAGAAGTCGCCTTTCCGGGGCCCGCGCCCGGAACAGCCAGCGCGGAACAAGACGCTTCCGGCTATACTCTTTCCAATAACATCCTGACGGCCAAATTTATCCTTCGGAACGGAAGTCTTTCCTTCGGAGGAATGACTTCCAAACTGGGCCCCGTCGCCAAGGCAGGGGATGAATTATTCATCATCAATCTTCAGGACGGACGGAGCATTAAATCCTCCGAGCTGAAAGCGGGAAACGTCAAATTCGTATCCCTGCAGCCCAATCCCAAGGCATTCAGGCTGGCTGACCGCTTCCCGGGAAAAGCCGTCAGCGCAACATTCCAGGCTCTGAACGGAACCTTTCGCATTTCCTGGCGCGCCGTGCTCAGGGATCATTCCCACTACCTGCGGCAGGAACTCCGCCTGGCAAGTACGAAGCCCGTCCAGATGAAAAACATCGTAGCGATGCAATATGACCTGGTAGAAGGGAAAGCCGGGGCTCCCTCCGTTTCCGGAAACGCCAGAGGCGCACTTATCGTCAATGACCTGGCGTTCACCGCCCTGGAAACTCCCATGGGCATCAATACCGTGGGAGGCGCCGGAAATATGGAAGGGGGAGAAACCGCCATCTGGAGTGCGGACAAGTGGTCCACAGCCTCATGGACCGGAAATTTCAATGTTCCCCAGGAACTGAAAAAGCAGTACGGAGAACAGGTTTCCAGTGCGGAAGGCCCGGTTTCCATTGACGGCAAAGGAGCATGCACCGTCACTTTCCAGTATAAGGGAGGGGACAAGGGCAACAATAAGCTGAACCTTGCCGGCGTGCAGCTCCTCTCTTCCAAGGGGGCCGTTCTTGACTCCGATTTCCACAACGGCAGCACAGGAGATTCCAATGCCGGCAACACTTACACGGTACAGGTTCCCTCCAGGGGAAATTACATTCTGCGCTACTGGGCCCAGACCAAGAGCGAACCGATTGCCAGCAAGGGGGAAATCACCTTTTCCCTGCCCGTGCGCACGCTGGAGGAAAAGCAGGAACCCCAGGCGGACGAATCCCGGCTGGCCCAGGGACTCTGGAGCCGTAAAACCACCTTGCAGCCCGGGGAAATATGGGACGTATCCTCCGTTCTCGGAATTTTTGCCCCCGGCCAGCAACGCCGCTCCTTCCTGGCCTATATGGAACGGGAACGCGTGATGCCCTACCGCCCCTTCATCCATTATAATTCCTGGTATGAACTGAACATCAACCGCAACAATGATTCGGACCCCGCCAAGCGCATGACGGAAGAACAATGCCTGTCCGTCCTGAAAGACTGGCAGGAACAGTTTTACCAGAAACGCGGCATGTCCATTGACGCCTTCGTCTGGGACGACGGCTGGGATGAATTCAACAGCCTGTGGGATTTCCACAAAATGTTCCCGCAGGGGTTCAAGCGCATTGACGCCGCCGCCGGCAGGCAAAAGGCCGGCATCGGCACGTGGCTGGGTCCGGTGGGGGGCTACGGAGCCTCCAAGGGCAAGCGTCTCGCTTACTGGAACGTGAAGCATCCGGACAACAAGATCGGCAATTTCCAGCTTTCCAACAAGGAATATTTTGACGCCTTTGTGGGCCGCTGCTCCCAGATGGTGAAGGACTACAATATGAAGTACTTCAAATTCGACGGCATCAGCACCCACTTCCATGCCAAGGGGCCCAGCAACGAGGAGGATGCGGAAGGCATCATCCGCGTGCTGAACGCCCTGCGCAAGAAAAAGGGGGATCTTTACATCAACTGCACTGTAGGAACCTGGGCATCCCCCTTCTGGTTCCGTTATGCGGATTCCGTATGGAGGCAGGAGAATGACTTCGGCACCATCGGAGCGGGCGACAACCGCGACAAATGGATCACCTACCGCGACCGCCTGGTGCATGAAGTTTTTGTGCAGGGCTCCCCGCTAATGCCCATCAATTCCATGATGACTCACGGCCTGATGGTCACTAAATTCGGCCCTCCGGCCTGCATGCCCCGCGATCCGGAAAACGTCAAGAAAGAACTCCGTTGCGCCACGGCTTGCGGCACTTCCCTCCAGGAGCTATACGTGGATCGGGACCTGATGAACGCCAACGGAGGAGTCCTGTGGGACGAACTGGCCAAGGGAATCAAATGGATACGCCGCAATGCGGACGTTTTGGACGACGTACACTGGGTGGGCGGCAATCCGTGGAACAAGGAAACTAACGAAGGGGCCGTGTACGGCTGGGCCGCATGGAATAAAAACAAGGCCACCCTGGCTCTCCGCAATTCCTCCGACCAGGAAAAGAGCCTGACCGGAACCCTGCGCAGCATTCTGGATATCCCTGCGAACGTCAAGGGCTCCATCACCTTCAAGGATTCCTATGACGACCAGCGGACGCTGGACGGCTTCTCCGGCAGTTCCGTAGACATTGACAAGGAAATCTCCTTCACGCTGAAGCCCTTTGAGGTGCTGGTGTACGAAGGAGGAAAGGTCAAATAAATCAGCCGGCCCACACGGCCGGCCAAAGCCGGAACGGCGTTGGAAAAAATATATTGAGGGAGGCGGGTATCCCGCCTCCCTGCTTTTTTCCCGCCCGTACAGAGCCCGGGTCAGAATGTTTTTTCAAACGTCACCGCTTCCAGCGGATCGGCAGGGTTGACCGGCATCACCAGGCATTCCGCACCTTCCCCGCCCAGGTACAACATCAGGCTTCTGCCGGGGGAATAGGCGATGGAGACACCGTAATATCCCCCCTTTTTCACCAGGGACCAGGTTCCGCGGCAGGAAGAAACGAGATCTTCCTCCAGCACGGAAAGGTCTTCCCTCTCTTCCGGACGGGAAATCCACCTGCCCCATGCCTCCGGACGGGGAAAGGAAGAAATCTCGCACGTCCCATCTTCATTCAGGAGGAGCGTGGAAGAACTGACCTGGAAAAAACGCTTCAACTCCGGAGGGCGGAAAAAACGCCTCTCTCTGGGGGAGGATTCCACCTCATACTTTCCGGAAAGGGCCTGCAGGTCCGGCTCATGAATCCACAGGAAAGTTTTTTGACACACCGCCTGGCGGCACGCCAGCCCCACCACGGCCAGCAGGGAAAGAAACGCCAGGACAAACGCCCACAGGGCCAGCCGCTTTCTCCACCACGCATAAACGGCGGCCAACCCCGCCACACTGCCCGCGCAAACCCAGAACCCCCAGGAACGGGAAAGGAAAGCCAGGGCATCCGCCAGCACGGAAAATCCATGAGAAAGATCATTCCACATAGGTGCTCCAGAATCTCCGGAACATAGTCAAAGTCAAGACAACAATGCCGCCTTTCAAGGCACGGGCCGCAGGCTGCGTCCCGCTAAAAAACTCCCGTCATCACTCCTGAAAATATTCCTCCGCGCTTTTCTCACAGGCTCCAATCAGGTAAGAAGCACCTGAACCATGAAAAGTGCAGCACATCATCAGGGGCTTTCGGAACAGCAGGTTCAGGAAAACCGGACCAGATACGGGGTCAATATCCTGACTCCCCCGGAAAAGGAACCCCTGTGGAAGCAATTTCTGGAGAAATTTTCAGACCCCATCATCAAAATTCTGCTGGTGGCCCTGCTCCTGTCCGTAGGCGTGGCCTGCTATCAGTTCCTTACCGGAGCGGAATCGGCCAGCGTCTTTCTGGAGCCCGCGGGCATCCTGGCGGCCATCCTGCTGGCCACCTGCGTGGGCTTCGCCTTCGAGGTAAGCGCCAACAGGAAGTTTGAAATCCTGAACCAGGTCAATGACGACACCATGGTCCAGGTCATCCGCGGCGGCAATATCTGCGAATTGCCCCGCCGGGACGTGGTGGTGGGCGATATCGTCATCCTGAACACAGGGGAGGAGGTACCGGCGGACGGCGTCCTGCTGGAAGCCGTTTCCCTCCAGGTCAACGAATCCACGCTGACGGGGGAACCCCTCATCGGCAAAACCACGGATGAAGCGGAATTCAAGAAGGATGCCACCTACCCCTCCAACCACGTTCTGAAAGGGACCACCGTGGCGGACGGCCACGGCGTCATGGAAGTGACTTCCGTGGGGGACAGGACGGAATACGGCAAGGTTTATGAAGGTTCCCAGATAGACAACAAGGTGCAGACGCCCCTCAACCGCCAGCTTTCCAGGCTGGGCGACCTCATCACCTGGGCCAGCTACGCCATCGCCGCCCTCATCGTCATCGGGCGGCTTACCCTGTATTTTTCCCATCTGCCGGGCCCCGTGGAATGGCTGAGCGCGGGAACCTACATTCTGAATACCGTCATGATCGCCGTAACCGTCATCGTCGTCACGGTGCCGGAGGGGCTGCCCATGAGCGTCACCCTGAGCCTGGCGCTGAGCATGAAGAGCATGCTCGCCAACAACAACCTGGTGCGCAAGATGCACGCCTGCGAAACCATGGGGGCCGCCACCGTCATCTGCACGGACAAGACGGGCACCCTGACGCGCAACCAGATGAACGTGTACAAGGCGGATTTTTACGGGTTGGGGGACGCCGCCCCAGCGGAAAACGAGCTGGGGAACCTGATCCGGGAGGGAATCGCCGTCAACTCCACCGCCTTTCTGGATTACGCGGACCCGGAACATATCAGGGCCCTGGGCAACCCCACGGAAGGAGCGCTCCTCCTGTGGCTGCACGGGCTGGGCGTGAATTACCTGGACCTGCGGGAAAACGCCCGCGTGCTGGAACAGCTTACTTTCTCCACGGAACGCAAGTACATGGCCACCGTGGCGGAATCCCCCCTGCTGGGCAAAAAAGTCCTTTACGTGAAAGGCGCGCCGGAAATCGTGCTGGGCCTTTGCTCCACTGTCCTGACTCCGGAAGGCCAGGCTCCCGCCGCAGACATGCGCCCCGCCATTGAGGAACAGCTCCTGGCCTACCAGAACCAGGCCATGCGCACGCTGGGCTTCGCGTACCGCGTTCTGGAGGATGACGCCCCGGTATTCGAGGACGGCCGCATCATCCGCAAGGATCTGGTTTATCTGGGCATCGCCGCCATTTCCGACCCCGTCCGGGACGATGTGCCCCAAGCCGTGAAGGACTGCATGGACGCGGGCATCCGCATCAAGATCGTCACAGGGGATACCCCCGGCACCGCACGGGAAATAGGGCGCCAGATCGGTCTGTGGACGGAGGAGGACACGCCGGACCGTCTGATGACGGGTGTGGAGTTTGAGCAGACTCCGGACGCGGAACTGCTGGACCGCGTGATGGACCTGAAAATCATGTGCCGCGCCAGGCCCATGGATAAGGAACGGCTGGTCAAACTGCTCCAGAAGAAGGACCAGGTAGTGGCCGTCACCGGGGACGGCACCAACGACGCCCCCGCCCTGAACGCCGCGCAGGTGGGGCTTTCCATGGGAGACGGCACCACCGTAGCCAAGGAAGCCAGCGCCATCACCATCCTGGACAATTCCTTCATGAGCATTTCCCGCGCCGTCATGTGGGGGCGTTCCCTGTACAGGAATATCCAGCGCTTCATCGTCTTCCAGATGACCATTAACGTGGCGGCCTGCCTCATTGTGCTCATCGGCGCATTCCTGGGCACGGAATCCCCCCTCACCGTCACGCAGATGCTCTGGGTGAACCTCATCATGGACACCTTCGCCGCGCTGGCGCTGGCCTCCCTGCCGCCGGACGAACGCGTGATGCAGGACCTGCCGCGCAAGACCACGGACCACATCATCACCCGCCCCATGGGCTGGAACATCCTGGGCGTGGGCATCCTGTTCGTCGCTTTCCTGTTCGGCCTGCTGCAATATTTCAAGCATGCGGACATTACCAGTCTCACGCAGTTCAGCCTCAGCGGCTACTTCCGCAGCTACCTGGACTTCTCCACCCCGGAACATGAACTGACAGGTTATGAACTGTCCCTGTTTTTCACCATTTTCGTCCTGCTCCAATTCTGGAACATGTTCAACGCCAAGGCATTCAACACGCACCAGAGCGCCTTTGCACGCATGGGCGCCAGCATTGGCGGCTTCGGCCTGGTAGCCCTGCTTATCCTGGCCGGGCAGTACCTCATCGTCACCTTCGGCGGCAAGATGTTCAACGTGGTGCCCCTGAGCTGGACGGACTGGGGCCTCATCTTCGCAGGCACCTCCCTTGTCTTGTGGTTCGGGGAACTGGCGCGGGCATTCACTCCGGATAAATCCGGCGCCCGCTCCTGAACCGTCCGGGAGAATCCCCCCCCGCGCATGACGCGGACAGCGACGCCGCCCGGAAAACCTTCTTTCAACAAAGAAGCCCGCGGGCGTGTCACTCCCAGCATGGACTTGACACGCCTGACGGGCTCTATCTCCGGCCCCGCCGTTTTCCTCTGCCTGCTTTCCCTCTTTTTTGCCGGGTGTAAAAAGACGGAACAGGTGCCGCATGAAACGCCCACAATTATTTACGAACATCCCGTCACCATGGATATTCCGGTGACGGGCAGCTGGGTGGGCCACCTGGACGGCGTGGACAACGCCTCCATCGTCCCCCAGATTACGGGCTACCTTCAAACGCAGAATTACGCCAATGGCGCTATTGTGAAGAAAGGGGAAGTTCTCTTCCGCATTGACGATTCCACGTTCAGGGACCAGGTATCCAAGGCCAAAGCCACCCTGGCCCAGGCGCAGGCCCAGCTACAGCAGTTGAATTACGACGCGGAAATTTACAGGCCCCTGGCCGCGGAGAACGCCATTTCCAAACAGAAATACGAGGATACGCGCCTCTCCGCCCTGGCCGCGGAAGCGCAGGTGCAGCAGGCTGCGGCGGCCCTGGCCCTGGCTGAAAAAAATCTTTCCTATACGGTGCTGTACGCGCCTTTTGACGGAATAGCCGGCATTTCCAGGACAAACATCGGCGACCTGGTCAGCCCGGAAAGCGGCCCCCTTGCCGTCGTCTCCTCCGTCAATCCCATACGCGTCAATTTCGCCGTCACCCAGCAGGAATGGATTCAGCAGGCGGGGAAAAACGGGAATGAAGGCGTCCAGACGGGCAGCAAGCTGGACATTACGCTGAAAGACGGCACCAAATACCCGGAACAGGCCACGGTAGTTGCCATTGACCGGGCGTTCAATCCCCAGACAGGCACCATCCGCGTACAGGCCAACCTTCCCAATGCGGACTATCTGCTGCGCCCCGGCATGTTCATCATCGCCACGGCCCGGCTGGCCACCGTCAAAAACGCGCTGACCGTTCCGGCAAAATCCCTTCTTTCGACACAGGGGCGCTTTTTCGTGATTGTTCTGGATGAGGGCAACCACCCTTCCATCATCCCCGTACAAGCCGGAACGCAACTTGGAGACCGGCAGCAGGTTACTCCCCTGAAACCGGATTCCCTCACCCCCCAAAGCAAAGTGGTCGTGGACGGTCTTCTCCAGGCGGAAGCAGCCTCCAGAAATCCGACCGCCCGCCTGAAAGCGGTACCCGCCAGCAACCAATAAGCTCCTCCCGCCATGGCTGATTTCTTCATTAAGCGCCCCATCCTTTCCATCTGCCTCTCCGTCATCATTGTCCTGCTGGGGGCCTTTTCCATTCTGCGCCTGCCCATCTCCGAGTACCCGGACATCATTCCCCCCTCCATCCAGGTGACGGCCACTTATCCCGGAGCGGACTGTGAAACGGTGGTCAAGTCTATCGCATCCCCCATCGAACAGCAAATGTCCGGCGTGGACGGCATGTCCTACATGACTTCCGTCAACACCAACAACGGACAAATGAGCATGATGATCCTTTTTGAAATCGGCACGGAAGCCAACATGGACCAGGTGCTTTCCTATCTGCGCTACGGGCAGGCCACCTCCCAGCTGCCGTCGGAAGTCAGCGCGCTGGGAGTCTCCCTGCGCAAGACAAGCGGTCTGCCCGCCCTGGTCGTCAGCCTGTATTCGCCCCAGGGGACTTATGACGGCCTCTGGCTGGCCAATTACGCCTATATCAATATGGTGGACGCCATCAAGCGCGTGCCCGGAGTAGGAGACGTGCAGGTGTTCGGGGCAGGCCGCTACGCCATGCGCATCTGGCTGAACCCGGAAAAGATGGCCGCTCTGAATATTACGGCCAGGGACGTGATGCTGGCCGTTCAGGCCCAGAACGCCGTGAATCCTGCGGGCAAGATAGGCGCACAGCCCGCTCCGCCGGACCAGCAGCTTTCCTTCACCGTGAAAGCTCCAGGCCGCCTGACCAGCGTGAAGGAATTCGAAAATATCGTGGTACGCGGGCAGGACAGTTCCATCGTAAGAGTGGGAGATATCGCCCGCGTGGAACTGGGCTCGGAAACCTACAGCCTCAGTTCTTCCGTAAACGGGATGCCCGCCGCTTCCATCGGCATTTACGAGGCGCCCGGAGGAAATGCCATCCAGCTGGTGGACAATATCAAAGACCTGCTGAAGGATACGGATATGCCTCCCGGCATGGATTACCTCGTTTCCCTGGATTCCACGCTGGCCGTCCGCGCCGGGATTGAAGATATCGTCAGCACGCTGGTGATTGCCCTGGGCCTGGTGGTGCTGGTGGTTTTCATTTTCCTCCAGGGCTGGCGCGGTACGCTGATTCCGGCCTTTGCCGTTCCGGTGTCTATCGTGGGCGCCTTCATCGCCTTTCCATTATTCGGTTTTTCCATCAATACCATCTGCCTGATGGGGCTGGTGCTGGCCATCGGCCTGGTCGTGGACGACGCCATTGTGGTGGTGGAAGCAGTAAAGAACCATATTTCCAATGGAGAAAAGCCCCTCCAGGCCACTATTGCGGCCATGAAGGAAGTATCAGGCCCCATCGTCAGCACGGCGCTGGTGATTTCCTGCGTCTTTATCCCCACGCTGCTGTTGCCCGGCGTCACAGGCAAACTGTTCGAACAGTTCGCCGTGACCATCGGCATGTCCATCATCATTTCCGCCTTCTGCGCCCTGTCCCTCAGCCCCACCCTGTCCGCCGGGCTGCTGAGAGGGGGGAAAGCGGACTCCATTCCCCTGCTGGGGCCCTTTTTCAAATTGTTCAACAAGGGTTTCAACAAGGCGCGCGACTGGTACGTGGAAATCTGCGCCAGTCTTATCCGGCACATGTGGCTGTCCATCCTGCTGCTGGCCGCCATGACCTCCCTCCTCTTTCCCCTGGCCAAACTTATTCCCAGCGGATTCCTTCCCAATGAAGACCAGGGCTACCTGTTCGGCGGCGTGGAACTGCCGGATAATACATCCCTGAACGTCACGGCAGACACCGCCGCGCGGATTGAGAAAATCATCAGGGAGGATCCGGGCGTGGACGTAGTGACTACCGTCAACGGCTTCAACCTCATCAGCTCCGTCCAAAGCTCATCCAACTCCTTCTTCTTCATCTCCCTGAAACCGTGGTCCGAACGGACTGCTCCGGGCATGACGGCGGACGGCATCGCCGCACGCCTGAAAAGCAGGCTGAACGCGGAAATTTCCTCCGGCGTGGCGTATGTGGTTCCGCCGCCGCCCCTGCCTGGCGTAGGAACGTCCGGGGATGTCACATTCCTGCTGGAGGACCGCCAGGGCATCGGGGAAAAATTCCTGGCCGCCAACACGTCCAAATTCATCGAGGCAGCGGAAAAGAGGCCGGAAATAGCGGACATCAGCAATTTCATGTCTCCCTCCAACCTTCAGTACAACCTGAATGTAAACACGGAGCAGGCCACTCTCCAGAATATGGACGTGGATGAAATTTACGCCACCATCCAGGCATACATGGGAAGCACCTTCCTGAACAATTTCAATATTTACGGACAGGAATGGCAGGTGTACATGCAGGCGGACGCACCGTACCGGGACAGCATCGACAAGCTTTCCATGTTCTATGTGCGCAACAATGAAGGAGACCCGGTTCCCCTGGATTCCGTAATCAACGTTACGCACGGCTGGGCCCCGGAATTCCTGATCCGCCAGAATATGTTCAACAGTTCCCAGCTCAACGTCACCCCGGCTCCGGGCTATTCCTCCGGCCAGGTCATGAACGCCCTGGAAGAAGTTTTTGCCCAGACCATGCCGTCCGGCATGGGATACGACTATTCCGGGATGAGCTACCAAGAAAAACAGGCGCAGAAAGGTATCACCATCGGCATGATCTTTGCGGCATCAGCCGTGTTTGTCTTTTTGATTCTGGCATCCCTGTATGAGAGCTGGTCCCTGCCCGTAGCCGTCTTCATGACCGCCCCCATTGCCATCCTGGGAGCATTTCTGGCCCTGTGGATAACCGGGCTGGACCTGAACATTTATTCGGAAATCGGCCTCATCGTCCTGATTGCTCTGGCGGCCAAAAATGCCATCCTCATCGTGGAATTCGCCGTGCTGGAACTCCGTCAGGGCACGGACCTGCTCACGGCCACCCTGGATGCGGCCAGAATCCGCCTGCGCCCCATCCTGATGACCAGCATCGCCTTTATCATGGGCTGCCTTCCTCTGGCCGTAGCCACGGGAGCGGGCGCAGCGGCGCGGCAGGTGGTAGGCGTCGGGGTCATCGGCGGCATGATGACAGCCGTCTTCATCGGGGTATTTTTCATTCCTTCCTTCTTCTACCTGATTGCCAAACTTGCCGGGCTGGACAAAAAAGCGGCGCGGAAACTCCAGGAAACGGAACAGGGAACTCCCACCCCCGCGAAGCAGGCCGAATGACACTTCCGAAACGGGAAAACGGCTCCCGCACAGCTTCCCATTCCCCCTACATCCAGAATATCCAGGCCCAGAAAGCCTTCACGAAAACGAGCACCACATTAATCAGCAGCCCCACCTTCACCATGGTCATCTGAGGGAATTTTCCCGTCGCGAAGGCCAGGGCGTTGGGAGGAGTGGAAACGGGGAGCATGAAGGCGCAGGAAGCGCCTATGCCTACCAGAAGCACCAGCGGCGTAGCAGACATGCCCATGGCGGAGGCTACCGTGACCATCAGCGGGGCCACCAGGGCCGCACTGGCCGTATTGGAACAGAATTCCGTCAGCGACGTGATGAAGAGGCTGATGATGAGCAGGATGACGATGGGGCTCTGCCCCATGGCGAGAGAAGATACCTGATCCGCCAGGAATCCCGCCGCCCCCGTCTGGACGAGAATGCTGCTGAGCGTGATGCCTCCCCCGAACAGGAGCAGGACGCCCCAGTCCGTATTTTTGGCGATGCCGCTCCAGTTGATAACCCCGCACAGCGGCAGCAGCACCGCAGCACTCAGCGCGATGAGCGTATCCATGGACGGAATGCCGCCCAAAGCAGAGGAAAGGAAACTGCTGCACATCCAGCTCCCGGCCACCAGCACGAAGAGAATAAGGACACGCACCTGCCTGGCATTCAACCTGCCCTCCGTTTCTCCCCCTTCCGCCGGCGTCATATCCACATGCATCCCCAGACGCGGACGGAAGAAAAGATACATCAGGCAGAAAACGATCACTCCGAACACCAGGACAATGGGCATGGCAATCCGGAACCATTCCGCAAACCCCATGCCGAGTTCATGCGCCGCAATGGCATTGGGAGGAGACCCCACCAGCGTCCCCATACCGCCGATGGAGGCGCTGTACGCCACACCCAGAATAGCAAAAGGAGCCGTCGTCTTAAGTTTTTCCGCCGGAATGCGGTCCAGAAGGCCGATCACCAGAGGAAGCATCATCGCCGCCGTGGCCGTATTGGACATCCACATGGAAAGAAACGCCGTAGCCAGGAAAATCAGAATCAGAGCCATCCCCAGACTCCCGCGGGCCATTAGGAGGATTTTTCCCGCCAGCCAGGTATCAATTTTCTGTTCGTGGAGAGCCCCGGCCAGGGCAAAGCCCCCGAAAAACAAAAAAATGGTAGGATCCGCAAAACCGGACAGGGCCTTCGCCCCCGGCAGAATCCCCATCAACATGGCAAGCACCGGCACCAGCAGGGAGGTTACGGTTACGTGCAGGGCTTCCGTCAGCCACAGGATGCCGATAAAGGTAAGAACAGCAAGCCCCCTGGCCACCTCCGGCTCTACGGGAAGCCACTTGAGCATAGCCAGGAAAAGAAGCACGTCACACGCAATGATGATGTAATTGCGGTGCCCTTTGGGAGTGTCTGTAGTACGGTGGCGCATAAAGCAAAGATAAACGACGCTATTTTCTTTGTACGCATCAGAAAAACAGTGTCAATGCTTTTCCATAAAAATCCCGGAAAAGGCCTTTCCCGGAAACAGGGAAACACGGACCAGCGCACCGGCTTGAGGATACGCACGGCGCACATTACCGGAAAAGCAGAGCCTCTTCCTCCTGCTTCTGAAAAATTCAGGAAGCCCATACACGCAGAAAACCGCCATGCAATCGCACGGCGGCTTGTAACAACTGTTTGACTGGCGCGCGGAGGGGCAGCCTCCGCCCGGGCAATTATTCGGCGGCGGGTTCAGCGGCCTTCTTGGCAGCCGGCTTTTTAGCGGGGGCCTTCTTGGCGGCGGCAGCCTTGGTTTCAGTCTTTTTGGCCGGGGCCTTGGCCGCAGTCTTCTTGGCGGGAGCTTCCTTGGCGGCAGGCTTGGCATCCTTGGCAACGGGAACGGCCAGACGGATAGGCGCATTGGAATTCAACTTGGACTGTTCCTTCTTACGCTTGAGGTATTCAATACGTCTGCGGCGCTTGGTGACTTTGCGGATTTGCTGTCCCATAGTGATAATTGCTATGATATTTACTAGTTCTTACGAGCTCCATGTGGCACATGGGCGTGGATACAACTACCAACCCCACCTCCCTTACGCAAGCACAAAGCGTTATTAAGGCACAGAAAGGCGGAGGCAGTCCCCGGTTACCCCAACCCGCGCGGAAGAGGAAAACAACTTGGATGAAGGAGGCTTTACCACAATTTCAGCGCATCCACCCGGACCGGCTGTTCCCAGCGCAGATGGTTCCGGATTGCGGAAGCGATGAATTCCAGGCCGCGCTCCACCGCCGCAACCAGTCCATCCCCGGCAGCCAGTCGTGCCGCGACGGCGGCGGACAGGGAACAGCCCGTTCCGTGAGTACTCACATCCTGTACGCGCGGACGCTCCCATTGCCCCAGCAGGCAGCCGTCCGGGCCGGACAGCACGTCCCGGCAGTCCCCTTCCAGATGCCCGCCCTTCAGAAGAACGGGGCATCCGTACCTGACAGCGAGGCGCGCGGCGGCTTCCGGCAGTTCATCCCTTCCCGGATTAACGGAGAGCGGAGCAATACGGCAGCCTCATCCAGATTGGGCGTAAGCAATGCCGCACCCGGCAGCAGAAGCTCTTCATAAACAGCCACCGCTTCTTCCCGCATCAGGCGGTCGCCCGCCGTGGCGATCATGACCGGGTCCACCACGACGGGAATATCCGCCCCGTCCAGCACCCCATGCACCGCACGGACGATAGCCGGGGAATACAGCATCCCCGTCTTCACGGCGCGCACGGGAAAATGTTCCAGATTGATGCGCACCTGATCAGCCACCAGCGCAGGGTCCACCTCCTGAATGCCGCGCACTGTCCCCGGTGCCTCGGACACGACGCAGGTGACGGCCGTAAGCGCAAACGCCCCCATGGCATGGGCCGCTTTCAGGTCAGCCTGGAGCCCGGCCCCCGCGGAGCAGTCGGAACCGGCAATCGTCATCATTACGGGAATACTCATGGCCTTGTTTTTAATCGGGAAGGAAGCCCTTGAACATCCCAAAATCCGCATGTGCCGCCTCAATGTCACAAATCCGGGTGGGAAAACAAGGAGGGAATGCCACAATCATCCCATGACGCACGCCTCCCCAGCCCCGGATGAACAGGAATTCTGGCTTTTCATTCAGGATGCCCCTCTGCCCTCCGCCGAGGAATTGCAGAAGAACATGTTCCGCCTGGACGGCTGTTTCCGGCTGAACCTTTCCGGTGAACCGGAAAACGCTCCGGACCATGTGCTGGAAGGAGAATATCTGGATGAAGAGGGAGAATCCCAGCTGGACGTATTCTGGGTCATGGAAACGGACGACGCGCGCCAGGCTTTCAAAAAGGACGGCGCGGCTCTCCGGTTGATAGGGAACCGCACCAAAATGCTGCGCTTCATTCTGGAAGACGAATATGCCCTGGGCCATGTATTCGCCATGATTCACGCCATACTGGAACACCGGGACGGCCTGCTGGTTATTCCGGACACCCGGGGAAACATTATTCTGGAACGGAGGAAAGCTTTGGATTTTCTGAACAGGGAAATTCGGGAAAGTTAACGTTTTTGCGTTTGCGGCGCAGAACTTCCCTCGCGTTCCGCATTCAGTTGAAGCGCCTTCTTTTTCCAGACTTCCGCCATATCCGCATTCTGAGGGGTCCCTTTTCCTGTGCTGTAGCAGACGGAAAGCATCAGCATGGCGTTGACGTGGTCCTGCCCGGCGGCCAGCCGGAGCCAGCTGAACGCCTTGCCCTCATCCACAGGCACGCCGGAACCTTCCAGACAGGCCAGTCCCACAATATACTGGGAATGGGCGTCTCCGGCTGAAGCCGCCTGTTCATACCACTTCATGGCACGCTCCATATCCCGCTCCACCCCCTGCCCCTTTGCATAAATGTTCCCCAGATAGACGGACGAAGGCGTATTCCCCCCGTTGGCGGCCTTCTCCAGCAGCGCCAGGCCGGAAGCGGCATCCTTCTCAAACCCCATCTTCCCCTCCATGTAAGCCCGGCCCAGCAGCCCCATGGCTGCCGGATGTTCCTCATCCGCCGCCTTGTGCCACAGCCCCAGCGCCTTATTCAGGTCCTGATCCGCGCCATCCCCCTTGAAATACATCATTCCCAACATGTACAGGGCGTTTCCCCGCTGGGTCCCCGGGCGGGCAAGCCCGTACTCAAACCACTCCCTGGCCGCTACGGCATCACGCTTGATTCCCGTCCCATACAGGAACATGGCGCCGATAACCGTTTCCCCGGAATACCCGGAACCGGCCTCTGCCACGGAATCACACCAGGACCGCACATCCAGCGGATGAACCCAGCCATTCTGCAATCCCTCCGCATACAGGGCAGCCACATCATTGAGGGCTTTCACATGCTCGCTATCATTTTCCTTCTCGCGGACGGAGCCGGCAACAGCAGCGTCCAGACGCTCTCTCCATGTCTCCGCCTCTTTCCGCACCGCAGACGGCTTTTCCCGTTCCGCAGAAGAAGCAGCCCGCTTTTCCCCGGAAGAAGGGGCGCGGTCACATCCGCACAAAAAAAAGAAGGCGGAGGAAGTCGCACATAAAGAGACAACTTTTTTCATCATGGCCATTACCATAAGACAGCCTCATCAGGCTGCCAAGAAGAGAAATGACGGAAACGCCGCACCCGCACGCTATGGAAGAGCGAAACCGAAGAGCCGGATTCCCTCTTTTTGCATTGAATATTTTCCTCTTTTTGCTCTACTGAAACCAGTTCAACCTCTGATGAAATTCGTTCCGCCCCTGTATCTCTTGACATGCCTGGGCCTGGCGTTCCTGGGAAGTTTTTCCTGCCGGGGTTCCGCAACGGAACTTCCCGTAAAATACATTTTTGAGCTGTCGGATGAACCGGTGAAAGTGCACCCTGGCAAAATAGACACCAAGAGCGTTTTCTTCCCCAAATACGCACGCGGAACCTCTCCGGAAACCCTGAAGCGGCAGGCAGCCCTCTTCCAATCCCATACTCCCCACGAGGCCACCAAAAGCAAACCGGCCATCAGCATCCACATGAATGACGACAAAACGGAAAGGGACGTCCATGAGCGGTCAGGCTATGAGTTTCACCATGCGGAAAACCAGGAAGAAATTGTCATCACAACCGAAACGCCGGATGAGGAAATCTGGCTGAACGACGGGGATCCGGACAGCCCCTTTTTCCATACGCCCCGTTCCGCCGCCAATACGGAAATTCGTGAAATCCCCACGTCTTCCGATTCCTGGCCCGCCTGGAATGAAGAGGAAGTCAACCTGCACATGAATCTTCCGGAATCGGCGCCGCGCCCCCTGGTAGTGCAGCCGGCTCCGTCCGGAGCCATCCGCACCATCATCAAATCCTTTAACGGAACCGTTTTTGAGGCGGATGCCCAGCCCATGCATCCCGTCTGGGATCAGCTCCCGCCCGGATACGTTCCTATCCCGGCTCTCCCGGCCTATCAGCCCACCTTATTGAAGAAATTACAATAGAAGGGGGCAAAAGCCTCAGAACTTGAAGCGGACAGCCCCGAAAACAGACCATCCATTGAAAGCTTTGGCCGTTGCCGAGTCCACATGGCTGGTGACATACTCTACAGCCAGCATCAGCTTGACCGCATTGACGGCCTCCGGACACAGATAGCAATTCAGCCCCAGGTAAAAGGAATGCATGCTGTCCACCCATGCGGGATAATGGGTGACGCTGGGCACATAACGGGTATTCAGCTTCACAGAACGGTTTCCAAAGGAACACTGGTATTGAAAGACGCCCTCAAAATGCGGGGAAATCCGGTAAACGGGCTGCAGAACCAGGCCGTACACATTCTTTGCACCGGGCTGGCCTACAATTCCTACGCCCGCCAGCAAATTCCCCATGATGGAGAAAGCGCCGCGGCTGGCGTCCCAGCTCAGGGAAATCACGTCCTGCGCGCCCGTTCCGCAGTAATCGGACGTGGAAGGGATTTTCCTTCCCCGCCATTCCGTAAAATTATGGGCATACTGGTACCCCAGAAACTGGCTGTCCCACATGGGAGAAGCCACCTTCCACTTCATGGCGTTCAGGATAAACAGGTTGTCTGCAGAATGAAACTGGATCTCATCCTTCAAATCCGTACCGTTCGCATTCAGGTAAATGCCGTAGGAATGGTACAGGCTCTTGGCATCCTTCTGAAAATTGGCCTCCAGACCCCAGTTGGAAATGGGAATCAATTCATTGCACAGGGCGGATCTTTCCACTGTTTTAATCCGGGAGGAAGCCAGGCAATACTCCGACGTCAGGTGAGGCGTCAGCTTACCGGCCCTGAACTTGACGCCGGGCATGGTCTTTTCCAGATAAAGTTCATACAGGGACCACTCCGTATGGCTGCCGATCCATTCTCCCCGCACTTCACGGTGCCGGCCTTCCAAATCCCCCACATTCGTCAGATTGGACAGGCGCCAGGAACCGTCCCCCATCAGGATGTCGCCGCCCAGGTAAGCGCGCCTCCACCCGTTGTTATGGCCGCCGGAAGACGGGCAGAATTTATTGGCCCCATTGGGGCTGACGGCTGCTGCCTGATACTGGCCAATCAGCGTCAGCTTCACCTTCCTGATCCATGAGGAATCATTCCGGTACAGCACCGGACCACGATCCAGCACACGGCACAGGGACGGCAGAGAGCCCCCGGAAACCGGCTGGGACTGAACTGCTCCCGCGCCAGCTTCCGCCGCCGGAAAGGCGGCATACCAACAAGCGGCCAACAGGAACATTCCCGGAAAAACAAGCTTCATCATAGGCTAAACAAACAAATTGGGCGCACATCTTAAGGAGCCCTCTCCGAAAATCAAGCCCGGATGCTCCTTTCGACATTGTTGTTTTCTGAAAGGGTTGTTACGAAGAACGGCAATGATGGACGCACCAGTGCGCCCATCCGGAACGTCTCCATCAGAAGGCCAGGGACGCAGGTTTCAGCACGGCTTGGAGTTACGGCTACATCGGCCTGTTGTATCTCCGGCCTGATGAACCGGGCCATTTCAATCACTTCCTGTACGATGAAGAAACAACGATGCAGCAGCCTGGCATCATCGCGAACAGTTACCGGCACCAAATCATCACTCCGGCAAGCTTTCCCTCCCGGCCCGCATGGGGGAACATGCCTGAATAATTATTTCCCGCTCCTGCGGGGAAAGACCGTAAATGTCTTCCATCAGCCCATTCATCCGCTCATCCCCTTCCGGGCAATAGCGGGCCGCGAGAGCGTCCGCCAGCCCTTCCACTTCCCGCAGCAGGGGCAGACCGGGGACCCGGATGGGAGCCCGGAGGACAGGAGCGGTATCCATCTGGAAAAAATCCCCCTGCATTTTTCCCCGGCGGAGAAACCAAAACTGCATCAGGCGCGAATTGAACAGGGCCGCCAGATATTTCATGCTCACGCGTTCCGAGCGTATCACGTTGAATGCCATCATCACATAAGCTTCCTTTTCCGTATAGGAGAAGGTTGGACGGGCACACTTCCTGACAGCCAGAATTTTGGGGCCGGGCCGGAAAAAACGTTCCTGCCGGGGCCAGTGCACATGGTAATATTTCATGCGGCCCATGCGTGTTTCCCGCCGGGCCTCCATCAGGGGACGGAATTTTTCCAAATGGCGCAAAAGCGTAACGGCCTGCTCCGCTCCGTTGGACGGGGTCAGATATAACAGCACCTTCTCCGGAGCTTTCAGTGCATGCCGCCCTGCCTGGACAGGTTCATACAGAGGTTTGAGAAAACGCCGCTCCCGTTCCGGCAACAGGCCAAAATACCCCTGAGGCACGACAAATACCCCATCCCCCCTCCGGATTCCGTACCGCCGCACTGCTTCCGGCGCCAGATTCTCCAGAGCGCGGGAAGAAACGACGTCAGGATTCGGCACAATCCCCTGCGTCATTTCCTTTGCGGCATCCAGCCTGAAATTCCGGCATGCCTCCATCTTTTCCAGAAGATGCCGCTCTGCTGCAGAACAAAAGGACAATCCTTCCCTGACGCACGCTCCGGCATCTTCCGGCAAGGGAAACCGACGGTACGGCTCATGTTCCAGAAATGATTCCACGTCATTCACGGAGCCGCCAAAACGGCGGTATTCCGGAACCAGGCGTCCGCCTCCCTCTCCCTTTTTCTCCGCCAGAACAGTCATGGTATGGACGCGGGCGGATTCAAACACGCGGCAGGCTCCGAAATCCGACAGGCGCAGCAAACCGCAATCTTCCAGCAGCTTGCGACGGAGAGAGGCGGCTCCCGCATTAGACATCCACTTGTTGGGAACGACCAGATGCATTACGCCCCCCCGCTTCAGGGCATCCAGCCCCACACAGGCAAACACGTACCAGTAATCCATGCGGGAAGAGCAATAGGAAGCAAGAGAAGAACATTTCAAACGGTCAAATAATTCCTTGTTCCCTTTTTCTCCGACAAAAGGGGGATTGCCGATCACCAGGTCAAAGCCTCCTTCCTCCATCACCGTTGAAAGACCCTGACGCCAGACGCCGGACGCAGACATATCCAGACTGTCCCCGCGCAACAGGCGATCCCGTAAATCCCCCTTTCCTCCGGCGGCCAACCATGCGCAACGAAAACGGAAACGGGCCACCTCCAATGCCTCCGCGCAAACATCCACTCCGTAAATATTCTCTTCCAAAACGGCGCGGATTAAATCGGGCTCCGGGCAATCCGGTTCCAGAAGCTTTCTGCGGGCGACAAGCTCCCGGAGCATTCCCATGGTGAATGCTCCGGCCCCGACGGATAAATCCAGCACACGGATACTTCCCAGCAACCCGGCTTCTTCATCACCGCTCCTGGGAGAAGGCAATCTGGATTCCAGCCAGGAAGATACCGCCTCCCGGGCCATCCAGCGAACAAGAAAACCGGGGGTATACACCGTCCCGGAACGGCGGGCGTCCGTCAGGAAACGCCCCAGCAATCCTTCCAGCACGGAAGGAGTAACAGCCCGGCAGGCATCCTCTTCCCTCAAGGAAAAAGCGAATCCCCCCGGCAGCCGGCTCTCATGGCCTGCCTGCCGTTTCTGCAAGTTGTCCATCAAAACCTCTTTCAATCGTTCCCAGGTTTCAGGACGGCCCCCGTTGCCTTTCTCCACGGAGAAATACTGAGCTATAAAACAATCCTGAACGTTCCGCTCCTTCACTGCGGCATTCGTACACTACTGGAACAGGCCGCGCAACCAAAAGGAGAAATTGTCCAGAAAGCCAGCTTCAGAACATGAATGCCCGGAACTCCCTTTTCTGAACATTCCCGGCGCCCCAAAACCGTATCAACCACCGGGAAGGGGTCATTCGAACAGATTCACCTATATGAGCGCATATTGAAAAACTTTAACCGCCCGATAAACATTTGAAAAATATCCCCTATTATTATTTTCCGGCGCAGCGCTGGATGAAAAGTCAATCATGGCCATGATGAATCAATCGAAAAGCGCTTCCGGCAGAAAGGGAATTTCAAGCATCGATGAGACAGGAGGCTAAGGCAGGAAATGCCCCGCCAGCCTCCCCATGCTGACGTTGTCACCTTCTTCAAATTCAGAAGAATTTCCTCAATTCGTCTCTCTATTCCCTTATTTTGCAATAAATAAAATCCGGCTTTGCCATCAGCAAGCCGGACTAGAAAAGAAATGGTACCCCGTCACGGGCTCGAACCGTGGACAAACTGATTAAGAGTCAGCTGCTCTACCAACTGAGCTAACGAGGCATGTATCCGGCGATTCCCCCGCGACAAGCACCACCCATGAAGATGGAGCCACTGGTCGGAATTGAACCGACGACCCACGCATTACGAATGCGTTGCTCTACCCCTGAGCTACAGTGGCATCGCGAGAAGCGCACGAGCAAGTAATCATAAGCAACCCCTTTTAGCAAGTCTTTTTTGCAATAAGACCGTTTTTTTACGCCTTGAATGCGGAATAAAAGCCAAGAGCGGCAGGTGACAGTAGAAGAGCTTGCATAGGCGGGGGAAACATGGTGGAGTGCATGTCCTCAAAGAGCTTTTCTTTCCCTACTTATCATGAAGGCATATTACATTTTCCAGCAGGCGGACGAAGAAACAATCAGCAACATTCTGGACTGGATGCGCAACCAGGAACGCGCCATTTACCGCGCTGCCGTGCGTGAACTTGGAGCCCTGAAAAAACTGCGCCCCGAATTCATCCAGCGCAAACCTCTTCAGGAACAATTTTCCTTCATCAAGAAAATGCTGTCATGGAAACCCAGCAATGAAATCGGTGACCATCTGCTTCAGGTCTGGCTGTTGCGCAAACACCAGGACATGCTGATTACGTTCCTGAATACCCTGGGCATCCCCCATGACGGCAACGGCATTGTCAATGAACTGCCGGAAACGCTGGACAAGGAGAAACTCGCCAAAGCTGTGGACGAACTGTTCGAAAAATACCCTGCCGGCGTAGCGTCCGTCTACCTCCAGATGTTCCAGCTCCAGACGGAAGACGGCTGGGAAGAACTGGCCGAGGTTCTGGCGAACGATCCCCGCGTTACCATCCGTTGACGTTATTCTCCTTCGGGACATAAACAAGGGCCACTCCGTTCCGGGGATGGCCCTTTTTATGGAGGCAAACGGACGCTCCTGCCGCTGTTATTCCAGTTCCAGGCGGAACAAGCGTCCGGACGGCACGGGACCTGTTTGAAACAGCTGCAATGGAAAGCATGCCGGAAGCGCAAGCCCGTCAGGAGGGAACGCTGTCCGACTGTTCCGGATGGAATGACCACCCCTCATCTCCGTGGTACACCATCATACGGGACATGCCGCCGTCAATGACCAGATTCTCCGCATTGACAAAGCTGGAGCCGCATAGAAAGAAAACGGCCTTCACGATATCTTCCGGCAAACCGACGCGCCCGGAAGGATGCTGAAAAGCATCTTCCGGAGACAGGACGCCGAACACCCCCGTGTCAATCCAGCCTGGACTGATACTGTTCACACGAACGCCGAAAGGGGAAAGGCTCATGGCGAGAGCGTGAGTTAAAGAAGTGAGGGCGCCCTTGGCCGCACTATAGCTTTCCGTATCCTTCTGGGACATGGAAGCGCGGGTGGAAGCAATATTCACAATGGAAGCGCCGCGGGAAAAATGGTCGCGAAATAAAAGGCTCAGCAGATAGGGCGCGGAAACTCCCACGCGCAAAACTTCATTGAATTCCTCGAAGGAACAGCCGGAAAGAATGCCGCGACGCGTGATGCACGCATTATTTACCAGCACATCCACACGGCCAAAACATTCCAACACCTTTTCCGCAAAAGACCGCACGTCCTCTTCCACACCCGCGTTGCCCGTCACGCAAAGATGCCCCTCTCCCGGCAATTCCTCCAGCAGGGAGGCCGTTTCCTCATGCTTCACATCCAAAACCGCCACCCGGGCTCCCGCCGCAGCGAAAGCTTCCGCAATGGCGCGGCCAATGCCGCAGGCTCCTCCCGTCACCACCACGGTACTGCCGGAAAAATCAACATCCTTCATAGGCTGATTGTCATATTCCACTCAAGAAAGTCAATCATCGCCTTCCGGCATACGGTACTTAACGTGCATACATTACATCGCGGTAAAGCCCCATGGCTCTGGAAAGGAGAGGAGAACGGGTTACCACGTCCGTTTCCACAATAAGACGGGCCATGGAACCGGAAACGGCCATTTCCGCTTCCTCCGCACGGCGGCTGATACGCTCCATATCCCTGGTTTTCACCAGATTCATACGTCCGGATTTTTGGAAATCATCAACAACATAGCGCAACCTTTTCAACTTGGCCACCACTTCCACCAGCTCCATGGCGCACTGGTCAGCCGTTCCGGCATCCTTGATGCTGCGCAGGAGAAAGTCAATTCTCTCCAGGCACATGCAGAACTCTTCCATGGCCGCGACAGGATCGGCCCAGAACTCCTGAAAATCGATTAGCCTGGGTTGCTCTATTTTGAGCCCCTCCACTGCCTTTTGCATGGAAGGGGAATCATACATCCTGGCCGTCGTGAGCTTCAGGAGCGCCCGGAAAGCGCGTTTGCGCTCATCCTCCGCCTTCTTTCTCATCTTTTCCAGCCCATCATGGAAATGCCGTTCAAAACCGGGAATCCAGTCTCCATACTTCTTCTCCATTCTGGCAATGTTGTTCATCTGATCCCTGACCATTCGTCCCTGAAGGGCTACAGATACGGCATAGGCTTCCGCCGCAACTTTATTGTCAATCCCCTCCAGCATGTCCACCATGGTGGAATACTGTTCCAGATAAGCCTTCAGAAACGGCTTTATCTTGTTGTTCAAATACAGGGCCACCCGTTCGTCCGTCAGGCTGAGACCGCACTTTTCCAGATCATTCCTGATGACATCGGAATCATAATACCTGAATTCATGGAGCTTCAGTATTCCCGACATCATCCGGTCGCGGGCCTTGTCCACGCGCTCCCGGAGAATGGAATGAAAGGCGGGATGCATCTTACGCGATTCTTCATGCACGCGCGGATTCAGAGCCATCAGGCGCCCGCAATTCATATCGTAAAATTTAAACTTCTCCGTCAGGCGCCCAAGTTCATTCATCAGGGCCTCTCCTGCGGTACGGTCCTGGATGGAAACGACCAGATCCGTCATCTGTTCCACTTCCTTCAGGCGCAGGGAAAGCAGCTCTTCATAAGATTCCACGGGGGAAAGCCTTTCTGACTTCCCTGCTTCCGCAGCCCCGGCCTCCTTTTCCTTATCTCCGCAGGAACACAAACACAGCGCCAGCAGGAGCGCGCCTCCCATCAACGGCAAATTCGGGAACAGAGAAAAACAGGAGCTAAGCTTCATGAGAACGTAGCGTTGAGGAGGGAGAATGAAACTCCGGCCCGCATCGCGGCACCGGAACTACCGTAAAAAAGCGTCATCAAAGTTCAAGGCCTTTTCATTTCATCCGGGAAAAACATTTCTGTTCCTTCGACGGAAAAAATATTCATTTAATATAATGAACACTCTTCTGAATCGGGATGTCACACTCTTTTATTCATATCATCCTGTCTGCCGTGATTCTTGATATTCTTCAATACGGACATCCTCTTTTGAGAGAGGAATGCGGGCCCGTGGTTCATATCAACAGGGATATCCTTTCCTTCCTGGACGATATGCAGGAAACCCTGGCCCAGGGAGGCATAGGCCTGGCCGCGCCGCAGGTGGGCAGGCCCATCCAGCTGGTCACCATCAACATCCCTTCCACAGACGCAACCACTACCTGGCTGGAAGTGGACGGATGCCCAACTACGTTGTCCCGAATCATGCCCTTGAATTTTATCAATCCCATCCTGCATCCCTTCGGCAAAAAAGTGCCGTACCGGGAAGGGTGCCTGAGCATCACCAAAGTATATGCGAACGTGATGCGCCGCTCCTGCGTAAGGGCTGTTTTAACCATGATGGACGGACGGACTGTGACCGTGAAATGCAACGGACTGCTGGCGCGCTGCCTGCAGCACGAGGTAGACCACCTTCACGGCGGCCTGTTTACGGATCTGGTTTCCTCCGGTGACCATGACAAGGTGATACGGAGGCTCAGATTGACCCATCCGGACGCTTTTGAAGAAGATGACGACAGCTACGCTCGCCGCATGAAGGAAAAACGCCGCGCCCAGGCACGGAAAGCCCGGATGCCGCAGCCTCCCGGAAAAACAGCCTGACGTTCAGGCAACAAACCTATCCCCCCTTTTACTGCCCTTCCCTAAAAAACGCCCCGGTCTCCCTCCAGGAAACCGGGGCATCCATAATCACATGGAAAGAAAAAGAGAGAATCAAACAATCCAGTCCAGAACAACCTTGCCGGATTTTCCCGAATTCATGGCTTCAAACCCTTCCCGGAATTCCGTGTAGGGCAGACGGTGCGTGATGATGGGCGCCACATTCAAGCCACTGCGGATCATGGAATCCATTTTATGCCAAGTTTCAAAAATTTCACGGCCATAAATGCCTTTCATCTTCAACCCTTTCCAAATGAACTTATTCCACTCGATGCTGGAACCATCGGGCTGAATCCCCAGCAGGGAAATGTTGGCTCCGTTGCGGGAATTGTCGATGATGTCCTTCAGGCAGGACGGAGCGCCGCTCATTTCCAGGCACACGTCAAATCCCTCCGTCATTTCCAGTTCCTTCATCACGTCTTCCAGCTTTTCACGGGTCACGTTCACGGTTCGGTCCGCCCCCAGCGTTTTGGCAAGACCCAGGCGGAAATCATTGATGTCCGTAATAACCACCGTCTTGGCTCCGGCCTTCTTGCAGACGGCGGCAGCCATGCAGCCGATAACCCCGGCTCCCGTAATCAGGACGTCCTCGCCCACCAGATCCCAGGACAAAGCCGTATGGACGGCGTTGCCCAGCGGGTCAAAAATGGAGGCGATTTCCATCGGAATGCTCTTGTGGATGCGCACCACGTTATCCTGCGGAATGGAAAGGTACTCCGCAAAGCAGCCGGGCCTGTTGACTCCCACACCCTTTGTGTTGGGGCACAAGTGCTTCTGCCCTGAACGGCAGCTGCGGCAATGGCCGCAGACAATATGCCCCTCACCGGAAACAATCTCCCCGGGCTTGTATTCCGTCACGGAAGAACCTACGGACTCAATCACGCCGCAGAACTCATGGCCCACATGCATCCCTACCGGAATGGTCTGCTGGGCCCATTTATCCCAATTCCAAATATGAAGATCCGTGCCGCAAATGGCTGTTTTATGAATTTTGATCAGGACGTCATTCGGGCCGACTTCCGGCATAGGAACATCCATCAATTCCAAACCGGGGCCAGCCTGCGTTTTTACAAGAGCTTTCATGCCCCCCATTCATGCTCTTTTTCCCCTGCGTCGGCAAGCTCAAAATTCATTTCGGAGCGCCGAAAAAGCCTAGGGAACGGAGGCTTCCGCCCCCCCCTTCCCTTCCCATGGAAACGCCCGGAGCAGCGGCGGGCGACAAACGCCGGAAAGACATTCCTGTTCAATCGACAATTCAGACACACACGCAATTTGCCCTTTCCAACAGGAAGGAATCATGATACCAAGGCGTGCGAGTTCTCCTTTTGAACACTTTACTCTATTTACAGAACCATGGCGAAATCATTTTTACCCACCATTTTCGAGCACCCGTATGAAATAGACCCCAAATATGGGAAAAGCGTTGCGTACTTCTCCATGGAATACGCCATTGATAATTCATTTAAAATCTATTCCGGCGGCCTGGGCTATCTGTCCGGCTCCCATATGCGCAGTGCGCATGATCTGCGCCAGAACCTCGTAGGCGTCGGCATTCTGTGGAGCTACGGCTACTACAACCAGATCCGTGCGGAGGACGGATCCATGGCCACGCAATACATGCGTAAAAACTACCCGTTCCTGGAAGATCACAACATCAAATTCCTCATTCATGTCTGCGGAGCGCCCGTCTGGGTAAAAGCCTACTTCCTGAATCCGGAAACATTCGGCACTGCGCCCATGTTCTTCCTTTCCACGGACCTGGAGGAAAATGACGAGGAAAGCCGCAATATCTCCCGCCGCCTGTACGACGCCAACGGCTTCACCCGCATCGCCCAGTACGTACTGCTGGGCAAAGGAGGCGCCCGCCTTTTTGACGAACTGGGCATTGAACCGGAAATCTACCATCTAAACGAAGCCCACGGCCTGGCTGCGGCCTTCCACGTGCTTGCCAAGACGGGCAGCGTGGAAGAAGTGCGCAAGCGTTTCGTTTTCACTACCCATACCCCGGAAGAAGCCGGCAACGAAAAGATGGACGTAAACACCATGAATACGTTCTCCTTCTTCGACGGGCTCTCCATGGAACAGGTGCGCGCCGCCGTAGGCATGACGGACAATACGTTCAACTACACGCTGGCCGCCCTGCGCCTCTCCCACATCGCCAACGGCGTTTCCAAACTCCATGGAGAAGTATCCCGCCAGATGTGGAAGGACTATGAAGGCATATGCCCCATCATCCATATCACGAATGCCCAGAACCAGAAATACTGGCAGGATCCGGAACTGGCGGAAGCTTTCCAGGCCCGCAACAAGGAAGCGTTCATCCGCCGCAAGCGGGCTCTGAAAAAAGCCCTCTTCCGCATGGTGGGTGAACAAACGGGCCGCGTCTTTGACCCGAACTGCCTCACCATCGTATGGGCTCGCCGTTTTGCGGCCTACAAGCGTCCGGACCTGGTCACCGGCAATCCCACGATGTTCGAACGCATGCTCCAGCGCACCAACTATCCGGTGCAGTTCATCTGGGCCGGCAAACCCTACCCGATGGATCATGGCGCTATTGAAATCTTCAACCGCCTGAATGACTTGACGGCCAAATATCCCCGTTCCGCCGTGCTCACCGGCTATGAACTGGGCCTGAGCCGCTACCTGAAAAACGGCTCCGACGTATGGCTCAACAACCCCGTGGTAACCCGGGAAGCATCCGGCACCTCCGGCATGTCCGCCGCCATGAACGGCTCCATCTCCGTCTCCACCAATGACGGCTGGATCTGTGAATTCGCCAAGGACGGAGAAAACTGCTTCGTCATTCCGGAAGCGCCCGCCCATCTCTCCCCGGAAGCCCGCGACCGCTCCGACCGCGATAACTTCTACAACATTCTGGACGACAAGATTCTTCCCCTCTACTACGATCACAACGACAAGTGGATGGACATCGTTTTCAATGCGATGACAGACATCTATCCCGAATTCGACTCCGACCGCATGGCGGATCAGTACTACACGGAAATGTACAACAGCTAAGATACAGCCTTGTCCCTCTTACGCAACGGCCGCCTTTCTTCGGGAAAGGCGGCCGTTCTTTTTGAAACCGGTGTCAAAAATCCACGGGAAGCGGGCCAAGCCTACTTGGGTACTTCCTCCTCCCCGGCCTCCTCCGCCACCTTGTCTGCGTCCCGCTTATGACGGTGCGCAAAAACATTCTCCTGCTGCCATACGCGGGAAAAAGCAGACGTGATCAGCCCTGTGGAAATAGCAATGATGGACACGGCAATAAACATAATCACCCCGGTAAAAATACGCCCCATGGGCGTAATAGGCACCAGGTCTCCGTACCCGACCGTACTCAACGTTTCCACGGCAAACCAGAGCGCGTCAAAAAAGGAACCGAATTTCTCGGGCTGGGCATCATGCTCTGCAATATAAATTCCCAGGGAAGTGACGTACAGCATGAACAGGATCACGGAGAAAAACAGAAAAAACTCATCCCGGATCAGGTAGAAAGCCTTTTTAAAACTGGCGGCGGTTTCATTAAACCGGGCCAACTTGAAAATAGCCAGTATGCGGACAATCCGCAGGGAATAAAGAATCTGCCAGTCCGTCCCGAAAAACATGCCCAGGAACGGCACGCAGACAATAAAATCCAGAATACCCATGCCGCTGAAAATATAAGCCTTCCGCGGTTTGGCGCACAGCACCCGCAGGATATACTCAAACATGAAGAAATAGCTGATCCAGTAATTCACCTTGGCCGCGATACGGCCTACCAGAGGATGAATATCCGGAATGGCATTCAACGTGTACAGCATGAACCATACCAGAATCAGTACCCTGACAATGTTCTCCCAGGGACCGAAATTGGCAGCGCCCAGCTTGGTGCGGGTAATTTGGGGCATGGCGGGAATTAGGAACGATGGGCGGCCTTCCACTCGTCAGCCTTGAAACCGACGCATATCTTTCCATTGGTAATAAAAATGGGGCGTTTAACCAGCATGCCGTTGGAAGCCAGCAGGGCTATCTGCTCATCCAGGCTCATGTCGGCAAGCTGATCTTTCAACTTCATGCTCTTGTAAAGCAATCCACTGGTATTAAAAAACTTCTTGGCCGGCAATCCGCTCCCTTCAATCCAGCTCCGCAGTTCCTCTGCCGTGGGATTCTGTTCCACAATATGGCGATCCTCATAAGAAATTCCCTGCTCATCAAGCCACTTCTTTGCTTTCTGGCAGGTCGTGCATTTGGGATATTCAATAAATAATGAAGACATATCCGCACGCTAGCCCCGTAAACACACCGGGTCAAGCGGCCAGCGCAGCCATCCCGACGTCATGACTTGATTGGAAGGCTGCCGATGTACCCGCCGTTGAACACAAAACCTGAGAACGAAAGCCCGGAATGCGTGCGGATACCGCAGAAATTCTATATTCCGGAACATTAAAGCACCATGGCGCTTCCCAACTGCGCGATGGAAACGGGATTGGCCTGACGCTCCCGGAGCGCCCCCGCCAGAGCCTGGGTAGCCTTCTCCTCCCCATGCACCAGAATGATATTCCTCTTGGGCCCCCCGGTCCTGTCAAAATACTCCAGCAGTTCTCCATGGTCCGCATGGCCGGAAAAGGAATCCATCTCCCGTATTCTGGCCCGGACAGAATATTGTTTACCCAGGATGGGAACCTCTTTCCACCCATCCATAATCTTGCGGCCAAGTGTATGTTCCGCACAATAGCCTACAAAAAGAACCGTATTTTTCGGATCGCCGATGTTATTCGCCAGGTGGTGAAGAATGCGCCCTGCTTCACACATTCCTGAGGCGGAAATAATAATAGCCTGCCCGTTCATTTTATTCAAAGCCTGGGACTCGCCCACGGAACGGATCAAACGCAGCTGTTCAAAACAAAACGGATCCTTCTCCCGGAACAGGAAATCATAAACCTCCTTATTGAAACACTCCGGATGAATGCGGAAAATCTCCGTCGCACCCACTGCCATGGGACTGTCCACATATACGGGCAGCAAGGGCAGAGTGCCTTCATGGTAGGCCCTGTTCAGCAGATAAAGCAGCTGCTGGGTGCGTTCCACCGCAAAAGCCGGAATATAAACGCGGCCGCCTAATTCCAGAGCCTCCTTGATAGCCCGGCAGAACGTCTCGTCATCACGGGAGGGGGCCTCATGGAAACGGCCGCCGTAAGTGCTCTCCATCAGCAAAATATCCACATCCGGAACAGGGACGGGATCGCGCAGTAATTCGTTATCTCCCCGCCCCACATCCCCGGAAAACAGGAAACGCTTCTTCCGCCCGTCTTCCCTGTCCTCAATATCCAGGCACACTTGCGCAGCGCCCAGAATATGGCCCGCATCATAAAACGTGAGTGTCACCCCCGGAACAACGGGAATGGGCCGGTCATACCCGATATTCACGAACTGGCGCATGCACCGCTCCGCATCCTGTTCGGAATAAGTAGGATAAACATCCGGCTGATGAATACCGCGGCGCTTGTTCATCTTATTGATGAATGCGCAGTCGTGCTCCTGAATGCGGGCGGCGTCCGCCAGCATGAGCTGGCAAAGATCTCTGGTTGCAAATGTACTGTAAATATTTCCCTGAAACCCCTGTTTCACTAAATTGGGAATATTGCCGGAATGATCAATATGAGCGTGGGACAGAACTACCGCATCCACCCCCGCCGGGGAAAAATAGGGGAAATCCTTATTGATATGCCATGCCTCCTCACGCCGCCCCTGATACATGCCGCAATCCAGAAGAATCCGGCACCCGTTCACCTCCAGCAAATGCTGGGAGCCCGTCGTCGTTCCCGCTGCGCCGCAAAAATGAATTTTCATTAATACATGTGTACAACAAGCCAGCGGGCAACGCAAGAAATCAATACCTGAAGCCTTTCATTCAATATACCCTTTGAAAGACGGGAAACATCAGCCGCAAAATCCATGCCTTTTCTTTTTTCCAGGCCATAAAAAGAGAAAAACCAATAAACTGCGCCATTCCTCCTTCTGTACAGTATTCCTGTGAACATGAAATTGTACTTCTTTCCCGCCCGGGTTGCGGTTTCCGTAAAAATGCATCCGTCAAAAACTTCCCCTTCGCAAGGCACATGCTCCATCACGGATGCACGCCGGAATACCCGCATCCAGGAGAGCCCTCCGGTATCACTGCCAAAAATAAAACCTGCAGGTTATTCTGAAAACATTCCGTTCTGATTGCAACCCGCCTCCTGAAAAAGCGGCCGGCAAAAAGAGTCCCGCCTAATCTTAATGAAGCCTTTCAGCTAAAATGAACAGGACAGGAAATTCCCGCCCTGTTCATAATGCCGTTCAATTGCAAAAAATTACTTGTCCTCCGGTTTGGAGTCCGCTGTCTTCTCCACCTCCACGTCAATGGGCTGGGAAAGCTCGGGAGAAGGCCGGACCTCCGTTTTGGAGGCGGAAGCATCACTCATGGTCTCCTTCTCGGTCTTCAGCAGTTCTTCTTCAAATTCAGATTTGGCCTTCTTGAATTCTCCCAGGCTCTTGCCCAGTCCGCGGGCAAATTCCGGAAGTTTCTTTGCGCCGAACAAAAGGAAAACAATCACCAGAATGGCGATAATCTCCGGTGTTCCCAGTCCAAAAATAGCTAACATGTTCATCATGGAGTACTACAGTATTTTTAACAGATTTTTTTCATGCCGGATACCTCATAATACGCTTCATGCGTCATCAGAGGCCTCCCGTTCCTGTTTCTGCTGTTCCGCAAGCCTTCTGGCGGCAAAACGCTGAAAACGCCAGACAATAATAAATATTGCCAGCAAAAAGATGCCTGAGCCGCCCCACAACAGCCAAAAAGCGGCGGAAGCCGCCTTTTCATCCCCCATTTCTCCAGCCTGGTTCCAATAATAATAGGATAAAACCGGATTCCAGGGCAGTGAACTGTCCGGCAGAAGATGGAGACGCGCCATGCGGTTCATGGCCGGCAAATAGGCAGCTTGGGCGGATGCTTTCATCAGGGAATCTCCCTGAGCCTCATCACCCCGTGTATAATATACCTGGGCCAGCATGTACATGGCCTTGGGATCCCCTGTAGCATCCGCCACACGCCGCAGCAGCCTGTAGGCCTCATCCGCATCCAGTTCCCCGCCCTTCCCGTTCTGGAGCAGCTCCGCGGCCTTTAGTGCCGCAGGGAAATAACCGGCGGCGGCAGCCTCACGATACAGAGCCAGGGCCCGGGCCGCCTGTTCTGCGGAAGGAGTTCCCTCCAGCAGCATATCCGCCAGGGCAGCCATGCTGTACGGATCCTTCCATTCCGCCCCTTTTTCAAACCAATGGAAGGCCTTTTCCCGGTCAGGGGGCAAATACTTGCCGTCCCGGAACATTATGCCCAGTTCCATCACGGCTCCCAAATCTTTACGGGAGGCCGCTTTCTCAAACCATTCTACGGCCTTGGCCGCATCCTGCGGCACTCCCAGCCCATCCCGGTACTTAAATGCCAGAAGGCCTTGTGCTGTCAGGTTGCCGCTTTCCGCTGCCTGAAGAAGATATGGGACTGACTTTTCCGGAGAACTGTCCGGAACCAGCTTTCGTTCATAAACAAGGGCAGCCCATAACGCCGCCTTGGAATCACCGACATCCGCCTCTTTCTTCCACGTCTGGAGAGATTTTTTATAATAAAGGGCTGCCGTTGCTTCATCCTTCGGTCCTCCTGCTCCCTGGGAAGCCATTACAGCCACCTGGTACTGTGCCGCGGCATTACCGCTGTCAGCAGCCCGGGTAAACCAGTACCGGGCCCTTTCCAGGTTCTTTGGGTACAGGCGGCTGCCTGTATAAAACAGCTTGCCCAAATCCAGCATGGAATCCACATCTCCGTTATTGGCCCTTTTCTCTGCCAAGGAAACATACTCGGACATCCATTTGGACGTTTCCGCAGCATTACCCTCCACGTCATAATGCACAGCCAGCTCCCGGGCGGCAGCTGGATCCCCATTCAGAGCTCTTTCGCGGAGACCGGACAAGTAAGCCTCAAAATTTCCCTCCCCGGCAGGCTCCGGAGAGGAAATATTCTGAGAAGCAAGAAGTGGATGCTGAACGAGGGACAGTCCCCACAATCCGGCAAAAAGCCACCATCTGCAATGTTTCTTCATACCGGAACAAGTCATTCATTAATGGCCCCTGTTTCCGCGGGAAAAACTGCTGGAGGACCTGCCTCCAAAGCCCGGCTTACGAAACCCGCCTTCACGCCTCTGAAAACCTCCTCTGCGGCGGTCTCTCTCAAAACCGCCTTCACGGCGTTGGAACCCTCCTTCACGACGGTTTTCCCTGAAACCTCTCTCCTGATGCTGAAAACCTCCTTCGCGGCGGTCTCTTCCAAAACCGTCTTCACGGCGTTGGAATCCTCCTTCACGACGGTTTTCCCTGAAACCTCCCTCCTGATGCTGAAAACCTCCTTCGCGGCGGTCTCTTCCAAAGCCGCCTTCACGGCGTTGGAACCCTCCTTTACGTCGCTCTTCTCTGAAACCGGCCTCGCGGCGCAGGCCCCCATCCCCGCGGCGGCTGCGGAAGTCATCTCCACGACGATGAAAATCTCCGCGGCGGTCACGGGAACGGAAGCCGGAATCTCCCCGGAAATATCCATCTTCCTTGACTTCACGTTCATCCTCCGTCTCCACAAAACGAGTCTTCATTTCCGGAGTAGGTTCATAAGAATCCCCAGCTTCAAAATCTTCCGGATTAAACACATAATCCTCATCGGAATCAACGCCTCTTCCGCCCTGCTCACCCTTGGCGCCCCCCCCGGCGACAAGCTGGGAAGCACCCAGGTATTTACGCTGGCGGGGAGGATTTTTCAGTGACAGAGCCACGTCCGCATCATCCAGGAATTTCCAGCCCCCGGGTTCCAAATCCCCTCCCCACAGGGAGCCGATGCGCACGCGCACCAACTTGCGGACACGAAGACCCAGGCACTGGAACATTTGACGCACCTGACGCTTCAACCCCTGTTCCAAAACAATGCAGGCACGGCGCGCGGAAGCGCGGCAAACATATTTGGCCTTGGCATTTCCCTCCGGAATGCGTACTCCGCGCAAAAACTGCATCAGTACGGAATTATCAAAATTCTGATCTACCGTCACCCAGTACTCCTTTTCTATGCCGCCGGTAGGATGGGAAAGAACCTGGGTCAATTCCCCCTTATTCGTCATAATCAGAAGACCTTCGGAATCGGCATCCAGCCGTCCCACATAATTCAGATGGCGCAGGCGCGGCGGCAGCAGGTCGTAAACAGTACCTATGGCTCCCTGCGCTTCGCGGCTGCACACATACCCGCGGGGCTTGTTCAACAGCACCACAACCTCTTCCATAGGGGTCATATGGCGGCCGTCCACCTTCACGAAATCCTTCTCCGTCACCCTCATCCCAGGCGTATCGATAACCTTCCCGTTCACTTCCACACGTCCTTCTCCAATCAGCCTGTCGGCCACCCGGCGGGAGTCAATGCCGCAGGAAGCCAGGAATTTATTAATGCGGATACCTCCGTTTTCTTCGGAGCCATGTTGTTCTTCACTCATATTGGTATAATGTCCGCTATCTCAGCGGATGATTTTGTATTGTTTATATTACGGCAATTCACATCCTCAAAAAGAGGAGACTTTCTTTTGCCGGAAGAAAAAAGCCTCTCGGTTCATAGACATCCGAGAGGCTTCCTGTATTAGGAAAATGACTTGCCGTGCAAACTCCGCCGGGAAACTCTCCGGAGAGGATAAAGACAAGCTTAAGCTTCATGCTTGGTCTTCGGCAGGCCGAGAGGGCTTTGGCCCTTCTTCCATTCGCCGCGTTCCTTCAGAAGCTTGACACGTTCAAAACGCTTCAGGACGGAACGCTTGCCGCCTACGGTACCGGTTGCTTTGAGGCTGGAATGCTTGGACATGATCTTGTGTTTGTAAAAGGTTCAGAAAAATACTTTACACCACCCTTGCAGTGGCAGGCGGGATTTTATAACGGAAGGTTCCGAACTTGGCAAGAGAAATTTGGCGCAATAGCCAAATATATCACTCTGTGGCATCCCCCGGATGCGATTCCAGCCACTTCCTCCACAAATCCGGACGGTTCAGGCGCGTACGCTCCAGAGACTTCCCGTGCTTCCATTTTTCAATGGCGGGGTGGTTGCCGCCCAGCAAAATCTCCGGAACAGCCAGGCCCCGGAACACGTTCGGCTTGGTATAGGCGGGAGCCTCCAGCAAACCGTTGGAAAAAGATTCCTCCACGGAAGAACGCTCATCCCCCAGCACGCCGGGAATCAGGCGCGCTACGGCGTCAATTACCACCACAGAGGCAATGGCCCCGTTCGTGAGAATATAGTCCCCGATGGACAATTCCATATCCACCAGCTCTTCTACTACACGATGGTCCACCCCCTCATAATGACCGCAGAGGATAATGAGATGGCCTCCGGAGGCAGCCAATTCCGCGGCCAATGACTGGTTGAACGTACGGCCCTGAGGAGTCATCAGCACAACGCGGGTTTCCCGCCGGCGAAGTTCCTCTACGGCGGCAAAGATAGGTTCCGGCTTCAGCAGCATGCCCTGCCCCCCTCCGCAAAGGTAATCGTCCGTTTTGCGGTGCTTGTCCGTCGTCCAGTCACGGATATTATGGCAGCGTATCTCCAACAATCCCCTGTCACGGGCCTTTCCCAGAATGCTGCCGCCAAGAGGGGCTTCCACCATATCCGGGAACAGGGACAAAACGTCAATCGTCAGTTTGGCGGCCATAAGAAAAAAACATCAGCGTTCGCGCTTATGGCCGCGCAGCATGGCCTCAATGAACGGATCCAGGTTGCCGTCCATCACGTCCTGAATATTGCCGGACTCTACGCCTGTGCGCAAATCTTTCACCATTTGATAAGGCTGGAAAACATAGGAACGGATCTGGTTGCCCCACCCGATGTCTCCCTTCTCACTATACTGGCGGTCGGCTTCCGCCTGCTTTTTGTCTTCCTCAATCTGGTATAGCTTGGCACGCAGCATATTCATAGCCTCTTCCTTGTTACGAAGCTGGCTGCGCTCATTCTGGCAGGCCACGATCACACCGGAAGGAATATGCGTGATACGCACGGCGGTTTCCACCTTGTTCACGTTCTGGCCGCCCTTGCCGCCGGAACGGTAGGTATCCACCTTCAAATCCTTGTCCAGGATCTCAATATTGATGGAATCAGAAACTTCCGGCGTCGCGTCCAGGGAAGCGAAAGAAGTATGTCTCTTCCCGGCGGAATCAAAGGGAGAAATGCGCACCAACCGGTGGATGCCGCGTTCATTCTTCAAATATCCGTATGCATACTCTCCATCCACCTTCAATGTCACGGAACGAATGCCGGCGTCATCCCCGTCCGTACTCTCCAAATACGTCACGGAAAATCCCCGGCGCTCACACCAGCGGATATACATGCGCAATAACATGGATGCCCAGTCACAGGCTTCCGTGCCGCCGGCCCCGGCGTGGATGGTTACATAACAGGAAGCCTGGTCCTGCGGTCCGTTCAGCAGGGTCAGCAATTCAAAATCCGCCAGAGACTTCTGCCATCTGGCAAACTCTTCCACAGCCTCCCGGCCCAGGTCATCGTCATCCGCCTCCTGAGCCAGCTCAATAGCAGCGTCAATATCCTCCAGACGGGACTTCAGCGCGGAAAACGCCTCCATCCTGTGTTTCAGGGGATTCACCTCCGCCATCAGCGCCCGTGCGGCATTCTGGTCATCCCAGAAATCCGGGGCGCTCATGCGTTCATCCAATTCGGCTACTCGTTGTTGAATGCCGTCCAGGTCAAAGATAGCTCCCGAGCTCGGAAAGACGGCTATGCAGGACAGCCGTGTCGAGCGCCGAGAGATCTGCAGCGATATGGGGATCCATGCGCGGGAACCTATCACGAATTACCTGGACGGAAAAGGGCAAAATGCCGTTTCTCCCAGTCATCCTCTTTTACTCCGACTCGCACCGGGCCATTTCCGAGAATAATAAAACTCCGCACGCTGAACAAAACCGCTCCTCTTCCGCAGGAAGAACATCTAACAGGAAATGAATATTTCCGAAACCAAGCCCTCTTCCCCATTTCAATGCCCCATGGGAAAAACAGCAGACAAAAACCTTATTTCATTCCCTTACCTTACATCACCGTCTTCTGCCCTTCCCCCCTCTTTCCGGAATGTGGCTCGGCCATCCATATCCCCGGCTTCCCATAAGAGAGCCCGGAGCCATGCTACTTGGCGGAATTTTCCTCTCCACCCTCAAAAGGGCGGATCCGGCAGGACCTGAGTTTTTCAATCTCCTCAAAAGTCATGATGTGTTCTATCTGGCAAGCCACTTCATTGGCGCGTTCTTCCGGGAGAGCCAATTCCTCCCGCAGGAAATCAAACAGAATACCGTGGCTGACAATAATTTTCCCGGCAATTCTGCGGCCTTGGGGAGTCAGCTTGACAGGAGCATACTGCGTATACTCCACCAGTCCCATATCCGCCAGCTGCTTGACGGCAGATGTAACGGAAGGCATCTTTACCTTAAGCATCTCTGCAATATCCCTCACCTGGGCCGTCCCGTTCTTTTCAGACAACAACCCGATAGCTTCCAGATAATCCTCATTGCTCTTGGTCAGCTCCAACATGGTATAAAATGAAAGTTAATACTTTAGTGGAAACTAACTCAAGATTTTTTCCAGCCTTTTTTGGAATGAGAAAAAAAACCGCCGCGAATATGACCATTCGCGGCGGTTAAATTAATCAGCGTAATACGAAAACGGGCTTACTTCTCTTCAGAAGGGCTCCACTCTTCGTTTTCACGGGTAGCCAGATTGAAGGCGTGTTCCAGACCCACCATATCGCTGCTCGGGCGGAGGGCTTCAAAGGAAGCGGTTTCGCGGCGGAGCTGTTCGGTGTCGTAATTGACGGCCTTGATGGAAAGGCCGATACGGCGTTCGATGCTGTCCACTTTGATCACGCGGGCAGTGATTTCATCACCCACCTTGATCACGTCCTTCACGCGTTCCACATGGTCTTCGCTCAACTGGGAGATATGAATCAGGCCGTCAATATCGCCGTCCAGATTCACAAAGGCACCGAAGCTGGCAATCTTGGCCACCTGGCCAGTCACCATATCGCCCACCTTGAAGCGGTCATTGATGGATTCCCACGGATCGGACTCAAGCTGCTTGATACCAAGGGAGACGCGCTGATCCTCCTTCTTGATTTCCAAAACGATGGCTTCCACTTCGTCGCCCTTCTTGAGAACTTCGGAGGGATGATTGATCTTGCGGGTCCAGCTCATATCGGACACGTGGATCATGCCGTCGATGCCTTCTTCCAGTCCCACAAAAGCGCCGTAGGGAGTAAGGTTGCGAACCTGGCCCTTGATGACGGTACCAATCGGGAAACGGGATTCGATATCCGCCCAGGGATTGTCTTCCAACTGGCGGACACCGAGGGAAATCTTCTGTTCCTTCACAGAAATGGAAAGAACCACGGCTTCGATTTCCTGGTCCAGCTTCAATACATCGCTCGGACGGGTGATTCTCTTGACCCAAGACAACTCGGAAACGTGCACCAGGCCTTCCACGCCCTTTTCCAATTCCACAAAGGCGCCGTAAGGCAGGAGCTTGGTCACGCGGCCCTTGACATGGGAATTGATCGGGTATTTGCGTTCGATATCCGCCCAGGGGTTGTCTGTCATCTGCTTCAAGCCCAGGGAAACGCGTTCCTTTTCGCGATCCACTTCCAGAATCACGACTTCCAGGGACTGACCGATATGGAGCATTTCGCTCGGATGGTTCACGCGGCCCCAGCTCATATCCGTGATATGGAGCAGGCCGTCCATGCCGCGGAGGTCGACAAAAGCGCCGAAGTCCGTGATATTCTTCACGATACCTTCCACCTTGTCGCCTTCCTTGACGGTTTCAAGGAAGCGCTGGCGCTGGTCGGCGCGTTCGGCTTCAATCACCTCACGGCGGGAAAGGACGATATTTTTACGGTCGTCATTTACCTTGACGATCTTGAATTCGTAAACCTTTCCAACATACTCGTTCAGGTCGCGAGGAGGAATAATATCCACCTGGGAACCGGGCAGGAAAGCTTCCACGCCAACATTGACCATAAGACCGCCCTTGACGACCCTCTTCACTTTACCCTTAACCAGGCCGCCATCGCGGTACACGCCCACGATCTTATCCCAGTTCTGCTTATGGGCGGCCTTTTCCTTGGAAAGGACGACGATGCCTTCGTCGTTTTCGAGGCGTTCCAAAAGGACTTCAATTTGGTCCCCCACTTCGATTTCCTCGTCTTCAAACTCGGAAATGGAAATAGCGCCTTCGGACTTGTAGCCGATGTCCACCAAAACGACTTGGGGACGGATTTCCTGAATGGTTCCGGTAACAATGGAACCTTCACGCAATTCGCGGAACTTGCTGTCAATAAGTTCCGCCAGTTCAGTTGTGCTCATTTAAATGGTTGATGAGTTAGTATTAACGATCTTTCTCATGGCCCCTTATTGACCGGCGGGCAATCGGGGCGCCTTCCCCCGCCGGGCGAAAAATCGGTTGCTTTCAATATCAGTTTCACACAAGAACTCAAGGCTTTTCTTGAAAAACTCCTCCCGATTTTTTACGGAACCTGCGGAGCCCCTCTGGACGGCGGCAGAAAACGAGCGCACAAAAACCTTGTAGCACTTCCGTCCCATGTTAAATTCCGGCTAATGGGAAAATGCAGGAATACCTGCATCTATCAGCCACTCCTGCCGCAAAACCATGAAAAAAAACCTCCTTTACCTGCTCGCAGCGGGGCTGTCCGGAACAGCCTTCCTTCACGCCGCGGATACCGTCAAACTGGACCAGCCGGACCTGGAACGGGGAGCTCCGATCATGAAAGCCCTGTCCGACCGTCAATCCATTCGGAGCTTTTCTGAAAAAGCGCTATCCCAAAAAGATTTATCAGACCTGCTCTGGGCGACCAATGGCATCAACCGTCAGGAATCCGGCAAACGTACAGCCCCGTCCGCCATGAACCGCCAGGACGTTAAAATTTATATATGCACTAAAAACGCCTCCTACCTCTATGACCACAAGGCCCACGCCATGATTCCCGTAAACGATGGGGACGTGCGCCCGGCGGATGCCCCCATATGTCTCATTCTTGTAACGGATACGGCGGAACCCTGGGCTGCCATGGACGCCGGCATTGTCTCCCAGAACATCTCCCTGTTCTGCTCCGGGACGGGACTGGCTACCTATCCGCGCGCCAGCATGAACAAGGATGCCCTGGCAAAGGCCCTGAAACTAACCTCTCTCCAAACACCCATGCTCTGTCATCCGGTAGGATATAAAAAATAACTACTTCCGGCTACATTCTCCGGACAGTCCGGAAAAGAAACCATCAGAAATGGAAATGAATTCCACAACAGGCGGAATTATGGTTCCGGCAGAATATCCATGTAGATGCCGGGAGAGCTCCCTTCAATAGGCATCGCGCCCACAGCCCGGGCATAAAAATCAGCCGGACCAACCCCGCCGATGACACCGTATGCATACCCCAGCTCCCGCAAACCTTTCAGGGCGGAAATCAATAGCACGGTGCCCAATCCGCTTCTGCGCACCTCTTCCGCCACCCCCATGGGGCCCAAAAAACCGCGAGCCGTTACATCGTAACAGGCAAAACCAAGAATCTTCTTCTCCCGTGTGGCAATATAACAGGAAATGGGCTGGCGGCCAAACGCGACTTTCGCCTCACTTACCCACTTGGGAGAAAAATTCCGACCAACCCAGTCAGCTACCAAATGACGTTCATAAGCACCCGGACGGCGAATCAAAAAACCTTCCCGCTCCAGCCTCCTCAGGTCTTCTTCAATATCGGGCAAATCATACAGCCGCACCAGCATATCCATCATAACCCCGGCACCGTATCACAACTAAGTGCCGTGGCGAATAAAAAAAACTGGACAAACCCATCTTTCAACCTTAGACTTCGCCGCACCACAAACAACGAGCTGTAGCGCAGGCTGGTAGCGCGCTTCGTTCGGGACGAAGAGGTCGCAGGTTCGAATCCTGTCAGCTCGACCAATTTCCAAGCCGCCTTCGGGCGGCTTTTTGATTACTTATTTACTGATATAAAACAATTTTACTCATTAATAACTCTGCACTTCCCCTATTTTGCGCCAAGGCAAATAAACAGCATCATACTGATTGAATTTACCCTCCTCACAGGAACAAAATCAAACGGGCAAATCTTCTCAATTAAGCCTGGAGGATGTCGGGGGTATTTACCGATGCAGAGGAAAAATTATCTATGCCCAATTCTCACCCCTGTGCCAGGCAGCATCACAGCCGCTGCGGAAGTACTCTATAACATTCCCCTAAACAAAGGAGAATGAACCTCCTCCACAAAAAAGCCCCGTTCATATTTCATGAACGGGGATGAGTCAAACGAAGTCGAAGCAGGGAGATAAAACCGGGTTACTTGCCGGATTCCGGTTTGAAACGAGCTGCTTCCGATTCGGCGGTGATTTTTGCAGGCTCGATATGCAGGAGCTTTTTCATGGCACGGCCCGGGTCGCTCTCCGTCATCGGAAAATATCTGACGTGGTCGCCTAGGCTGTAGGAATCCAGTCCATAAATGTTGTCAGCCGGAGTAAAATCTTCCGGTGTGTTCAGCAGTTTTTTTACCTCCTTTGAAGACGCAAGGACATAACTCAGATTACAACTGGAATACAATTCCGTTTTAGGAGCGCTTCCCTTGGGAAGCTTATTGGCGTGCCCGTTCCACTTGACCAGAGCTTCTACAGGAATATCTCCCCGCAGCGACTGAACGACGCGGGCATAGTGCGTCGTTCCCTGGTCAGTGGAGACTATTTTGTAAATGATAACAGACAGGACCACATCGCTTTTTTCTAAATTTCGGGCTGTACCCCTGAGAAAACTATCCTGTTCTACTTCGGCCTGCGTAGCAACATGGGAATAACGGTCTGGCTCTCCAAGGGCTACGGTTGAAAGTAATCCTGAAAACAGAACGCAAAGAAAAGAAACATACTTCATATGTATATATTAGATACTGATTTTTTGGTTTATATTCAATAAAAATAGGGCAAACACAAAAAATGTCCACCCTATGAATATATTATTTAATATCAGTTATTAATCATCCAATGTCGATCTTTGGAGCAGCCACACGGGGCCGGAAATAAAACTGCCCACGCCAATGTTATTTCCCGAACACATTCCCACATGCAGACTATCGCCAAATACGATAATGTCTCCAGCCTGGGGAGTGTTGTACCCATTTTCTCCATCATCCGGATAATCAGGAGTCCCCAGCAGGATACGGAGATAAACCGCCATTTGAGCTGCGCTGATGATAACGTGCTTTTTACCCCCCAACGCCTGGGAATTACCCTTTGCTCCAATATTATTGGCTCCCGGAGCTCCATTAAGGTCAATACCATAACTACTAAGAGCAATGCTCAGACGCAAGGCGCAACTGTTAATGTAATTGGCATCTCCCGAAACGTGGCTATCGTTCAGCCATCCTCCAATATAGTTCCACACATCATCTGTAGTCATGGTGGGATAATCCACTACATTATAGCATCCCAGTAGACGTTGTGCATTGGCAATATTCCAAAGATTTTTTGGAGCATCGATTTCCCAAAATTCCAGTTCGGAATCTCCCATCTTAGGAACAAACTCCTCCGCATTGGGGTAAGGAGCAATTTCTTCCGGGACGGCAAGGTTCTCATGATGCAGTTTCGCATAGTGGAAGCCCTTTTTAAGTTTCTTGCTTCCAGAAACGGATGTGGACGAATGTGAGCCAGTCAATTCCGCTACCTTTTCACCATTGATTTCCAGATAGCCGTTGTCGTCAATCTGAATCGTGAAATTATAGGTTCCATCTTCCGGAACGCGGATATATCCTTCCCAGTCATGTCCCCGGTTTCTTCCGTCTTGTGCCATCCAATCTTGGGGGACTCTTTCTTCGTTACCTTGTAGCGGCGGTTGTTTTCCACATCCAACGGGTGGAACGGTTTTGTAGATATAGCCATAATATTATGTTCCGTATCGTTTACTACTGAATATTCAGTTCATGGAAACCTTGAAAGATTTCTCGCTCCTTATCAACACGTTTAACGTGTAATCCAACCCTCATTCGGAACGTGAAGGAAAAGGTTAAAACGGCACGACAATCAAGTGGAAAACAAAGGATTTGAAAAGGGCACAAGAAACACAATCATTGATTATCAATAGTTACATTTCAAATTTTCTTCATTCGGGACGAAGAGACCGCTGGTTCGAATCCTGTCCTTTCGATTATTTTCTAACAACCTCTTCCGGACGGTTATTTTATTTTCCGGTAAAATCACTTCCCCTGCAAAAGCCAGTCAGAAACCCACTAGCAGCTGATTCTTCTATCTGAAAAAAGCCCCTCCTGGGATACTTTATCAGTCATCCGTCAAATTCCCATTGCCCCGCGCATGTTTCTTTCTCTAAAATACAGGTAATGAGTGAATACTTCCTGAAACTTCCCGGCGATTCCCAGCCGAGAGCCTATTCCGAATACGAAGTCCGTGAATTTCTGGGACAGGGCGTGATCGACTCAAAAACGCTTACCTGGAAACAGGGCATGGAAGGATGGCAGCCCGTAGCCCAAGTTCTTCCTCCGATGTCACCTGTATGGGAGGAAACACAGGATCAGGAGGGCAAAGATCAGCCAGAAGAGCAGCAGTACTGCTTGCGTTATCCTCTAAACGGGCTAGCCAAATTATCCATTTTGGCATGTTTCGTATTGCTGCCCTTCATGCTCTGGAGCAGCTGGATTGTTTTTTCCAACAATGTCGTCAATTATGAAGAAATTCAGACACTCATCCAGCAGAATATGGTTCACATGCCATCTTTTGCAGTACCATTGGTCTTCTTCCTCAGCATCCTGTTCATTCCATCCCTGCTTATTCAGCTGATCTGGCTGTACCGGGCATCTGCCAATATTCAGGAATTTCAAGTTCAGGGAATTCGGTTCACTCCATTCCTTAGCGTTCTTCTAAGCTGTATGCCGGTAGTCGGCATGGTGCTCAATGCCCTGGTTCTTCAGGAAATATATAAGGCATCCAAAAACCCGGCAGAATGGATGTTGCAAACACCCTCCCGTTCCCTGCGCTTATATCTTCTGGTGACTACGGCTCTAACTCTGTGCACCCTTTTCCCTTTCGGGGCGGAACATTACGTGACGGCCTTTCTGCTCACCGGCGTACTGATGACGGCAGCCAGCATCCTGTGGCTGGTCTGTGTCCTGCAAATCACCAGAAAACAGGAGGAACTGGTCTCCAAAAATCAAAACTCCCGTTCCTGATCGAAAAAACCGTAATCAGCGTTTTTCCTTTTCTTCCGTGGGCGGCTGACTGTCTGGGAGGATTTTATCCAAAGCTTCCATGCTGTTATCCTTATACAGATTCTCCAGCAGTTTTTCCCACCCCGCCGCCATCTGAACCTGTTTCAAGGCAATAATAGGATCAGGCATCATCATTTCCGGGTCGGGAGCATATTGCTTTAGCACCTCATCCGGATTGATTCTGTTAAACGTTGTCTTCCCATAGCCTGGCATTCCCGCCTCATGAGCGATGGATTCAATCATCTCAAAATGCAAATGAGCCAAATAATTGCCGTGCGCAGTTCCGACTGAGCCGATTTGCTCTCCGCGTCCCACCAGAGTCCCCAGCGGAATATCGCTGACGGTTTTCAAATGGGCATACAGACTCTGCACAAAACGCCCGTCCGGCAAGCGGTGCAGCAGCACGACAACATTGCCCCAATCTGGAGAAGGTTCTCCTGCATAAATCAGCAATCCGCGGCCGGCGGCCCGCACGGGCAGTCCCTCATCCGTGTTTTCTCCTCCTATTCCATTTAAATCCTGTCCTGCATGCCTTCCCTTACGGGCGGCATTCATATCCCCCACACCCTGGGCAACATAGGTAAACGCTCCATTCTCATCTCCGAGGGGCGATGTAAACACATCGGCCAGAGGCGCCTTTGCCAGCTCCTGGGGCGTCAACAAAACCATCCGGTAATCTACAGGAACCGGAGCAGACCGCGGAATGTCTTCGTCATAAATATTATGGTGCATCCCGGCCTCCGGAACGGCGGCATATTTCGTCTTGTACCAGGCAAATGCCGTAATCAAGACACAGGCTGTTCCCAAAAGCCCCATAATGACGCGGGATGTCGTCTTATCTATCATCGTGCCGACTCTATACCCACGGAACCGGATTTACAATCACAAGATAGTCAGGCCAGCGTCTGCGGAAATTTTTCCATCCACAATTTGTGCGCCGCACGGATATCTTCTGAGGAAACACGGCTGGAGAGCTCCCATACGAGCGGAACCCCATGCGGGAAAAAAGGAAGAAGGCGTTCAAAGGGAACTACTCCTCCCAGCAGGGGAACCTGATGATCCCGCGCGGGCCATTTGACGTCGTTCACATGTCCTCCAATCAAATGGGAGGACATTCGGCGAAGAAACTGCTCATGATTTAATATAAGCAAATTATGCTTTCTTTGAATATGCCCGAAATCATGCCAGTAACCGATAAAGGGATTGTCTCCAAACTCCTTCATCAACAAATTCATCTCATCCTCACTCGGCACCTGCTCATAATGGCTGCGCCCTTCAATGCCCAGCTTGACGCCAAATTGTCCGGCTTGCGGAAGGAGCTGCCGGAGAGCTTCACGCGCCCGTTCCAGATAAACGGGAGCCAGGCGGTTGCGGCGGCGTACAAATTCGCCCTTGGTGCCGGCAAACGATTCCGTTCCCACCATTCCCTGACGTGCCAGGTTTTGCAAATGAGCCGTATCCGTGCGTTTCGCCAAGGGTTCCACCGTTCCCATATGCAACACGATATATCCGGCCCCCAGTGCTGCGCCCTGTTCAATAGACTTTTTCGTCAATTCAATAGCCTTGGAACGCACCTGCAGCAAATCCGCCGTAAAAGGCCTGCTGTCTGGAGAATCCCCCACTTCGTCAATCGGAGCGGGAAAAAAATTATGCACCCCGGCCACCTGCACCTTTCCGGCTTTTACCGCCCTCATGATACCGGGGAGAAGGGATAACTTGATGCCGTGGGAAAGTTCCACATGGTCAAAACCCAAAGAAAGAATCTCATCAATCATTTCTTCCCCGTCCTGATGACGGTGGGAATTCCAGCACGTAGAAAATACCAGCATAAAAAAATCAATTGTTATGAGCTGATGGAGCCGGGTTCCGTGTAGCAATCTTCCATCCACTCCTTGACAGCGGCAGTCATGCTTCCAGCGACATCCGCACGAGGTTTGACGAAAGCCGGAATAAACCACGGAAATGCGCCCACCAGATCATGAATCACCACAACATCGCCATCACATGTATGGGAGCCGGACCCAATACCCAACGTGGGAATGGAAGAATGTACGGTAACTTGTCGAGCCGCATGAGGCGTTACGCCCTCCACAACCACAGCACAAGCCCCCGCCTCTGCCACAGCCTCCACATCCCTTACCAAGGCTTCCTCCTCCGCGGAGGATTTCCCTTTGATCTTATATCCTCCCTCCTCCAGCACTTTCTGCGGCAGGAGGCCGATATGACCTACTACGGGAATACCGGCCTCCACAATAGCACGGATATTTCCTGCCTGGGCTGCCCCCCCTTCCAGCTTGACAGCATCCGCTCCAGCCAAAAACAATTTCTTTGCGGATTGCACGGCCTGTTCCACCGTATCATAAGAATGTATGGGCATATCTCCCACCAGCAGGGCGTTCTTCACTCCGCGCGCAGTAGCTTCCACATGATGAAGCATATGATCCAGCGTCACATGAGTGGTATCCGGAAAGCCCAAAACCACCATCCCCAAGGAATCCCCTACCAGCACAATATCTACGCCGGCCTCATCCAAAAGACGGCCTGTAGGATAGTCATAAGCAGTAACCAGAGTCACATGCCGCCTGTTCTTGCAGGCGCGGATTCGTTCCGCTTTCTCAAAAGATTGATTCATGGCGTTCAATAAACATGCAATTTACCAGCGTTCCGATACCAGGAGCGGATCAGCCTCATCCGTATCCAATTCCGCCAACAGGCAGGCAACCGTTTTATGCTGGCGCGGCAGGATAAGCTCCGGCCTGATATCGGAAAGAGGTTTTAAAACAAATTTCCTCAAATGGGCTCTGGGATGGGGGAGAATCAGACGAGGAGGATCATTGACCACCATGTCCCCCACATAGATAATATCCACATCCGCCGTGCGGGGTTCACAGCGAATCCCGGAACGAATGCGCCCCAGAACCCGTTCTATACCCTGGCAATGCACAAGCAATTCCTCCACCGTACCTGGCCAGGTAAATTCCACCACGGCATTCAAATAATCATCCGCACCGTGCGGACATCCCTGAGGACTGGTGGCATACAGGGAGGATTGCAAAAAAGGGTCATCAGACAGGCTCATCTGCAACAAATGATCCCTGGCCTGAACCATCAGGCTGTTTTTATCCCCAAGATTGGACCCCAGTGCAATGCCTGCTCTCTTCATCAGCAAAAAACATCGTGGCCGTTCCGGAAAAGAAGAACGGCCACGATGCCGAAAAAGTTATAATTGGGACAACCCCAGAACGTCTTCCATGGTATACAGACCCGGTTCCCTGCCTTGGAGCCAGAGAGCCGCACGAACTGCTCCGGAGGCAAATGTCATACGGCTGGACGCCTTATGGGTAAGTTCCAGCCGTTCACCATCGGAAGCAAATATTACAGTATGGTCCCCCACCACATCCCCTCCCCGCAGGGAATGCATGCCTATTTCCTTGGCGGGTCGAGGCCCTACCAACCCTTCACGGCCAAAAACCACACTATCTTCATAATTCCTGTCAATGGCGCCGGACAGGATTTCCGCCAGTGTCCGGGCAGTACCGGAAGGAGCATCAATTTTGTGACGGTGATGCATCTCCATTACCTCTATATCACAGCTGCCTCCCAGAATCTGTGCAGCCTTGCGCGTCAGCCAGAACAGGGCGTTCACCCCTACGGAATAATTGGAAGCGAACACAATCGGAATGGATGCCGCTGCGTCCACGATCTCCTGGCGTTCCAGCTCCGTATGCCCCGTAGTGCCAATCACCAGAGGTTTGTTATTGGCAACAGCTTCCGCCAGCAGAGTGCTGGTGAAAGCGTGATGGGAAAAATCAATGGCTACGTCGCATTTGGCGAGGGCTGGATAAAGCTCCTGTCCCTGATCATGAGTAGAACCCACGCAAGTATCCGGATTCTGCGTCACCGCCTCTTGAATAGCCTGGCCCATGCGGCCCGAAATGCCTGTAACAAGAATGGAAATCATATCACTAAAATGTTAAAGAATATTGAAACGCTGAAGAAGAGCGGAAAGCTGAGCTTCCTTCTCTTCCGCCAATGGAACCAGCGGAAGACGTATGCCGGGCTGTATATCTCCCCTCATCGCCAAAGCCGCCTTGATCGGAACAGGATTGGAATCCAGAGTCATTAGCCCTTTCATCAACGGATAAAATTTCTTCTGGAGGGAAAGCATTTCCCCCATATCCTGATTCAGGCCAGCTTTGACAATGGAATTCATGATGCCCGGAACCAGATTGGATGTTACGGAAACCAATCCGCTGGCGCCACAGGCCATAAAAGGCACCGTCAGACCGTCATCGCCACACAGAACAGTGAAATTTTCCGGAACCACCTGCATCAGCTGGTTCACGCGGTCCACATTGCCGCCGGCCTCTTTCACACAAACAATATGCGGGCAATCCTTCGCCAGACGGCTGATTGTTTCCACACTGATTTCAATCCCGCAACGCCCCGGAATGCTGTACAGCATAATCGGCAGACGGGTAGCGTCCGCAATAGCCTTGAAATGGGCATAAACTCCATCCTGAGAAGGTTTATTGTAATAGGGGCACACCTGGAGCGTTCCGTCTACTCCCATCTTTTCCGCTTCCTGGGTCATATGGATAGCTTCTGCGGTGGAATTAGCGCCCGTTCCCGCAATAACCTGAATACGGCCAGCCGCGCTCTCCACGGCCAATTCTATTACCCTCAAGTGTTCTTTTACAGTCAAGGTGGGGGATTCTCCCGTGGTACCGACAGCCACAATGCCGGCCACACCGGCAGCTATCTGGGCTTCCACAAGCATTCTAAAAGCCTCTTCATCGACCCGGTTGCCGGCAAACGGAGTCACAATTGCTGTATAAAGACCTTGAAACTTCATAACCTTACTTGGAAATATACTATCTTAACAGACACTTTTTGTCACGACAGAATACAGAAATATGGCACGCCTGTCAGGCATCCTGAAATACCATTCGTGAACAAATGGAGCAAAACTCCAGGCAGGAATTAAACAGGGACAGGAATGATTCCGGCCGCCTGCCGGGCCGCCAGGCAGCTTTCCTTCCATTGACCACGATATATTCCCGGTGAATATGGCGACCTTCGTTCCCACATAAAAACAACGCGGCCGCACAGGCGGAAGAAGCCAATCGAGACTGGGAAACATACCGAAATACCGGACGGTGAATTACGATCTGGCTCATTCTGACATCTCTCCGGTTCAGGCAATTTTCCAAGCCCGCGATATCTTCCACCCATACTCCCTTTTTTCCAGAACGGGAAACCATATTCACAATCATGGCCCCAGAAACAAAGGCATGTTCCAGCAAAACGGACAGACGGACACGGGAAGAACAACTCAGTCCCTGCACCTCGACTGAGGCATCTTCACAAATAATCAAATAATCAACACGTCCATAAAGAGTATGTACCAGACCAGCAAAAGAAGCCAAATCGGAAGAATGGTTCAGGCGGCCTGACATGACCAGGTGGCTGCTGCCCGGAAGACAATCAACGATATGGCAAGATTCTTCACCGGCCTCATGAAGCATGGCAACCACAGTTCCCTGACAGGCAAATGCCTTGGCTGCCAAATATCCTATATTGCCGGCGTTGCCCAGAATGACGACCACAGGTTTCTGAATGACTTGGGATTTCATATGCCGCCATTCTGACGAAAGAGTGTAATCCGTCAATACCCCACACATACTTAAGTCATTAAGAAAGAAAAAGGAATAGTTAAGAAAAAATTATATGGCCACGACATCTTACAAGAAGGAAACAAACTAAGAGAATGTAGGGGGGGGGGAGAACGGGACCGAGCAAGAAAAGAACAGGCCCCGCGAGTCAAGTGACTGGCGGGGCCTGATG
>ENA-OPSK01000129-OPSK01000129.1-human-gut-metagenome-genome-assembly--contig:-NODE-129-length-62034-cov-11.716388_pt1 | contig 62034 bp, 56 predicted proteins | sample MGYA00241807_ERZ501905 | MGnify/ENA primary metagenome ERZ501905 (study PRJEB25962, sample SAMEA2042111) | human gut metagenome | biome: human gut; feature: human-associated habitat; material: faeces...
CCCAGTAGCCGGTGAGGCTGCCGATTGTCAGCCCGAGAAGCAGACAGCCCGTTGCCCATGCTGCAAGGGCATGGGCGCAGTGGCCTTTGAGGGGCTCGGAAGGCTCGGGGGGCTCCGGGGCTTGGGGGAAATTGGGAATAATGGGAGCTTCGGGAGCTTCGGGAGCTTCGGGAGCTTCGGGAGCTTCGGGAGCTTTGGGGATTTCGGGTTCTGGCTCTTCGATTCTTTCGGGCTCCGGGGCTGGGGCGGGCTCCGGGAATGCGGGCGCCGTGAGGTCGAGGGTTTCGGCTGTGACGCCGTCGTTCAGTTCTACCGGCTCAAAGAAGGCAAACGGTTCGTTTATGCGGGCGGCTACGTCTGGAAGCGGTGTGAACAGGCTTTCGCCTCCGGCTGCGAATTTCCCGAGATTGTCGATGTCGACAGTCTCGCCGCGCTGTAACCGCTCGGCAACGTCAACGAAATAATTGTGGATAAGCTGCTCGGCGGCTTCGGGGGTGATTCCGAGGGTTGAGGCAATGCGCCCGGCAAGGGCCTGAACTGTCAGTCTGTTCATTTCAGTCGGTTGCGTAAAACCACGCTGGGCTTGAAGTTGACAATTATTGCCGGAGGCATCAGAAGCCGGCGTCCCGAGGCGTCGGCTTTGACATATTCATCGGCTTTCTCGGGAAAAAAGGTGCCGAAGCCGGGAATGGCGACAGAGTTGCCTTCGGCGAGGATGTCGACTATGGCGGCGCCTATGGCGCCGATTTTGTCGGAGGTGAATTCTTGGCCGTTCATTGACGAGAGTTGATTGTGAGGTCAGTCGAACAGCTCTTCGCTGACGAAGAAACGCGGACGATGTTTGACCTCGATGAATATTTTGCCGACATATTCGCCGATTATGCCCAGGGCTATGAGGATAAGCGAGCCGAGAAACCAGATGCTCAGCATAAGCGACGACCAGCCTGAGATGGCATGTCCCGAGAAGTGGCTGACGAGCACCCATATTCCTATCGCTATATCGACAAGCAGCAATATCAGTCCGATGAGGAAGATATATCGCATCGGCCGGGCCGAAAACGACGTTATTCCGTCGATTGAGAAGTTGAGCATCTTCGCCAGCGGATATTTCGACTCTCCGGCGGCGCGGGCAGCCCGCTCGTAGGTGACTACGGCGGTTGTCAGGCCGATCTGAGGCACGATGCCGCGCAGGAAAAGGTTGCTTTCGCCATAGCTGAGAAGCATTCCGACGGCACGCCGGCTCATCAGGCGGTAGTCGGCGTGGTCGTAGACAGTCTCAAGCCCCATGACGCGCTGAAATCTGTAGAAGGCGTGGGCGGTTATGCGTTTGAACGCAGTGTCGGTCTTGCGCGACGAACGCACACCGTAGACTATCTCGGCTCCGGCGTTGAACAGCTTCACCATCTCGATAATGGCGTCGGGATCGTCCTGAAGGTCGGCGTCGATCGATACAGCGGCATCGCAGCGTTTCGCCACAGACGTGAGGCCGGCCAGCAGGGCATACTGATGGCCGCGGTTACGCGACAGCGAAAGCCCTTTGACGTGGACGGGGTCGGCCGCGTGCATTCCGGCTATGATGTCGCGGGTAGTGTCGCGGCTGCCGTCGTTGGCGAGCATAATGTAGCTGTCGGCCGATGCTATGCCTTCTTCGGCCATTCTCGTTATTATGCCGAGAAGGCGCGGCACCGACAGAGGCAACACTTCCTGCTCGTTGTAGCAGGGAACCACGATGGCTATTACCAGCGGCTGTTTTGGCATGGAGAAGAGATCTGTCGGGGAATCAATAGTTGCGGGCAAAGATCACACGGCGCTTTGAAGGCTTGCCGGTAACCATACAGGTGCCTTCCTCGTTATCGTCGTCGAGAGGAATGCAGCGTATGGTGGCTTTGGTTTCCTCTTTGATTTTATCCTCGGTCTCGGGGGTGCCGTCCCAGTGACACATCAGGAAGCCGCCCTTTTCGATTTCGGTCTTGAATTCTTCGTAGGTGTCGACTTTGCGGGTCATTGCCGTGCGGCGGTCGAGGGCTTTCTTGAAAATGTTGGCCTGAATATCTTCGAGAAGATTCTTGACGTGAGCTGCAATGCCTTCGAGAGGAACGATCTCTTTCTCGAGAGTGTCGCGGCGCATAAGCTCTACGGTGCCGTTCTCGATGTCGCGGGCGCCTATCGCCAGACGCACGGGCACACCCTTGAGCTCGTAGTCGGCGAACTTGAAGCCCGGGCGGCGGTTGTCGGCGTCGTCATACTTGACACTGACGTCGAGGCCGCGCAGCTCGTTGACAATCGGCTCGACAACGGCCGAGATTTCTTTAAGCTGGTCGTCGGTCTTATAGATGGGCACGATGACAACCTGAATGGGGGCGAGATGGGGAGGCAAAACGAGGCCGTTGTCGTCGCTGTGCATCATTATGAGAGCGCCCATCAGGCGTGTCGAGACGCCCCATGAGGTCGCCCAGACATATTCGGGTTTGTTGTCGCGGTTGACGAAAGTGACGTCGAAAGCCTTCGCGAAATTCTGGCCGAGGAAGTGGGAGGTGCCGCTCTGAAGAGCTTTGCCGTCCTGCATCATGGCCTCGATCGTGTAGGTCTCGACAGCTCCGGCGAAACGCTCGTTGGCGCTCTTGACACCCTTGATTACAGGCATAGCCATATAGTTCTCGGCAAAGTCGGCGTAGACATTCAGCATCTCGACGGCTTTGGCCTGAGCTTCTTCAGAGGTGGCATGGGCTGTGTGGCCTTCCTGCCAGAGGAATTCGGCTGTGCGAAGGAACATGCGGGTTCGCATTTCCCAGCGCATCACGTTGGCCCACTGGTTGACGAGCAGGGGCAGATCGCGGTAGCTCTGAATCCAGTTGCGGTAGGTGTTCCAGATGATGGTCTCTGAAGTGGGGCGGATGATAAGCTCTTCCTCAAGCTTGGCATCGGGATCGACAACGACGCCGGAACCGTTCGGGTCGTTTTTCAGACGATAGTGGGTCACTACGGCGCATTCCTTGGCAAAACCCTCGACATGCTCGGCTTCGCGGCAGAGGAACGATTTCGGAATCAGAAGGGGGAAATAGGCGTTCTGGACGCCGGTTTTCTTGAACATTCCGTCGAGGATATGCTGCATCTTTTCCCATATCGCATAGCCGTAGGGCTTAATAACCATACAACCGCGTACAGCCGAAGGTTCGGCGAGTCCTGCCTTGACCACCAGCTCGTTATACCACTGTGAATAGTCGGTCGAGCGCTTGGTTAGGTCTTTCAATTCTTTTGCCATAGTTCTATATTGTTTTGTCTTTTCAATCTTGATTCATGGGCTTTCCCCATTCGAGCCACAAAATTAGCAAAAATCCCCGAAAAGCTCGGGACGGAACAGCTCTAAAGAAAAATTTTTCGAAATAATTTTGCCGTGAAAGAAAAAACTGCTACCTTTGCAACCGCAAAGCCAAAACGGCGGGATAGCTCAGTTGGTTAGAGCGTCGGATTCATAACCCGGAGGTCCCGAGTTCAATTCTCGGTCCCGCTACACTGAAAAGTGGCTCAGGTCGATGACCCGAGCCACTTTTTCGCATTCCGGGCGACGCGCATGCCGCGTTTTTGGGCTTTAGTGGAAAAAACGCTAACTTTGCGGATTGAAAAACAACAGCAATTTATGAAGCGATTAAAGTTGGTAATCGTCGCCCTGATAGCCGTGGCCTTTGGCATGGCGGCGCAGCAGGGCGTGGAGCAACTGCCGGTCACCGAGGTTGGCGGCCGTCTGATGCACTATTATGAAGTTCAGCCCAAAGAGACCCTCTATTCTCTGAGCCACAAACTCGGCGTCGGGCAGGAATATATCGAGCAGCATAATCCGTCGGTGCGCGACGGCCTGAGAGCTTTCATGACGCTCTATTTCCCGGCGGCCGAGTGTGCCGAGGGGCGCACGATCACTCATATCGTCGAGAAAAAAGAGACCATCTACGGCCTCAGCAAACTTCTCGGCGTAAGCCCTGAGATGCTTATCGAGCAGAATCCGCAGATTGCCGACGGACTGCGGGCCGGACAGACAATCACGGTCACTCTGCCCGGGACAGGCCCCGCTGCGCAGGGCTCAGTAGTCGAAACGGCCCCGAAAACCGCTCCCGCGCCTGCGAAAACTGGCGTTCACAGGGTTGAACGAGGCGAAACTTTCTATTCGATAGCCCATAATTACGGAGTGACGGTCACGCAGCTTGCCGCCGCCAATCCTGAGGTGGGTGTGCTCAAGGAAGGCACAGAGCTTATTATTCCCGAGCCTAAGCCGGCCGAGCCTCAGAAGCCTGCGGCGACAGCTGATTCCTCGGCCAAGCCTGAATCAAAACCAGAACCCAAAGCCGAACCCAAGCCTGAGCCTGATGTAGCGCAGACTCCCGTGGCGCCGGTTGAGAAAACCGAGACGCCGGAAGTAAAAAAAGCCGACGGAAGCGTTTCGATAGCCGTGATGCTCCCGTTTATGCTCGGTCAGAAAGAACCTGACAAATCAGCATTGCGCCACACTGAATTCTACAAGGGCCTGCTGATGGCAGTCGATACACTGAAGAGCCGCGAGAACCCGACGCGCCTGCGGGTGTTCGACACGGCCAACTCTTCCGATTCAGTGCGTGCCGCTCTCTCGCGTCTTGAGAATACCGATGTTCAGGTTATCATAGCCCCCGACGATCAGGCTCAGTTCGAGCTTATCGCGGCCTGGGCGCGTCCCCGCGGCATAGAGGTTTTCAATACCTTCCTTCCGCGCGACGACACATATAAATATAATGGTTCGGTCATGCAGAGCAATATCCCTATCGAGATGCTCAACGATGACGTGATAGGGGCCATGCAGCGTCGTTATCCCGACCACACGTTCGTGTTCCTGACGCGCGACGGCGGAAATTCCGACAAGAGCGATTTTGTCGACAGCTTCCGTTCGGCGCTCGCATCTAACGGACGCAAGTCTGTCGACATCACATTCTCGGGTAAGCTCGGCGAGGCCGATCTCGCCGCCCTGACCGATCAGCAGATCATATTCGTGCCTGTCAGCTCGCGGCAGGATGAGCTGAAAGCCATATTACCCGCTCTGATAGCGAAAAAAGGCACCGACAGCGTCAATGACAACCTGATGCTGTTCGGCTATCCCGAATGGACAGTATTCCGCGGCGAGACCGCCAAGCAGATGCACGATCTCGGAACGGTGATCTATTCGCGGTTCTATGCCGACAGCGACGACCTTGATTTCAAGAGGGTCAACCAGAGCTTCGAGCACTGGTTCGACGCCGGAATGGCCGCCGGGCTTCCGCGTCAGGGCGCTCTTGGCTTTGATGTCGGCTGTTACCTTATCAATGCCCTGCGCCATAATGGCGGCGACTTCTCGCAGCCGACGCCGGCTTACAGTGGAGTGCAGTCTGGCTTCGAGTTCGAACGGGCCTCCGACGAAGGGGGCTGGGTGAATTCGGTCGCCTATATCGTTATCTATCGCCCTATGGGCATCATCGAGAAAACCGAGCTTTAAGCCGCCATGCGCCGACTGATTATTACCCTGCTGCTCGTTTTAGCCACGCTCCCGGCCCTTGAGGCCCAGCGACGCTATCGCCCCGATTTCGCTATAGGCGGAAAGGCCGGCGCAACGGTGTCGTCGATGTCGTTCTCGCCTCACGTTGATCAGACATGGACGCCCGGCTTCATGGCGGGTTTCGTGGCCAGATATATCGAACAAAACCATTTCGGCATCATTGCCGAGCTCAACGTAGAACAGCGCGGCTGGAAAGAAAAATATGAAAAGGGGGAGCCGTTCAGCTACCGGCGCACCTTCACTTATATCCAGCTGCCGTTGCTTACCCATATCTATTTCGGCAACGACCGCTTCCGCGGCTTCTTCAACGCCGGCCCTGAGGTCGGCTACATGATAGGTTCGTCGATTTCGGCCAATTTCGACTATGCCAACCTCGGCAGTGTCGAGGGCTATCCTGCGGGCTACCGCAACAGCGAACAGCTCAATAAGAAAGTCGAGAACCGTTTCGACTACGGCATCTCGGCCGGAGTCGGCATGGAGATGATTTTCAGGCACCGGCATTCGGTTCTTGTCGAGGGTCGTTTCTACTACGGACTCGGAAACATCTTCCATGCCAGCAAAAAAGATTATTTTTCAGCGTCGCGCGGAATATCGATAGAGGTTACTGCCGCTTATCTGTTCCGGCTCCGCTGACCAAAACAACAAACCGACCATGAATAACATCGAAGAGAAGCTCCCCGAGTGGAGCCGCGACCTCAACTGCGCGATCACCGTGTGTGATGCCGACTGCCGTATAATCTATATGAATGATCTTTCGCGCAAGACGTTTGCCCGACATGGCGACATCATAGGCCACAATCTTCTCGACTACCATCCCGAGCGCGCCTGCGCCATTATACGCCGCCTTCTCGAGACCGGCGGAACGAACTGCTACACTATCGAGAAGGGGGAGGTCAGAAAGATGATCTACCAGACGGCGTGGCGTCAGCAGGGCAGGGTCGCCGGACTTGTCGAGATCTCGATGGTCATCCCCGCCGAGATGCCTCATTACGTCCGCAAGTGAATTCGCCTGCAAAAAGCTGTCTGAAAAATATTTGGCCGTGTCGGAAAAACTTCTTACCTTTGCGGCGCTTTAATTAACAAACACTTTTATGAATAACTACGAAACCGTTTTCATTTTAACTCCCGTTTTGTCTGATGTTCAGATGAAGGAAGCGGTAGAGAAATTCTCTAAGGTGCTCACCGACAATGGCGCAGCCATCGTCAACACCGAAGAGTGGGGCCTTCGCAAACTGGCCTATCCCATCCAGAAGAAGTCGACCGGCTTCTACACCCTCATCGAGTTCGACGCTCCCGGCGACGTCGTTGCCAAACTCGAAACGGCCTTCCGCCGCGACGAGCGCGTGCTCCGTCATCTGACCTTCCGCCTCGACAAGTATGCCCACGAGTATGCCGCCAAACGTCGTTCGCTGCGTGCCGCCAAAGCCGCTGCCAAACCCGTTGAAGAGGCTGTAGTAACCGAAGTTAAAGAAGAAGTCAAGGAGGACTAAGAAACAATGGCACAGCAATCAGAAATCCGTTATCTCACCCCCATGTCGGTCGATGTAAAGAAGAAAAAATACTGCCGTTTCAAACGCAGCGGTATCAAGTATATCGACTATAAAGATCCCGAATTCCTCAAGAAGTTCCTCAACGAGCAGGGCAAGATTCTTCCCCGCCGCATAACCGGAACCTCGCTGAAATTCCAGCGTCGCGTAGCTCAGGCCGTGAAGCGCGCCCGTCATCTGGCTCTGCTTCCCTACGTCACCGACCTTATGAAATAAGTTCAACACCGTTTAACGACAAGGAATTATGAAAATCATTCTTAAAGAAGACATATCCAACCTCGGCTATAAAGACGATGTTGTTGAAGTGAAAGACGGCTACGGCCGCAACTACCTTATCCCGACAGGTAAGGCTGTCATCGCCAATGCCGCCGCCCTGAAGGTGCTTGCCGAAAACCAGCGCCAGCGCGCCCACAAGATCGCCCAGCTCAAAGCTGAGGCCGAAGAGATGGCCGCCAAGCTTAAAGACGTCAAGCTGACTCTGTCGGCCAAGACCTCCGAGACCGGCACGATCTTCGGTTCTGTCGGCGCAGCTCAGATTGCCGAAGCTCTCGAAGCCCAGGGCCTGACCGTCGACCGCAAGATCATCGAGATCAAGCAGTCGGTCAAGGAAGTCGGTAACTACGTTGCCAATGTCAAGCTCCACAAGGAAGTTCTCGTTGAAGTTCCTTTCGAGGTTGTAAGCGAATAATCCGAACTTTTACGTCATAAGCGGAGACGTTGCCACTGCGGCGACGTCTCCGCGCGTTTTTTCAACATATGTCGCAACCGCAATAGGGGTTTGTGAGGAAAAATTCGTAATTTTGCGGTCTGAAACCAAACCGAAGTCATTATCATGGTACTGTTTTTCAAAAAAGGTGCCCGCCGGGTCACCGCTGTCGAAGTTGATCACGTTCTGACCGACACTGAGAAAGAAAAGCTGACGTGGCTGTTCGACGGAGCTCGCCCACTGAGCGCAAAAAGTGTAAAAGGCACCTTTATCGGGCCGCGTCGTGAAATGATAACGCCGTGGAGCACCAATGCTGTCGAGATAACCCAGAACATGGGCCTTCAGGGCATAACCCGCATAGAGGAATATGAGCTTAGCCGCGATGCCGAACCCCGTTACGACAAGATGCTTCAGCGTGTCTACGACGGACTGAACCAGAAAATTTTCGACGTCAACCGCGAAGCCGAGCCTGTCGAACATATCGCCGACATCCGCGAGTATAACCGTCGCGAAGGCCTCGCTCTCAGCGCCGATGAAGAGAACTATCTCGCCACTCTCTCGGAGCGCCTCGGCCGTCCGCTGACCGACAGCGAAGTCTTCGGTTTCAGTCAGGTCAACTCGGAGCACTGCCGCCATAAGATTTTCAACGGCACTTTCATTATCGACGGCAAGGAGATGCCTTCGTCGCTCTTCGGAATGATAAAAAAGACCTCGAAAGAGAATCCCGGCCGCCTCGTATCGGCCTATAAGGACAATGTGGCTTTCGTGAAAGGCCCGGTAGTAGACCAATTCTATCCCGAAAATCCCGACAAGGCTGATTATTTCACCAGCCGCCCGGTCGAGACCGTCCTCTCGCTCAAGGCCGAGACTCACAACTTCCCGACCACTGTCGAACCGTTCAACGGTGCCGCTACCGGCAGCGGAGGCGAGATCCGCGACCGTCTCGGCGGCGGAAAGGCATCGCTGCCGCTTGCGGGCACGGCTGTCTATATGACCTCTTATCCGCGTCTCGACCCGCGCCGTCGCTGGGAGCTGATGATGGATCCGCGAGTATGGCTCTATCAGACCCCGGCCGACATTCTCATCAAGGCTTCGAACGGTGCCAGCGACTTCGGCAACAAATTCGGACAGCCGCTTATCTGCGGTTCGCTCCTGACATTCGAGCATAATGAGGAAGGCCGCGTTTATGCCTATGATAAAGTCATCATGCTCGCCGGCGGTGTCGGCTACGCGTTCGCCAAAGACGCCATCAAGGGCGTTCCCGAACCGGGTCAGGCTGTTGTTCTCATGGGAGGCGACAACTACCGTATCGGCATGGGAGGCGGCGCAGTATCGTCGGTCGCCACGGGTCAGTACGACAATGCCATCGAGCTGAATGCCGTGCAGCGAGCCAATCCCGAGATGCAGAAACGTGTCAGCAATGTCATCCGTGCCATGGCCGAATCCGAGAACAATCCGATCGTGTCGATCCACGACCATGGAGCCGGCGGACACCTGAACGCACTCAGCGAGCTTGTCGAAGAGACGGGCGGACATATCGACATCAGCGCTCTTCCGGTGGGCGATCCGACTCTTTCGGCCAAAGAGATTATCGGCAACGAAAGTCAGGAGCGCATGGGAATGGTGATGAAAAACGAGGATGTCGACTTCGTGCGCCGTGTCGCCGACCGCGAGCGTTCGCCGATGTATGTCATCGGTGAGACTACCGGCGACCATCGCTTCGTTTTCGAACTGCCCGACGGCTCGAAGCCGATGAATCTCGAGATGAGCGATATGTTCGGCAATCCGCCCAAGACTGTCATGCGCGATGTCACCGTAGAGCGCAGCTATGCCGACTGCGAAACCGAGGAATCGCGCCTTGAGGAATATCTCAACGACGTTCTGAGCCTCGAGGCTGTGGCCTGCAAAGACTGGCTGACAAACAAAGTCGACCGCTCGATCACCGGCAAGATCGCCCGCCAGCAGTGTCAGGGCGAACTGCAGCTGCCTCTGAGCGACTGCGGCGTCGTGGCTCTCGACTATAACGGCAAAAAGGGAATCGCGACTTCTATCGGCCATGCGCCTCAGGCGGCTCTGGCCGATTCGGGCGCCGGTTCGGTGCTTGCCATAGCCGAAGCGCTGACGAATATTGTCGGCGCGCCTCTCGACGGAGGGCTGAGCGCTGTCTCGCTGTCGGCCAACTGGATGTGGCCCTGCCGCAACGAGGGGGAGGATGCCGCTCTCTATCGCGCTGTCAAGGCATGCTCTGATTTCGCCTGCGCGCTCGGAATCAATATCCCGACGGGCAAAGACTCTCTGTCGATGACCCAGAAATATGGTGACGACAAAGTCATGGCTCCCGGCACTGTCATTATTTCGGCAGCCGGAGAGGTGAAAGATGTCCGCAAGACCGTCAGCCCCGTTCTTCAGAATAAAAAATCGACACTCTATTATATCGATTTCTCGCGCAGTCCGCTCGCTCTCGGCGGTTCGGCACTTGCCCAGACTCTCGGACGTGTAGGCAGTCATGTGCCCACTGTTTCCGATCCGGACTATTTCGCGCGCGCCTTCAATGCCGTCCAGGCTCTCGTAAGCCGCGGAGCGTTGCTGGCGGCCCACGATGTCAGCGCCGGAGGTCTTGTGACCACGCTTCTCGAGATGGCGTTCGCCAACACCGCCGGAGGTATCGACATCAATCTCGATTCGTTCGACCTGGATGTCATCACCACGCTCTTCGCCGAGAACCCCGCTCTCGTGGTTCAGGTCGCCGAGCCGAAACGCGCCGCTTTCGAGCGCACTCTCGCCGATGCCGGAGTCGACTTCAAGGCTATCGGCACGCCGGCAAAGGAGCGCCTGCTGACCGTCGGCAAAGGGGACAGATTGTGGATGCTCGGAATCGACCATCTGCGCGACGTCTGGTATTATCCCTCATATCTTCTCGACATCGAGCAGAGCGGCGAAGCCTGCGCCGCCGACCGCTATGCCAACTATCGCAAGCAGCCGCTGCGCTGGCGCCTGCCCGCCGGCTTCGACGGATCGATGGCTTCGCGCGGACTTTCGGTTGTGCGCAAAGAGCGTTCGGGCATCCGTGCCGCAATCATCCGTGAAAAGGGTGTTAACGGCGACCGCGAGATGGCATTCTCGCTCTACATGGCCGGCTTCGACGTCAAGGATGTCCACATGACTGATCTCATGAGCGGACGCGAGACTCTCGACGATGTGAACATGATTGTGTTCTGCGGCGGTTTCTCGAACAGCGACGTGCTCGGTTCGGCAAAAGGCTGGGCCGGGGCATTCCGCTGGAACGACAACGCGCGCCGCGCTCTCGAGCGTTTCTATCAGCGCGACGACACGATGAGCCTCGGAGTCTGCAACGGCTGTCAGCTCATGGTCGAGCTGAATCTCGTCAATCCGGCCCACGAGCGCCGCACGGCGATGCGCCACAACAACAGCCACAAGTTCGAGAGCGCCTTCCTCGGAGTCAGTGTGCCCGAAAACCGCTCGATCATGCTCGGCTCGCTCGCCGGCTCGAAACTCGGTATCTGGGTGGCCCATGGTGAAGGAAAATTCGAGCTTCCCCTGCCGCTCGACCGCTATAACGTAGCTCTGAAATACAGCTACAGCGGCTATCCCGGCAATCCCAACGGGTCGCGCGCTTCGGTAGCCGGAATATGCAGCGACGACGGCCGCCATCTGGCTATGATGCCTCACCTTGAGCGCACGATATTCCCCTGGCAGTGTGGCTTTTATCCGGCAGCGCGCCATGCCGACGAGGTGACCCCCTGGATCGACGCGTTCGTCAATGCCCGCAAGTGGATTGAAGCCAGGACAGCGAAATAACAGCTAATATAACCGACGAATCGGCTAGTTTGCCCGACCTTTGTCCCAAAAGTTTGGCAATTAGCCGATTTGTTGTTAACTTTGTTGCCCCGAAACAGAATATCAACTAACCAATCAACTATCAAATGAGTCTTAACATCATTGTGCTGGCAAAGCAGGTTCCCGATACCCGCAATGTCGGCAAAGATGCGATGAAAGAAGATGGCACCATCAACCGCGCAGCTCTGCCGGCCATCTTCAATCCCGAGGATCTCAACGCGCTTGAGCAGGCTCTCCGACTGAAGGACGCCAACCCGGGAAGCACTGTTACCATGCTGACAATGGGCCTCCCCCGCGCTGCCGAGATCATCCGCGAGGGTATTTTCCGCGGAGCTGACGGCGGCATTGTTCTTACCGACCGCGTATTGGGCGGCGCCGACACACTCGCAACATCCTATTCACTGGCTCAGGCCGTGAAAAAAATCGGCAATTACGATATAATTCTCGGTGGCCGTCAGGCTATCGACGGAGATACGGCTCAGGTAGGCCCTCAGATAGCCGAGAAACTCGGATTGCCTCAGGTTACCTACGCTGAAGAGATCGTTGATCTCAGCGACGGCCATGTTACCGTCCGCCGGCGCCTCGAGAACGGCGTCGAGACCGTCAAGGCTCCGCTGCCCTGCGTAGTGACTGTCAACGGATCGGCCGCCGAATGCCGTCCGCGCAACGCCCGTCGGGTAATGCAATATAAATTTGCAGCTTCGGCCGGCGAACTCGCCAAGGCCGACGAGCGCCGCAAGGAAATTGTAGCAAAGCGTCCCGAGCTTCAGATTAAAGAGTGGGGTGCAGCCTTTGTCGAGGCAGATCCCGAACAGATCGGTATGCCGGGCTCGCCCACGAAAGTGAAGGCAATCGAGAATGTAGTGTTCACGGCTAAAGAGAGCCGTCGTCTCGACGACAGCGATGCCGCTATCGAAGATCTCGTCAAAGAACTCATTACTAACCACACCATCGGCTAAAGAATCATGACAGACAATAACAATCTCGTTGTTTACTGCGAGTTCGACGAAGGCAAGATTGCCGACGTCAGTCAGGAACTCCTTACAAAAGGACGCAAGCTCGCCGACCGTCTGGGCGTGAAGCTCGAGGCTCTGGTGCTTGGCGACAAGCTCGACGGCGTAGAAAACCAGATTTTCCCTTACGGCGCCGACGTTGTCTATAAAGTAGAAGATCCGCGCCTTTTTCCCTATACGTCGAATCCCCACGCCGCAGTGCTGATCAACCTTTTCAAGGAGATCAAGCCGCAGATCTGCCTCATGGGCGCTACCTGCATCGGCCGCGACCTCGGCCCGCGCGTCAGCTCATGTCTCCATAGCGGTCTGACAGCCGACTGCACGGCTCTGGAAATCGGCGACCACACCGATCCTAAGACCGGCAAGGAATATACCGACCTTCTCTATCAGATCCGTCCGGCTTTCGGCGGCAACATCGTGGCCACGATTGTCAATCCCGACCATCGTCCGCAGATGGCCACCGTCCGCGAAGGCGTGATGAAGAAAGAGATCAAAGACGCCGGTTATAAGGGTGAGGTCATCAATCTCGATCCGAAGAAATATGTCAGCGACGAAGACTTCGTTGTCGAAATCATCGACCGCCACATCGAGAAATCGAAAGTAAACATCAAGAATTCGCCCATCATCGTGGCCGGCGGTTACGGCGTAGGCTCGAAAGAGAATTTCGACCTGCTGTTCAAGCTTGCCGACACTATCGGCGCCGAAGTCGGCGCCTCGCGTGCGGCTGTCGACGCCGGCTTTGCAGAGCATTGCCGCCAGATCGGCCAGACCGGTGTCACAGTGCGTCCGAAGCTCTATATCGCCTGCGGTATCTCAGGTCAGATCCAGCATATTGCCGGAATGCAGGAGAGCGCAATGATCATCTCTATCAACAACGATCCCGACGCTCCTATCAACAAGATCGCCGACGTTGTCATCACAGGCACGGTTGAAGATGTTGTGCCGAAACTCATCAAGTACTACAAGAAAAATTCGAAATAAATAAGCCATGGCTAATTTTTATACCGACAACCCGGCGCTGAAGCATCATCTGACCCATCCGCTGATGCGCAAGATAGTCGCCCTCAAGGAGCGCGACTATACCGACGCCGAGAAATATGACTATGCTCCCATGGACTACGAAGACGCCATCGACAGCTACGACCGCGTGCTCGATATCGTCGGCGACGTCTGCGGAACTACAATTGCTGAAAACGCCGAATCGGTCGATCTGGAAGGCCCGAAGGTTGTCGACGGACACGTCGAATATGCTCCGGGAACTGTCGAGAACCTCGACAAGTGCCGCAAGGCCGGTCTCATGGGCATGGCAATGCCGCGTCGCTTCGGTGGACTGAATTTCCCGATCACTCCGTATATCATGGCCGCTGATATTGTCAGCCGTGCCGACACAGGCTTCGAAAACCTCTGGGGCCTTCAGGACTGCGCCGAGACGATCTACGAGTTTGCCGACGAAGACCAGAAACAGCGTTATATAACCCGCGTCTGCAACGGCGAGACCATGTCGATGGATCTTACCGAGCCCGATGCCGGCTCCGACCTCCAGAGCGTGATGCTCAAGGCAACCGAGCAGCCCGACGGAACATGGCGCCTCAACGGCGTCAAGCGCTTCATCACCAACGGCGACAGCGACATTCACCTCGTGCTTGCCCGCAGTGAAGAGGGCACTCGCGACGGTCGCGGCCTGTCGATGTTCATCTACGACAAGCGCGACGGCGGTGTTACCGTCCGCCGTATCGAGAACAAGATGGGTATCAAAGGCAGCCCCACCTGCGAGCTTGTGTTCAAGAACGCCAAAGCAGAGCTTTGCGGATCGCGCCGCCTCGGCCTTATCAAATATGTAATGGCCCTGATGAACGGCGCTCGTCTGGGAATCGCCGCACAGAGTGTCGGTGTCAGTGAACTTGCCTACCGCGAGGCGCTGGCTTATGCACGCGACCGCCGTCAGTTCGGCAAGGCTATCATAGATTTCCCCGCCGTGTTCGAGATGCTGTCGGTTATGAAAGCCAAACTCGACGCCAGCCGTTCGCTTCTCTATGAAACAGCCCGCTATGTCGATCTCTATAAGGCCTACGAGGATATTGCCCGCGAGCGTTCGCTGACACCCGACGAACGTAAGGAAATGAAGTTCTACAGCCGTCGCGCCGACGCCCTGACTCCTATGGCCAAAGGCATGGGCAGCGAATATTGTAACCAGAACGCCTACGACTGCATTCAGATTCACGGCGGTTCGGGCTTCATGAAAGACTATACCTGCGAGCGCATCTACCGCGATGCCCGAATTACTTCGATTTACGAAGGTACGACCCAGCTTCAGGTTGTCGCTGCAATCCGCCACGTCACTACCGAAACCTACACGAACCTCATCGAGGAATATCTCAACACCGAGGTTGATCAGCGTCTTGAAGGAACCAAGAACACCATAAAAGAGATGTTCAAGGCATATACCGAAACTTTGGCCAAGGTCGAGGAAGTCAAGGATGACCAGTATGTTTCGTTCGTGGCCCGCCGCCTCGTCGAGATGGCCGCCGATGTTGTCATGTCGTCGCTTCTGCTGCTCGATGCCAACCGCAACGAGATGTTCGACAAGTCGCTCGAAGTCTACGTCAAGATGGCACAGGCCGACATCGTGAAACACGCCGACTTCATCGCCAATTTCCGTGTCGAGGATATGGAGGCCTATAAAGCCTGAAACTCATTTGATTAAATAACTTTGGTGTGTCGGAGGACGGATGAAGCCCTCCGACACACTGCTTTATCGAAACAGACCTATGGCGGCTGACTATAGCAGAGAGCGCCTCGCCGCGGCCGGCGATCCGGCCAGACTCGACGCTATCCTTCAGGCTGAACTGCGCGAGCGTGCGGCTTCGAAACTGCCGCTGACACTCAGCTGCAGCGAATTCCGTTTTCCCACGGCGCTGTCGGCCGAACAGGCTACCGGCGACCATCTCGCCGCGCTCCATGCCGCTCTTGTCGAGCCGGAATCGACAGTCCTCGACATGACCTGCGGTCTTGGTATCGACGCCTTCCACATAGCGCGGCGCGCTTTGTCGGTGACCGCGATAGACATCGATTCCCGCTGTGCGGAGGCTGTCAACATGAATGCGCGTGCTCTCGGACTTGACAATGTCGAGGGGGTATGCGCTGATTCTACCGAGTGGTTGCGCCTGACCGACAGGAAATTCGATGTCATTTTTATCGATCCGGCGCGGCGCGGACGCGACGGCAGGCGGCTGTTCGCACTGGCCGACTGCAGCCCCAATGTCGTTGAGCTGCTGCCGCTGCTGCGACAGCGGGCCGCGCGAGTTATAATAAAGGCATCGCCGATGCTCGACATATCGCGGATGAGGGCGGAACTCGGCGTCGACGCCGACATAATCGTATATGGCGAGTCGAATGAGTGTAAGGAGCTGACGGCTGTCATTCCGGGAGCGGGGCTGACGCGGGTCATTGACGGCGAACGTCCTGAATTCTCTTTTTTGCCTGAAAATGAGACCTCAGCCGAAATACGCTTTGCCGAGCCCGAAGAGGGACAATGGCTCCACGAGCCATCGTCCGCCATGCTGAAGTCGGGGGCATTCCGCCTGATGTCGGAGAGGTTCGGGCTTTCGGCGCTTGCTCCTGACACGCATCTCTATGTCGGCAATTCGCCGGCTGAAAGTTTTCCCGGAGAGATCAGGCCGATTGTGAAAGCAGTGGAGTGGAGTAAGCGGGCCGGCCGCGAGCTCGGCTGCGATGCAGCCGATATAGCGGTCAGAAATTTCGTCATGTCGGCCGAAGAACTCCGCATGCGTCTCGGCATAAAGCGCGGTGGCGACGGCAACGTCAGGATAATCGGAGTGCGTTCGCGCTCGCGCAAGCTGTTGCTTCTGCTTGGCGCTCCGCGCCGAACTGCTGAGGTTTTATAAAATTTATAAATTTAATATAAAGCTGATCTTCTCATTGCGAACGACCGTTTCCGCGGAGTGTCGGTTGTCGACGGCCGCATAGCTCTGCCTTCGCTTCCCGGAATAGGTGTCGAGCCGGTTCAGACGGGGAGAATGCCCTGAGCGTTGAGAATCCTGAATACCAGATCGTGGAGCGCGTCATAAGGATCGACGCGTGAGCCGATGCCTTTGCTGCGGGTGTCGGCTTCGCGGATTGCGCCGATTATCTCAATGACTTTATAGGCATTGTAGTTGCGGGCTGCCCCGGTGTAGTTCTTCAGCTGCCATTCGCTGCGAAGCCCCATTGCAGCCACGAGCGCCGCCGGCGATTTGTCGCGCGAGAAATGGAATATCATCAGGTCGCTGAAGAAATTGAATATGGCGCTTATTGTCATTACGAAGGGATTCGACTTCGGGTTGGCGCGGAAAAACTCGATAATGCGGTAGGCTTTGGCTCCGTTGTGGGCTGCAAGCGCATTGATAAGCTCGAAGTTGTTGAAATCTTTGCTGAATCCGATATTCCTTTCGATCGATTCGGGCGTTATCGTTGCGCCGCGGCCGAGGGCTACGGCCAGTTTGTCGACTTCGTTGTGAAGCCGCGACATATCGGTGCCGACATATTCGGTCAGCATCGCCAGGCTCTTCGGCTCAACTCCGAGTCCTTTTTCCTTAATGAGAGTCTGGAGAACCCCGGCAACGGCCGATTCCTTAAGCTTTTTCGATTCGAAGATAACTCCGTTTTTGCGTACTGCGGCAATGAGGTCTTTTCCTTTTGCCTGCTCTCCGCGACATGAGATCACGAGAACCGTCGACGGGGACGGATTCTCGCAATATGTGTGGAGCTTGTTCAGTTCGGTGGCGCTTATTGCCTGGGCTTCCTTGAGAATCACGACCATCCTGTCGGCCATCATTGGAAAACGGCGGCAGGTTTCGTCGACAGCTATCATCGACGTTTCGGGCGCATAGAGCGTGTATAGATTGAAGTCGCGGTCGTCGGGAGATATGAGTCCGATAAAGTCGTTGATCAGCAGATCGGTGAAATATCCTTCTTCGCCGTGGAGAAGATAGACGGGCGCTGTTTTTCCTGACAGAATCTGCCGGTGGAGTTGCTCGTAGGTTAGTGTCGCGGGTGTGGCCATTGCCGTTTAATCGGAAAATTTTCGTAAATTTACGCAGAAAAAACCGATTGCCAAAATACGCGATGACCCAATTGCCGCCACCTTTGAATCTTCCGCCTGTCGAAGCCCGGATAGAGCGGGCCGACTCGGGAGCTTTGAAAATTTTTGATCCGTTAAGACAGAAGATGGTGGCGCTGACTCCCGAGGAATGGGTCAGGCAGCATTTCATCGCCTACCTTATGTCGGAAAAAGGTTTCCCGCGGTCGCTTATGGCCAACGAGCTGGCGCTGACGCTCAACGGAACGCGCCGCCGCTGTGACACTGTCGTTTTCGACCGCACAGGCCGTCGGCCGCTGATGATAGTCGAGTATAAGGCGCCTCATATCGCGGTTTCGCAGCGGACGTTCGATCAGATCGCCCGTTATAACATTGTGCTTAAAACTCCGTGGCTTGTTGTCAGTAACGGCATGAATCATTATTGCTGCCGGGTCGACAGCGATGCGGGAACGTATTCTTTCGTCGACAGACTTCCGACTTATTCCGACATCGCGGGAGCGGCGCGCTGATTTGCCCTGCGATAGATTTCCGCGATAGTTTTTTCGAAAAAAGTTAGTCAACAGTCGCCGTTTTTGACTATTTTTGCAGTCAGAAAAAACTAACCTAATAAACAATTCCATATTATGAACGCAAAAATTCAAGACGCTATTAATGAGCAGATTAATGCTGAACTTTGGAGCGCTTATCTCTATCTTTCAATGGGTATGCAGTTTGCCAACAGCGGTATGCCCGGCGTGGCCAACTGGTTCCGCATCCAGTATCAGGAAGAACAGGCCCACGCTGAGATTTTCATGAACTATCTCAACCAGCGCGGCGGACGTGTTATTCTCAAGGCTATCGATGCCGTTCCCACTGAATGGGCAACCCCTCTCGACGCTTTCAAGGCCACTCTCGAGCATGAGCAGAAAGTCACCGCTCTCATCAACAACCTCTATGCGCTGGCCGAGGCAGAGCATGACTATGCAACCCGCGACCGTCTGGCCTGGTTCGTTTCGGAGCAGGTCGAAGAGGAAGACAATGCCCGCACTCTTATCGACAAGTTCACTCTGATCGGCAACGACGGCATAGGCCTTTACACGCTCGACCGCGAGCTTGCCGCGCGTGTCTACACTGCTCCGTCGGTTCTTTCGGCCGAGTAAAATCAGATAAGATCCAACGAAAGGGGAGGTGCGTCGTCTGACATACCTCCCCTTTGACTATCATTAAACCGGCGTTATTGATGGCTCAGCGTGGTTTCGTAAGCTCCGGGGGTGGTGAAGATTTCGACAGCCTTGAGGTAGACCGGGTCGAGGTGGTTGGCAACGCGCCAATAGGCTTCCTGATCGAACAGGTCGCGTGCAATCAGCCCTTTCAGGATTGTCAGGATTGTCTCTTTCGAAGTCGCGAATCCTTTTTCATCGTATGGAACACCCTCTTCTTCGCCGAGCTTGACCATGTCGTCGATGAGCTTCTGACTGATTTCGAAGCCTGAAATGAAGTCGCCGATGGTCTTGTAGCTCTTCTTCAGCAGTTTGCGGTTGGCGTCGATATAGTTTGTGACAATTCGGTTATAGACGCCCTTGGCCATCAGATCGCGGTAATAGGTGGAATAGCCTGTGGTGTCGATAGGCACGAATTTATCGGGGAGTATGCCGCCTCCGCCGTAAACCGGCCGATGAAGCTTCAGGGTGTAGTATTTAAGCGAATCGGGCAGAACGATACTGTCTTCGCTGAGATATTCGCCGTGTTTGTAGCGGTTTATGAGGTCGTCACGATAGGCGTCGTCGTCGCCGTCGTGATAGGGCTTCTGGATGCATCGGCCTGACGGAGTGTAGTAGCGCGCTACTGTCAGACGTACCATAGAGCCGTCGGGGAACGGGAAAGGCCGCTGAACGAGACCTTTTCCGAAGGTGCGCCGTCCGACGATAATTCCGCGGTCGTTGTCCTGGACAGCCCCCGCGAGGATTTCGCTGGCCGAGGCGCTGAACTGGTTGACGAGAATCTGAACGGGGCCGTCGAAGAGGGTGGAGGGGGCGGTGGCAGTGTATGTCGAGCGTCCGAGCCGGTCCGAGCCGGTGCTGACGATCGGGGCGTCGAAGGGGAGCAGCATCTCGGCGAGGGTGGTGGCGCTCTGGAGGTAGCCGCCCGAATTGTCCTGAAGGTCGATGATGAGCTTCTTCATGCCCTGTTTATTCAGTTTTTCGATAGCCTCATACATCTCCTTGGGAGTGTCTTCGGCAAAGCGCGAGAGGCGTATGTAGCCGATCTCGGGGTCGACCATATATGAGGCGTCGACACTGTAGATCGGAATATCGTCGCGGACGACACGGAAGTCGATTGTCTCCTTGCCGCGCAGAACCTTTAGGTTGGCGACAGTTCCTTTCGGCCCGCGCAAGAGTTTCATGACGCTTGAAATAGGTCGTTTTACGCCGGATATCAGCGAGTCGTTCGATACGAGAATGCGGTCGCCGGGCTGAATGCCGACGCGTTCGCTGGGCCCTCCGGCAATTGTCTGGATCACGTAAAGCGTGTCGTTGAGCATCTGGAACTGAATGCCGATTCCGCTGAATTTTCCTTCGAGCGGCTCGGTGACTTCCTTGGTTTCTTCGGCATTTGTATAGCTCGAATGAGGGTCAAGTTTCTTCAGCATGGCCCTTATGCCTTCGTCGACTACTTTGGTGGTATCGACAGGATCGACATAGAATGTCTCGATTATTTTCTCTACCGAAGCAATTTTCCGGGCAGGGTCGAGGGTCTGCGCCAGAGGAACCAAAGCGCTGAAAATAACTGCTAAAAGAAGAAATTTCTTCATTATTGTCACGAGTGAGTAAGGGGTTATGGCAGATATTGGTCGATGTCGACGCCGTTGTGGCTGAGCTCGCGCAGGGCCGACGAGCTTATCCAGGCCAGCTCGGGCCTCGATAACAGTAGAACGGTTTCCAGCCCGGAAATGTTGCGGTTGATGTCGGCAAGATTGCGCTCATATTCGAAATCGGCGGTATTGCGCACGCCGCGCAGCAGTGCTGTCGCTCCGGCCCGGCGGCAGGCGTCGACGGTCAGCCCTGTGTAAGCTGTTACCTCTACGCAGGGATTGCCGGCGAAGACGGCTCTGATGGCTTCGACGCGGCGCGACGTTTCCCAGCCGGCCGCGTTTTTCGATTCGTTGATTCCGACGCCTATGACTACGCTGTCGAACATCGAGAGCGCGCGGTCGACAATGTCGCGGTGGCCCACAGTGAACGGGTTGAAAGAGCCGGCGAAGAAAACCCGGCGCGGCTGTTCAGGAAATTTGGCTGTCATCTTCGACAATTAGATTTTCAACAATGAAATTCTGACGCTCGGGAGTGTTCTTGCCCATATAGAATTCGAGAACTTCGGCTACGGCATCTTCCTTCCGGAGGCCTACGCGGTCGGCGCGCATGTCGGGGCCGATAAAATGGCGGAATTCGTCGGGCGATATTTCGCCGAGACCTTTGAATCGTGTTATCTCGGCGTTGTTCCCAAGGCGGTTGATGGCGTTGATACGCTCTTCATCGGAATAACAGTAATATGTATCGTCGCTGATTTTCGACGACGCAGAGCGGCGCGTGGCCTTCTTGTTGCGCACGCGGAAGAGAGGTGTCTGCAAGACATAGACATGCCCCTTCTTGATCAGGTCGGGGAAGAACTGGAGGAAGAAAGTCAGCAGCAGGAGGCGTATGTGCATTCCGTCGACATCGGCATCGGTAGCTATGACAACGTTGTTGTAGCGCAGTCCGTCGATGCCCCCCTCGATGTTAAGGGCGGCCTGAAGCATATTGAACTCGTCGTTTTCGTAGACGACTTTCTGGGTCAGTCCGTAGGAGTTTTTCGGCTTCCCTTTGAGCGAGAAGACTGCCTGAGTCTCGACGTTGCGTATCTTTGTTATGGAGCCGGCGGCCGAGTCCCCCTCGGTTATGAAAATCGACGATTGCAGCTTTTTGTCGGTATCTCCCTTAGGGTCGTTGAGATGTATGCGGCAGTCGAAGAGTTTCTTGTTGTGGACACTGACTTTTTTAGCTTTTTCGCGGGCCAGTTTTGTGACGCCGGCCATCGACTTGCGCTCGCGTTCGCTTTCCTGAACTTTTTTCAGGATGATATCGGCGACGTCGAGGTTCCTATGGAGATAGTCGTCAAGCTCTTTTTTGACGAAATCGCCGATGAATTTTGCTACCGTAGGGCCTCCCGGTGCCATTTCGCGCGAACCGAGCTTGATCTTCGTCTGTGATTCGAACTCAGGTTCCTCGACCTTTATGGAGAGGGCGGCGACCATGCCGTTTCGGATGTCGCTGTATTCGAAATTGCGGTTGAAGAATTCCTTGAAAGTGCGGCTGACCGATTCTTTGAAGGCGGCCAGATGGGTTCCGCCTTGGGTTGTGTGCTGGCCGTTGACAAAAGTGTAATATTCCTCGCCATACTGGTTGGCATGGGTGATCGTCAGTTCTATGTCGGTTCCTTTGAGGTGGATCGGCGCATATAGCGGTTCTTTTGTCATATTCTCGCGCAGGAGGTCAAGAAGACCGTTGCGCGAATGATAGCGCTGGCCGTTGAAGTTCAGCGTCAGGCCGGTGTTGAGGAAAGAATAGTTTTTAAGAAGGGGAACAACGAACTGCTGGCGGTATCTGAATCCGCGGAAAAGCTTGTCGTCGGGAGTGAATCTGACGAGTGTTCCGTTGGCCTCCGAGGTGTCGGCCACCGGGTCGTCGACAGTCAGATTGCCCTCGCAGTAGGCTATATGCTTCATTTTTCCGTCGCGAAAGCTCGAAATCTCGAAGCTCGAGCTCAGAGCGTTCACAGCCTTGATTCCGACACCGTTAAGGCCGACAGACTTCTTGAACACCGAGCTGTCGTATTTGGCGCCGGTGTTCATTTTAGACGATGCGTCGATCAGCTTGCCGAGCGGTATTCCGCGGCCATAGTCGCGCACACTGACCGAGCCTTCTTCTGTCAGGGTAATGTCAATCTGCGAGCCGAAGCCCATCATATATTCGTCGATGGAGTTGTCGAGAACCTCTTTAAGCAGAACGTAGATTCCGTCATCGAAATTCGAGCCGTCGCCCAGCTTGCCGATATACATGCCCGGGCGGCGGCGGATATGCTCTTTCGGATCAAGCGTGATGATTGAATCTTCAGTGTAGGCCGCACCTGAGAGGTCGGGGGCAATGTCGTCGGGGAGCTCCGGAAGCTCTGTTGGAATCAGATCACTCATTGGCACTTATTTAATCACACAAAGTTACGAAAAATCTCCGAAACCCGAAAATCCCGGTTCGGAAGCTATCGTCGCGTGGAATTTTTTCTGTCAGGGTGTTCTCTGTCGTGTGAGGAATATAGAAGTGTTACGGTTGGCTTTCCTTCTAAAGTCTGCCGTAAAGTGCCAAATGCCGGATTGGTTTTCAGTTCGTCTTTATATTTCTCTACAAATTTCGGCCATAAGTTATCGGGATCTGTGTGGAACCATTCACGCAGTTCGGTCGATGGGGCTATATCTTTATCCCACAAGTCGTAATGGAATGTCTCATGTGAAAGTCCACGCGGCTACAGAAGGTCAATGTATACACGGAAACCATCGGTTTTCTCTTCCGGATCGTAAGCTCTTTTGATTTGAATTAACTATTTTAATATTATAACACCTCGCCGGAGTGATAGGTTGCAAAAGTGAAGGATAAGATAGACTAAAATCTATTATGATGCGTTATTCTATAGTTCACTCGTTATCATTTATGAATAGAATTGATCGGGAAAAGAAGGTCATCGGGCAAATGATAGAAATCTTCTGCCGCCAACATCATCAGGCCGGGAATCTTTGCAACGATTGCAAGGATTTATTGGAATATGCCCTCAATAGACTTGAGCACTGTCCTAAAGGTTCATCAAAAACGAGTTGCCGGGAATGCGAAATTCATTGCTATTCACCCGTTCAGAAAAAAAGAATCAGGGAAGTGATGCGTTATGTCGGTCCCAGAATGATCTTTATCCATCCGATCGCGGCCATACGTCATTTGATCTCAGAACTCAAATAAAACAACATATATATGAAACCGATGAGAAAAGCCTCGCGCCAACAGGATGCCGGTTGGGCGCTTGAAGTATTCGACAGAGCAGCTTACGTCACGGTAAGTATGTGTCGGCCTTACGGAACTCCATATGGTCTGCCGCTTTCACTTGTGAGGGCAGATGAGACAACTTTCTATTTTCATTGTGCTGATGAAGGCGAGAAACTGGATTGCCTTAAAAACAATCCCATTGTAAGCCTTTCAGCAGTAAGTAAATGCACACCCGTATTTGAGGAGGATAAACTGAACTATACTGAACACTATCGGTCAGCCGTTGCCCTCGGGAGATGTGAGTGGGTGGAAGATCGTGCCGAAAAGATCGAAGCCCTACGTCTTCTATGCGAAAGATTCCTTCCTAAACACATGAATCACTTTGAAGATGCCATTGCACGCAGCCTTGATCGGACTACTGTAATCAAAATCTTATTGACAGAGTCGCCGGTCGGCAAATGCAAGCAATAAAAAATCCTGCCCGTCCGGGCAGGATTTTAACGTTCTTTTCCAACTTTGATTTAGTTGTTTATAAGGGCTGCGATATCATTCTCAACCGTTGATATGGTCCCGATTCCGAACTTCTCCTTGAGAACCTTCAGGATGTCGGGAGTGAAGAACGCAGGTAGCGTGGGACCCGTATGAATGTTCTGCACCCCGAGGTATAGGAGTGCCAGCAGCACGATAACGGCTTTCTGCTCATACCATGCGATGTTGAAGACAATCGGCAGGTCGTTGATGCTGTCCACCTTGAATGCATCCTTAAGGGCCAAAGCGATTCTCACGAGTGAATACGAATCGTTGCACTGACCGGCGTCAAGCACACGGGGCACGCCCTCGATGTCACCGAGCGGCAGTTTGTTGTAGCGATACTTCGCACAACCGGCCGTGAGGATCACGCAGTCTTCCGGAAGAGCCTTGGCGAAATCCGTGTAATAGCTTCTTGACGCCATGCGCCCGTCGCATCCCGCCATGACAACGAATTTACGAATTTTTCCACGCTGAATCAGATCCACAATCTTGGGAGCAAGTTCAATCACCTGATGATGAGCGAAGCCTCCGATGATTTCTCCATGTTCAATCTCTGTTGGAGCCGGACAGGACTTTGCCCTCTCAATCACTTCGGAAAAGTCGTGATGGCCTTCGGCATCCGCTTCAATATGCGTTGTGCCGGGCATATTGACCACGCCGAGGGTATAGACGCGGTCCATATACGTGGTCTTGGGACGAGGCGGCACGATACAGTTTGAAGTAAATACGAAACATCCGTTGAAGGTCTCGAACTCGTCAATCTGCTTCCACCATGCATTACCGTAATTGCCGGCGAAGTGGGGATATTTCTTAAAGAACGGGTAATACTGACCCGGCAGCATTTCAGAGTGGGTGTAAACGTCCACTCCGGTTCCGGCTGTCTGTTCAAGGAGTTCCTCAAGGTCATGCAGGTCATGGCCGGAGATAAGGATACCGGGATTCTTCCGCACGCCGATATTCACTTTGGTGATTTCCGGATTGCCGTATGTGCCCGTGTTGGCAGAATCAAGCAATGCCATGGCCTTCACTCCTCCTTCTCCCATGTAAAGCACAGTTTTAAGCAGCTCATCCACAGTAATGTCCTGACGACTTACTTCCTTCAGTGTCTTTTCGATATATGCGTAGACATCGTCATCCTCATATTTGAGGTTGGCAGCATGGCGGGCATAAGCCGCGGCCCCCTTTGCCCCGTATATTGCGAGCTGACGAAGTCCACGCTTGTCAGCGTCCGGCTCGGCGAGCACACCAGTTACAGGCTCAAGTTCCTTATAATACTCAGGCTCGGCTTCGAGGGTGACTTCCGGCGCATCCGGAACCTTTATGCCAAGTTCCTCGCATTGCGCCTTAAGTTCACGTTTAATCTGGAATGCGCGGCGTATGAAGCCGTCAAGCGAGGGATTGTCGAAGTTAGCGTTTGTAATAGTGGTGAAAAGAGCATCCACAACTTGATGGCTTGCATCGCGCCGGGCTACGCCGTGACCTCGAAGAAGGTCATTCAGTATGGCCACACCACGGGTTGCGTAAAGAAGTAAATCCATTCTGCCGGAGGTTTCAGGCAGTTTGCCGCATACACCTCTTAAAGTACAACCTGTACCTTTTGCTGTTTCCTGACACTGATAGCAGAACATTGACGGTTGAGTTTCCATATATATTTGGTTTTAAGTCTTGATTATTATAACTACGGTTTTACCTTTACAAGCATCATCTTGGAATCTGCCTTTGCAAGCACACTGTGAGCAACCTCAGCCCCCACAAGCATGAATTCACCGGCTTTGAGAATGTGGGGCTTATCGAGCACTGTGAATTCGATTTCACCTTCAAGCACATTCACCATTAGCTCTGCGGGAGCCACATGTGTGTCAAGCTTCTGTCCGGCTTTGAACGCAACGAGCACAACTCCACAGTTTTCGTTACTGAAAATTGGTTTGAAGTGAACCTTGTCACTTCCTGTTTCAATCTGATCGGCGATACAGTGTACCTCTCCGAACTTGTAATCTGTATTCAACATAGTATATCATCATTTTTATAAGTTTCAGTGACAATACGGTCACCGTTATTAAAACCAACTCAAACAGGTCTTTGTTCAGTAAGACATCATCATTCAATCTGTTTATAATCTGAGTGTCTGCGTATTATTCTCCTGTTGCGCATTGTCACGACCAATGCGCCGATGAAGAGGTTCAGGAATAAGACGCCTACGGTTATTCTTGCGAAGAGCCTTTTCTATGTCTTTTTCTAACGTTTCATTCATCAACATATTAACACATACTGTGTCGGTAACGTTCATTCCTAAGGAGTCTACAACATCCTCAAGGCTCAAAATAAGGTGAGCGAAACGCAACTATACTGTCTTGTAGGTATCTACATGGACTCACTCACTGACTTCGGCAATTGTGAGTCATTTGGCTCATGATCGTGAGGACTCACGATTTACTCACGCTTGCGTGCCGAAAACCGCAGTATTCTGCCGGGTAGGTAAAAAAGAAAAACGCTAAAAATCAAGTGATTTTCAGCGTTTTGCGGTGGAAGTCCGAACTTCCTTGTGATCCGCCTGGGGTTGGCGAATCTTATGCTTTGCATTGATAATCAAGTTGTTGACATTGCTCTTCCTGTGGTGTACACGTTACGCACACGACAGTGTTTCAATGTTCTTCGGCATTTTTCATCCGATAGTGCAAATTTAATCATTTTCCGCGATGTACACGCTATCCTAAATGTTAAAGTTTCTGCAATCGTAATCAGCATATTAGCCTTTATGCTGCTGTCAAATCTCAATTATCTTGTCTCTCTTGAAATCTCTGTGCTCGTTTGAGGGATGTTCGGAAAGGACTTCATCGCAGGCTGTGCCTCCGATAATCACAAAGTTGTCAGAGTAGTCGGCAAACGCTTCCCTGAATTTTTCAAGTCCTCCTACCATTTTATTTCGTTCATCATTATTTCAATTTCTTTCTCAACCCGCGGGTCATTATCATCTTTCAATGTCAGATATAATGACAGTTTATCCACATATCCGGAAGTCTCTAACGGTGGATACTTCCATATCTCGATGCGCTGGATGTACTCAAAAGAGTGCAATTCGGGTATGGACGCTTTATGTTCACGCACCCACTCCGCAGTCAAAACTCTTGTCGGGACATCCTCCGGGGCAAGCATTGAGTAATGCGACAGGGCTGAGATTCCACCAATATCTCCTTCGGGAAAAACCTCTGATGTGTATTCTATGCTTTTGATTGGATCAATCAGATTGGTTGATGCCTTATTCCAAAGTTCTTTTCCAGACAGTTCAAACACAAGTTTCTTATTCCTGCTGCCTTGCAGACTAACCAATCCCAATGCTTCAAGTTGCTTTATGGATTTGGCGATGGTCTTATATTTATAAGGCACTTTATCCTCCAACTCTTTAAGTGACAATCCGTCAAGGCTCTCAATCTGTAGATGATAAAGAAGAATATATTGTGTTGACGGATAAAACAATTCCTTAATCTCGCTTTTTGTTGACAGCCTGTTGATAATCAAGGTAGGTACAAATGCAAATTTATCGGCTACGACAAAATACACTCCCTGCTCCACCAACCGGTCACGCTCATAAGTCAATAGATTGTCAAAGTAGAATACCGCAGGTATATGCTTGACGCTTTCAATTCTTTCCGAAATCTTACGACGCTGCACATTGGTATAATCAATTTCACCTTTGGCCACAAGCAAAAGCATAACCTGCCCATTGAACTCAAACTGCATCATATTGAAATTTGCAATGAGTTCAAGCCACAGACCTTTTTGGTCTTGAATGGATAGCTCTTTAAGCACTATCCGCTGTCCGGCGATTGTTATCTCCTTCATGTTCTCCGCAATTTTGCAAATATATCAGGATTCATTTTTTTAACAGGGACACATTTTACATCAATCCTAATTATAATACACCTTGTTCACGCGGTAAAGACATGTGCCCAACGTAACAACGGCCCTATTGAATTTCCTGATTGCTTATCATTTTTTGTTCAATTATTGCTGGATGTTCAATGTCATTGAACACTGCAAGGTTTATGAATTAATTCGGAATAACACGCTCCTCCTTAATTTCGGCAATAGAACCCGCTTATTGCCTAAATTAAGTTATTGTGATAGCTATGCTTGTTTCTCGTTGTGCTGTGATGGAACATACTTCATACTATATTGACATAATCAGACAATTCCCAATTCTTTGAACATTGAGCCTATTTCGGAATAGGTATAATCCCGTTCTCCGTCAATCAGGCATTTCTCCGATTTCAGAGCATTCTCAATCGCCTTTACCCAATCTCCGCCTTTCTTCTGGAAATATTGATGCAATGGATGTGTCCTGAAAAACCGTTGAGTTTTTTCGTAGCCGCATATCCGGCAAAGCTCGTCCTCTATGCTTTTTGAATCTACATAGTTTTGTCCCGTATATCTGAAATAATAAAGGAAGAACAGTTCGGTGCAGCGGTCAGTCTCAAAGAAACGGACTTCATAATTGAGCCCTTTTTTCTCATTGTGGACCTTCTTGCCATGATATTTCCGTTTCAATTCAGAATATGAAGCCCAACTTGTCGTGTCTTTTTTCTTATTGTCCATGTCAATCAGACAAAAAATTCTGTCATACCCCATTGCTATTGCAGACTCAATCGAGCGTTCCAATTCACGCAGGCTCGTATTCTTCGGAGTGTCCGGCTTGATGCTCTGTAACTGGCGGAATTCATCCTTCAATGAATTGAGATAGAAGAACTCCGTAGGGCCTTCGCCGATAATCACAGTGGTTTGTTTCCTGATTTTTGGCATGGCTCATTCCTGATTTAAGACAAACGGTGAACCCAACATTGGTTTTGACCCAAATCGACCGATACGATAGGAATTGTAGAGCGAGTGTTCCTTGCGGAGACCGAGTTTGTCAGCGCGGGTATATTCAGATGCCGCAGTTTCAGATGACTTCTCTACGAACCACACTGATTGACGGTTTTCATTAAACTGATCTTCTGAAAGCAATGTCATCTCCTGTGTTGTGAAAAACAACTGCGATTGGCACGAATTAGCAAGGAAGACCTGAATATAGTACAGAAGCAGATCATAATGCAAATCCTCGCCTAATTCGTCAAGCATATAGATATGGTCTCCGGTTATGGCATTATACAGATAGTTAAGATCAACCAGATATTTAATTGTTCCGGCAGACTGTGTGGAGAGAGGCAACATGAAGTTGCCTTCATCTGATGTATTTACAAATTCCACATGATTTTCGACACCATCCGATATGACGCTGAAATTTGAAATATTGAAATCAGCTTTTTTCAACATCTGTATGAAGAATTCTTTCTTTTTCTCATCCTGACTTACTTCCTTCAGAAGAGAGACGAGGCTTCCACCGTCATTGCTGACTCCATGTACATGGGACTTAATCCAATTGTACAGTGCCGCAATCTTACATGCGTCTTCCTGCAAGGACACTTTTCCATACGTAGAGAGGACCGAATGATTGTTGAGAGTATGCTCTTTCAAAACCCGGAGCGTCTTAGCCTTTATGCCGATGCTTGTTCCAAATTTAATCTCGCATTGTCTATCTTCGCCGACAAACTCGCGTTCATAAAACAGAGACTTGCTTTTGTTGGGATAGTAATTCAATTCTTCCCTGATGATATGGCTTCCGAGATATGAAATCATGTAATCATATCTTATACCGTCGGCATAAAAAGACACGAACATCTTTGTCGGCTGATTCTTGGTCAAAGCAAAAGGCATTTCAGAATGCACCCTTTCATTTCGGTCCTTACGGTCAATGAACATAAGTTCAAAAGCGTTCTGCATCGCTTTGAGCATATTCGATTTACCCGAAGCGTTGGCTCCGAATATTATTCCCACACGGCCAAGATGAACTCCTTTTGAGATTTCGGCACTCATCCAGTTTCCATCATCGCCGTCCGTCTCAAAGTTCATCGTTTGGCGTTCCCGAATTGACAGGTAGTTTTCAGTCCAGAATTCGCGTATCATTTCGTATTATATCTAAAATTAAAGCCCATATTGCAGGCTGACTGCAAAATTAGCTATAATTTTTGGCGTTTCCAAGAAAATCAAGGCTAAATCCGGTCAATGCTTTATCCGGATGCGATTTTCAGCAATGTAAACTCCAGAGAGGTGCGAAGGCAGGGCAATATTGTCGCAAAGCGAGGCATTGCTTGGAGACGGCAATGCCGTCAGCGGCGTTTGCCGGAGGCTGCTCTACCGCCGACCGCATTACTTGAGATTGAGAGCGGGCTAAACACCGAGTTGCTGAACGCCGGAGCCGGGGCCTCGCCAATCCTGCGCTTGCTTATCTGCAACTCCGTGTTCCTAACGCCCGCTCCATTGCTTGTTTCTTTTAGCCGTCGCGCCACTCTTCCGTTGTCAGCACTCCACGATGCGAAAGAACGTGACGGCCTCCGTGCATTAGGCAAGCCTCCATTTCCTGATTCAGTCACATACATTCGCCTTTCCGTGAGTGTGGCATTTCAAATTTCATGTAGGTAACACTTCGACTGATTTTAGAAAAAATCATTTCCGTATGTCGGTTATTCTGTGTCTCCAAAGAGGCACTTCGGCTCTATGTTTATTGGGTAATTTCAGCATAATGTAATCAACTATTGGAAAGCATATTCGCTCGTGATGGAATAACGTGCCGGGAACGGGCTATTCTTTTGCCGCCTGTCAGAAAAATCTCCAGCCCTACGGGTAGTATTTTTCTGCCGTCGGCGAACAGCCCGCTATTTCCCCGTCACGCAGGGATAGTAAACGAGCGAACATACTTCAAACAGTGATTAGACGCATTAAGCGGAAAATCAAATAAAAAAATATCGCCTTATGACACAGAATAACCGACATATTAGAAATACGAGCTTCACACCTTCACCAGCTCATACCGCATTAAGACGGCTGACTAAGGTGGTGGGGATAATACTCGGAATGATAATCGGGATTGTCCTTTGGGTGGTAGTGAAACCGATGATAAGAGGTATCGGTTGGCTCATCAGCATACTGACCCTTATCGCAATGATATACTTTGTATTAACATTCTAAAATATATACGACTATGGCAAACAAAGAAATTAAATCATCAAACGCAGTTTTGGATGTTGTCCGTAACTACATGGAAGAGCGTTGCGCAAGTGACCCTATCCTCGCTATCAAGTATGCAAATCCGGCGAAGTCATTAGAAAAGGCACTCAACTTTGTGGCTCACGAGGTGCAGAAAAGCGGACTCACCATTATGGACTCGGATAGCGTGTTCGGTCTAATCCTTCATTATTACGATGAAAATTTGGAGGATGTCCCCAATGTCAACTGCAAGATAGCGGTTGCAAAGGAACTCACCGAAACCGAGAGAGCCGAAGCAAAGGAACAGGCTATGGAGCAGTACAAGGAAGAACAGCTCCGAGAACTCCGCAGACAGAACCAGCCGAAGGCTACCACTCCCAAGCACATCGCCACCGCACCGAAAGCAGGTGAAGAAATCAATGTTCAACCCAATCTCTTTGGAGATGACTTCTAAAGCATACGACTATGAAACCGAGAAATAAGAAGCAAGAGCAGATATTGGCAATGAGTGGGCAGCTTCGCCCACTCACCACCGCCCAAAAGCAGTGGGCACTGACCCATACAATCGACAACTATGCCCTTAAATTCAAGAAAGGGAAAGCCGTATGTCTGATATGCGGTCACGAATGGGAAGCCGAGGAAGGAATGTGCCGTTGTCCACATTGTGGAGCAAAGGTTGAGGTCAAGGCTACCACTCAGCGAGTTGTAAGGGAGAGGTCATACTTCAACATCATCACCGCAGTCAAGGGTTTTCAAGTAATCCGAATGTTTTTGATGATTGTGGAGTTCCGCAAGGGTATGAAGGCAAATCCCGGCTTCGTTGAAATCGGCTCCTATTGGATTGACAAGCACGGACACACCACCGTTGTAGGGCTTCAGCGAACATTGGGTCACTACATTGACTCATTCGCTTTTGGCTCTCCATTGGAAATCAGACACGACAATGACGCATTCTGGCACATCGCCGACCAATGGGTCTATCCAAGAATCAAGGTAACTGACACAATCAAGCGCAACGGATACACAACATTTACCTATGGCGCACACCCCGTGACTATGTTTCAGCAGTTGCTCACCAACCCAAAGGCTGAGACTCTGATGAAAGCCGAAGAGGAAGGGTTGTTCCGCTACCTCTGCCACCACCCTAAAGAGGTTGACAAATATTGGGACACAATCAAAGTGGCACGTCGGGCAGGTTACAAGGTTGATGACCCGCAGATGTGGTTTGACTACATCAAGATGTTGGATAGAATGGGCAGAGACCTCCATTCTCCCACGTTGGTCGCTCCGAGAGACCTAAAGACATCGCACGATGAGTATGTGGCAAAGGCTGAGCGTCAGCGTATCAAGGAGCAAAGGGAAAGAGACCGCAAGAGAGCGGAAGCGGATGAAGCCAAGTTTGAGGAACTTAAAGGCAGATATGTAGGATTAGTGATGACAGACGGAGAAATCGTAGTCCATACCCTCAATTCCGTAGCAGAGTATTATGATGAGGGAAGCCGTCAGCACATCTGCGTAGGTTCATCGTCCTACTACCTCAAAGAGGACACATTGGTTTTCACCGCCAAAATCAAGGACAAGACAATCGCCACGATTGAAATCTCCCTCAAAGACTACTCAATCATCCAATGCAGGGCATTTGCCAACAAGGTCTGTCAATATCAAGACCGCATCGCTCAAATCATCAGCGACAATATCAAGATGATAGCAGAGAGAAAGAGAGCATAAGTTTAACCCGACCTCCACCGCACCGGTGGAGGTCACAACACCCAACAAGCTATGACACGCATGACACAAAACGGAATATCGACCACGCAGAAAGGTCAAGAGCAATACGAGACATTCTACTCCGCCCATCGAGGCAAACGTATAAGCCGAGTAATGTATGATTATCGTACCGAGGGCGGCGAACTATTCTCAGTGGTGGCACCGACCCTTAAAGAGTGCCGACAGAAACGGGACGAATGGCTCGCAAAAAAGAAATAGCCAATAGTCGTAATATCGCCAAGCGGAGCAACCCTGTGAAGAGTTGCTCCGCTGATTTACGCTCAAAATTCCGAAAATTTCTGCCGCCTTTGGAGGCGGCGAGGGGGCTAAATTTGGTTAGAATAATAATTTACCAATCAGACCATCTGTCGCATGATGATTTTAATTGATTGGCAATGTCGGTATCTGCGTAGTGATGTTTTATGGTCAGATATTGACCGATTTTCATAAGTATTTCTGCCGCTTCATTATCATCGAGAAGGGCAATTTGTTCCTTGATATTTTTAATTGATTCTTGTCTCAATATTTTCAAACGCTGATAGCTTCTATTGAACTTTGAAGGCTGGTCAACCGGAAAATATTCTTCGCACATATAATCGTGAATTATTTCAGTCGCTCTTTTGCCAATCGGCTGATTTGGTATTTGATATGGAAAAAATGGGCTACTTCCTTCTCCATAGCGGGTTAATGACCAGCAAGGATAAACAGAGTTGGCAATGCCAGTATAATAATCTATACCAGCCATTGTTCGCACTTTTCTCGGCTTATTTGCATTATCCATCGTCTGTTTGAGTTGAGTCATACGCTGTGCGAACCATTTTTTGTGATTCGGTGAAAGTGACTGCATCTTAGTTTCTCCGTAGCGGCACAATGGATCGGAAATAAACTGGAGTGCAAAAGGATTTTTACCGGTATCATATATATTTGAACCGTATTGGTCTGATACTGTCTCAAAAGTTTCAGCAGCTTCGACGTAACGAGTTTCTGCAATAAGCAAAGTGCCGATAAGGTCGTTCCAACGGTCGGAATGGCGCGTTATGCTGCTGTTGCGTTTGATTAGAGATGACCATGAATTATTAGCATTAAGTGTTGTTTTAGCGGTCGTTGCAACATCGGCTCCACATTCCATAGCAAAACAGATAGAAGCACAGCCATGTGAATCAGCCATTATTATTTCTTCAGCGGAGAGTCCGGCATGGTCAACGAGGTCAAGTAGCTGCAAAGCACTGATTGTGTCATTCGCTGCAAGCATTTTAGGTACGACAATACAGTCAGCGGCCCTATGGAGCATATCCAACGGGTAGCAGTAGCTTTGATGCGTATTTCGGAAAAAAATAACATTTTCGCAAAAATTCGTATGCCATTCCTCCGGATGGGAGTATGTGTCATAACCGAGCAGACCGACTTTTTCAGCTCTTTCAATCCGCTTGCGATCAATTATTTCAGTTCCTTTTTTACACAACCAATCAGCCTCACCCGCAAACCAATTCTTATAAGTGTCATCATACTCGCGTAAATAACTTTGTGTTATGAATCGCAGAGTCCTGATTTGCTCCTTGAGATGTGGGGATGCTGCATTGAGGTTTATTTTGGAAAACACAGAATCAGCTTTTTCGTAATCCACCGGAGAAATAAGATAGGCGAATCCTTCGGTGTATTGCCATATCGGCTTATAGCACTCCAGCCCCTTTTCGGCGGCATCCTTTGCCACAGATATAACTTCTCCAATCTCCGGCAATGAGAGACCATTCCAATACCAAGACTCATCTTTATCACTGGCTAATTCCATCTGTCGGATGTGCGCTTGAAGGAGACGCATAATAGCTGAGTCATTTCCCGGCGCTAACGATAATTGGCGTGCCAGCGCAAGGTTATTGGTGTCCATACCAAGTTTTTCAAGAGTCCATCTTAGCGAAGTCTCATCTCCTGAGTTCTGATAAATTTCAAGAGCTTGTTCGTATGCCCCGGTATAATAGTATGCGCTTGCAAGACTCTGATCAAAAATAGATTTCAGTTGAGAATCTTTGAATTGATGAGTTTCCGCAATTGTGATTATTTCAGGATACTTCTTAAGTACCCGTAAAGCACGGGCTGCCTGAATGGCATAGCGGTCACCATACTTGCCTGAAAGACGGCTTTTTGCTTTTATTGCTAAAGAATCAAGTCGTTGTAACTTGGGGTCATCATCGTAATAGAAATACCAGGGATTAGCAGTGCGGGCACATTCTGTCTCTGTTTCACGCATCAATACAATATAGTCATATAGCTCCTTGTTATTGCCGAGGGTAGTTTTCAGTTGCGTAGTGAGGTTAAGAGTTTGTAAATCTTTCACTGTGTATCCATCGGAATAAATCAGCTTTTTGATTTCCTCTCGCGAAACTCCGGGAAGCAGCATCTGCCATATCCGAATCATATCTGTTTCAGATTGCGAGTTTTTAGCATCGTTGTCTATGATGTTGTATGTCAGGTAGTATTGCGGCTCGAATGTAGGATACCAACAAGCCGAAACGGCATGGGCAATTAGCATAAATGCCGCAGTTATGATATTGCGATATTTACTCATAGATTTTCTTGATTTGAGCCGGAGTGTATTTCGATAGTTGGTTCTCATCGAGGTGATATAGAATGGTGTTTTGGGGGCTATATCCCAAATAATCTTCTACCAGTTGTTTTGTTTTCATAAGTTCCTCAAACGATGCCATTTCATATCTTACAGTCTGGCGATAGTCCATATTGACAGCATCTGAAATATTTGACTGCAAGGCAAATATATTATCGTGTAGTCGTGTAAGTTCCGGAATGCTGTCCGGATTGGCATCAATTTTGGTAAGACGATTGAATTCCGTGCCGTTGAATACCACTCCCCATGAAAACACGGGGTATGCTACATCAAGCTGTATCTTATACTTGGGAGCACCGTCAAGATATTTCTTAACTATATCCGAACGAAGAATTGAGTTTGTTTCTTTTGAATTCTTCAGTTCTCCTACATTATAGACCATTAGAACTCCTTTATCTACATCTGGACTTGGTTGAGAAAGCTGATGCAGTCTGATGGTAGCACTCAATTTTTTGTCTTGTGCCGAGGTTAAGGCTTTCAGCTCTCTGCAAAGTGTGAAAAATGTGTTACGTGTAGATTCAGTCCAATCGCAGTCAAGTTGGATTTCGTTAAACGAAAGATTGCCATTCTTGCATTTTGCATCAATGCGATCAAAAATTTTCATGGCGAATTCTTTCTCTCTTCCGCTCATATCTTCAATAGCTTCAAGTGTAATGAACACGCAAGGGACAATCTCAGTTCCATTCGGAAAATCGGACTGATATGTTCCTACTTCGGCATCTGGAACAGGTCCAAACCTGAAGTCATTCCTGATGTCGAAAAAACGTAGATATACCTTGTCCACGTTATTTTCAGTCAGAAAATTCTGCTCTGCGTCGCTTAGATTGACCCATGATTTCCAGAAATATACGGCGTTTGTGGAAGTCTCAGTCGATTCCTTGTGATTGCACGAGGAAAAGGAAATTGCAATGAGAAATGTAATAATTACAAAAATGAAGCGGTTCATATCATATTGTTGTATTGGGGTTTACAAAGTTAATCATTTTTATTATACGTTGTGCGCATGGCAAGGGTTATGGCTTCGCCAACTAATGCTATGTTTGCAAGGAGATAGTGACGTTTATCGTTCCATAGGACAGTGTGGCCTGCGATTTCAGCAGTTTTCAGCAAATCGTTTCGTAGGTCAGTGTCATTGAAATATGTGGCACAGCCTATGCCGAAGGCAGTTCCTGACGGACTAAGCCCGAAGATAATTGGTCCGGCATCCACATCCATTCCAAGAAAGCCACTGCCATCGGGATATTCCTTGAATCCGGTCAGCCATGAATCTTTCAGAAAGGCTTCTTTGAGATGTGAGTATTGCTCTTTAGCAAATTCCGAGTCTATTTGCGTGAGGTAATATGTGTTGAGAGTTGAATAGGATCCCTTGATTGGTGACAATACAGAGGTGTTACCATCAAGAGGGAGAAAAGAGCGGAGCAACCCTGTTTCGCTGTCAATCCATTCCAATTTAGCTCGTTGAATCCAACGGTTGACGGTGTTTTGGTATTTCCCATTGTTTAGCTGGGCATAATCTGTGAGCGCTACAATGGCAACGAGCATATCGGGTATGTATATGTCCTCACCGGGATATGTAGGAAGATTCATACATTCAGACTCCAGTATCCGGCGATTCATCGCTTTACAAAGTGAGTCATGGAGCGCGTTGTAATTATCACCTCCGCCGATTTTGCGATAGTTGCCTATCATCCATGCCAAATGGCTCAGATATGATATATGGCTCTTATCTCCGGCAATCGAATCTAACGGATCTTCTCCCCAACGCATCTTGTCATATAGTCTCAGTTCCGGAGATCTAACTATCTGAATGAGGCTATCTATCGTATTTATTGATTCCTGTTTGGTTTCGGGATAAAGAATCGAAATGTTAGAAAGAGCTTTTGAAAACATAGAGCAGGAATACAATGCCCATTCGCCTTGAAATTGCAGTCCCAATCCTCCCGGCATTTCATTCAACAGTTGCCGAGGCTCAACGACAAATTTATCTACGAGCCAATTCTTTCGCTGAAGAATATCATTTTTCTCTTTCAGTTGGCTTCCAATGCTCCAACAACCCCAAACTACCCATGCCACTTTAATCAGCACAAATGCAATTATGCTGATAAAAAATAATTTGTGCCTGTAAATCCAATCTTTTATTATATCCATAAAGGGTATCATCAATATTTTTCATTTATGAAGATATGAAGAGTTCTGGTTGTTCGCGTATGCCTTGATGTTGTTAATTGGATAGAACAATGAAAGAATCGCACCATAGTATCTGAATCCTTCCTTAGAAATTTGTATTCTATCTCCCGAACAAGTAATTAAATTTTTATCAGAAAGGAATTTCAGCACATCGGTGTATATTGACACGAATTGACCATCCATTATTTGATTGGCCGTTGGCAGAGAGAACCCACCAGAATATCCGGATATGGCAATGAATTTTGCAAGGAGTTCTTGTTTGGGCAACGAATAGTAGATGTTTGGTTCATAAGAGACATTGAATCCGATTCGCGTCAAGATGCTTCCGTCATTTTTCCCTATATTGTAGGACAAACCGCTCATAGACATACTTTGTGCAGAAATGCCAAATCCTTTATACTGCCATCCATCCAACATTCTATGCCTGAGATATGACGAAACGCCGTAGTCCCCAGCATCTTTGCTGAATGTATTCTGCCCGAAGTTGCTTTTGTATCCAAGTCGGATGAGACCATCGTATAAAAGGCAGTATTGCTCATAAGATGTTTCGCTGTTCACCGAAAAGGCAGAGCCAACTTGATTAGTTCTGAATTCATACACAGTAACTTGTTCGGGATTCAGGAATGATATTGTTTCCAGATCCTTGCATATTGTATCGGCAGTCTGTCCAGGCAACCCATACATAAGATCCAGATTTAATTTCTTGATTTTAGAGGCGTGAATCTTGTCGATAGTTTCCTTCATTGCAGTCTCATCAACATTTTGCCTGTGCAGCGGATTCACTACAGATTCTACCACAGACTGTATGCCTAACGAGATTCTTGAAATACCGGCATTCCCGATTACGGAAATTTTCTCATCAGATAGAGTCTGGAACGTGGCTTCAATGCTCGGCTCATAGTCTGCGGTTAGAAGGACGCGAGAGATTAAATTTTGATATTCATTCAACAGCATGGCGAAAGCCTCATCGCATAACGATGTCGGCGTTCCACCACCTATGTCAAAACCATATAGTTTTATTTCAGGATATTGCCGGATAAATCTTTGAATATCCGAGATAAGGGCTTTTATATATCTGAATTGCATTTCTTTTGATGGAACGCATATCCGGGTGTATTCACAAAACGAACAGATCTGCTTGCAAAAAGGAATATGCACATAGAACGCCATAGGCTTAATTGCCTCAAATGGCAATTCTCTGGACACACTGTATCCGGCCCAATCCTTTGGAGAGATTGGATACGAAGTGTTGAACAAAGGATTGTTTTTCCTTGATTCAAACAGACTCTCAATGTCAATATATGATGTTGTCATCGTGGAATCCCTGTCTTAAAAATTGGCCATCATACATCAATGATGATTCGCAATAATTGGGATTGGCATAGTTGCGCATATATACCTCCAAAATTCGTCCATCGTGATTATACAGATAGTTGCTACATTTACAATCGGCTCCTCGGTTTCGGCTCTCAGTAAAGTATAGATGAGGTATTGAGGTGAAATTGATTTCACTAAAATCAACAAAATGCTCTTCACTATAATCGTTCACTTTCATCAATGCCACGAATCCAAGTCGTGGCAAGCCAAGTGAAATAGCAAATCTAAGCATCTTCTCTACTTCAATATCACAATCAATATACCCTCTTATGAGGTTGCAACTCGCGTTAACTATATCCATATTTACTCCATCGAAAGAAAATGCGTTCACTGGAATTTTAACTCCATAAATTTCTGATAGCATTTCTCTGTCATAATGATGGAGCGACATTGAAATTGAGTTCCAACGGGGATGACGCATCAATTCTTGAGAGGAAGGTAGAAGTCCATTAGTATTCAAATGCAAATGAATACCTTTATATTTATCGATGGATGCTTGTTCAAGAATGCGATTAACAATATTTGGAACTACTGCCGGTTCACCTCCCGTTATGTTTATGCGATTCACAAAGATTTTTTTTGACTGTAACTCGTCCATTATACGCCATAGCTTGCTATAATCGAATTCTGATTTTGATAGATTACATCCCATATTAGAGCAGAATTCACATCGCGCGTTACAGCCATTTGTCACTTTGACAAATAGATTTACAGATGGAGGAATGTGGGTTGCAGACAAAGAGCCATATCCACAACCTAAATCCTTAATGTATATGGCTTTATCAAAGATACTTACCTCCATACATTTTTTCCTTTCTTTACATCTTCGATGAACTGTATTTTTTCGACTTGTGTATTAAACACTATCCTGCCGGAATACTCTCCATAAACAGGCAAGGTATTGTCGTATTTTGGAATATAGTAATTCCCGATAAGTTTATACGACTTATCGTATTCAAGAATTTGCTTTGCTATTTGGAACTCAAGCCAGTCAGGAATTGAGTTTGGACCTTTACCTTCTCCACATGAGCGTATATAACGGCCTGTTTCACTATCTTTGACATATATGGGTGCAGTTCCCATAACTTTGGGTACAAGTACTTCCGGATGACACGGACTATCTTCTATATAGTCCCTTTTAATTGTATCTTCAAGCCCAAGTTGTCTCACAGCGTCATCATGATTGCCAAACATTATTTTTTTCATTTTATCAGCATCCAAAACTCCGTCAGTAGTAATCTTTGACCAAAACTTCCGAATTGCACGGACAAAGAATTGCACGGGATAATCCATAGCGGAAGCTCCACTCATGATGAAATAATAGAATCCCGGAATAGGAGCACATGCCGAGAATTGCAGAACATCAGTATTCTCAAATAAGTCTTTACGCAATTCTTCGGGTTTAGTATATCGTCTGAATTCGTTGAGATATGCTACAAGATTCATAAGTTTCTCTTTGCAATACAAGAGGTACGCCTTATCTATCTTTGAGTGGACATACTTGTCCTGAAACATCAATTCACGTAGGCGATCAGTGTTTAATACGCCATTTATAAATATCTCCGGCTCATCATGGAGAACACATTGAAGAATCCTTACAGCTAAAAAAGCGACATTATCCCCACGCTCACTAAAACGTTGCATATATGCGCCTAAATCTGCGATAGCCGTATCTGGAGACGAGTATTGTCTATCTTCATTTAACGCCAATATAATATCAGCGAATGTTCTCGTCATACCATAGCAATGAGTTGTAACTTCACAAGGAAGTTTATTTATGCCAGGATTTGAAATTTCTCCAACTTCATTATTTGACCCTGATATCTCTTCACAAAGTTTACACACAGTTTCTGCAACATACTCATCAAGAAGTGAAAAGCAGTCGAAAAATGAAAGATCACTATACTTTTGGTTCAAGTCCTCAGCATAGAGAATCTTTATATCGATGCCATTTGCCAAAAGGGAATTTACAACGTCTAATGCTCGCTCTTGTTTTCTCTTTCCTTCAAAGTCAAATGGTATAGTGCAGACCACTGTCACAGGTATACCAGATTTCTTACAGAGGTTCACAATCCATTTGCTTCCGAATGTACCCGTTATGCCTCCATATCCGGCGACAATAATCACGTGATCAGCAGAACGGTCAATCATATAATGCACGAAGGCACTATTTGATTCAGTTGCATAATATTTATTAAACCATTCCTCGGAAAATCCACGCGGAACTATCCCACAAGGATCATTTGTTAATCCCTCTAAAAGTCCTTTCAATTTAACTTTTGATTGGATAACATGCTTTTCTGTATTTAGTACGCAGTATTCAACATTCTTGAGTGGATTCTCAATCATTCGTTCAACCGAGTTAGTGCCAGCTCCTCCAATTCCAATAACTTTAATTGGAGTGCTGAAATGATTTACCCTCTCTTCATGAGCAGCCTCAATTGTATCAAGAATCTTTTGAGGATGTATCGAACGATTCTCATTTTCAATATATACTGCAAATTCAATAGGCAAGATTACGTTTGGTAAATTATAGGCATTACAGAACAATGGGGCGATTTGTTCGATTCTAAAGCCGGCAATACCGCACCCAATCTTTGTTACATAAAACGTAAGAGCCTTCTCATACTCAGCAAATTCAATAAAATTGTCTACGTATGGCTTGATGGTATCGACTCCCCCCTGCATTGTTGGAATGGCATAGGAATTGCCTTGAAGCCCTTCGCCTTGTCCCCATATAGCCCCAAAGCGATTTAAGGCTACCCGTGCGGCGCCTCCTCCGTGGTGTCCGGCAAGATTGCTGCCGAACACAAATATATCTCTTCGGCCTAATATTGTGATGTTGTCAGGCGTATATTTAGCATCAAGCGGAGTATCACATACACCGCAACAGCCACCTATACAACGAAGTTCATCCATTTGTGTTGATGTCTCAACCGTTACTTTATGATCTTTTTTCTTTGATTTAAAGAAGTCAAATAGTCCCATGAATTAGTTGTTTTTTAAGATTATGAAGTTTGAGGCGTAAGGCAACGGTTGGCCGTGAAGATATTTTGGAGAGGACTCATTGGCATTGACGCGGTAGAAGCAATAGTTCCACCCTTGCCCCATGTCGGTGTAAAGAGCCTCTTTTACACCTTGTGAGAGTAAGGCGTTGATGAAGTTGCCGAAGGTGACAATGCCGAGACTCTCATATAGAGCCAACTGTTTTTCTTTGTCGAGGCATAGGGCACGGAAAACGTTCTTATTATCCAATTTTCGAGCCGTCTTCACACCTTTACAATGGTGTATCATCATTTCCTGTGCAAAGCCCATTCCACCTTCTCTTGCTGCCTTTTCCATTGCTGATTGATAATCGTCATAGAAGAACTGAGGACCGGAAAGTGGTGACCATGTGAAAGCACCGGAGTTTCGCTTGCAACGATATCCTCTATATATTTTACCTCCCGAAACATGGTTCCCGGCTATATTGATGTGTCCTTTGCCTGATGTTGACCCGGTGAAAGCTCCTGCAAAAGCCAAAACGATAGAATCGTTGTCGGCTGAGGGCATCTCACCGCAAATCATATCCATAGTTAAGCGACTCATATCTGGCTTCAGGCAAATTAAATCTCCATATTCTGTTTGTATATGTGATTCTGACAAGAACTCCAATTTTGACTCAGTGAAATCACAGACCATTGACTCTTTGATGTCGGGTTGCACATCTCTGACAATATCAATGAAAAGTTTTACGCGGGCAAGGACCTCACGCCCACGATTACGCCACCATGATGTACGACGACCGGGAGTCTTGGCATTATATCCGATTGCATCTATTCCAAGATGTTTGGCTTGATACAAGGCACGCTCGTTATGGTATTCTTGCGAAATTATTACGATTGAGTCCTGCCGATACACATCACGCATCTTAGCTATTGAGTTAAGTGTGCGAGTGCCGTCATAGTCAAGAACTATGTGGATTGAATCGACTCCCTGCTTTATCAGAGAATCCCGCATAGCCACCGGCTCGTCATATCCATTCTCCGTATTGCGATAATCGCCACCGCTGACCACAAGCCAATCAACTTTACCGGCGTTATATAGGTCTGCGGCCGCTTTTATACGATGATCAAAGTAATAGTTCCTTCGCCCATTCCATGTAGATATGGGCGAAGTGCCAAGCACAAGCCCGACCTTACGATGTGGAATATCCTCAACATCGTCATGAAGCCTGTCCTTAGCGGCATGGCCAACCATTCGGTCGCAAACCACAATTACTCCAATGAGAATTAAAACCAATATTCCAAAAGCTAATGCTATTTTCTTTTTCATGGAGACTCTATACTTCGCTATTTCAGTTTTATTGTTGATAATATCTTATTCCAAAGGCGGCTCGATTTATCATCACCATAATCGAAAACTCCACTTAGGTAATATAGATCATATTTGTCTTTTATAACAACGTATTGATCTTGGATAATCGTATCGCCACCTAAATCGTATGCAGTCCAGACGTTACATGCTTCGTGTTCATCGACTTGCAAGGAATCTCTTACTTCGCTGATGTATATACATGTTGAATCAGCATCGGCTCTCATAAGAATCATACTAACCCAATCGGAAACAGGATTGTTTGGAGCAAGCCAACGAGTTGCGCCTTTGACTAATCGAATTTTGAAGGAATTGTCTGGAGGATAGAACTCAGTAACACCAGACGTGATTCTAAGAGAATCGACAATATGTTTGATTTGCCAAGTCTCACAAGTATCTGTTGCCCATGTCCAGCCTTGTGGAAGCAGAGCGGAAAAATATTCATCATCATATGGTACAACGAGAGAATCTATTGGCAACCCTTTGGTTTTGTTTGTCGATGTCTTTGGCTTATTATTACAAGCCGTCATCATGATAGCGGCTGTAAACACTAAATATAATAACTTCCTCATTTTAATCCTTGCTTTTTAGCTATATTTTCCCAATACGAAGAGTCTTCCAACCCAATCTCTGACATTTCAATTATTGCTTCGGGATAACCATATTTAGCAGATTGGCGCAAGCATTCTATTCCTTTTTCATAATCTACGGAGGTGCCAACAGCATTCATATAGCACAATCCAAGATGCCAGCCCGCACTGGGAAGTTCTTTCCCATATTCAAATGCCTTCGTAAGCACTTGGAACGCTTTCAGACCAATGGTCTGTGATTTTTTGTCAAGAGCCTGATTATAGAGTTCATTGCCATAAAACAAAACACCGCGTGGATAATTTTGCATTGCAGATTTCTCCCACCAAACCATAGCACTATCAGTACCCAATGCAAATTGAGCAACTTCTCCATACTCGCACTGTGATTCCGCATCACCCAACTGGGCTGCTCTGCGCAACCAATACCATTGTATCGGTATATCTTTGCCCGTCACGGTATCTTGAACAACAATTTCATGGGTAATATTTTCACTCATTTCGTCTTCCGAAGGTAATCTTGCTCCTTCGGGCTTCTTATCGGGTTCTCCATACCATATCCAGTCACCATCCGGTGTAATTACTTCTTCTACCTCTATATACGCGTCAGCAGGAGTGCCATATACAGAATCGTAATAGTGGAATAGATACCGACAGGCAGCTATATCTCCTTTCTCGCCAGCTTTCTCCAACGTATTAAGAGCAGATACCGTATCTCTCTTTTGAAAAAAAGACTCCGCCTTTTCAATCGCATTTGATTTGGGGAACAATTGGGTGGCACCATAAATGCCTCCACAACACACCAATGCAATTAAAATATATAATAACCTTTTCATAAATTTGTATATGTATTAAATTTCCAAGTCATTACCATACCACCTTCTTCTGAATGGATGGGCCGGATTCTTATGTAAGGTCGATCAGGTAGTGTATCATATAAATTCCAATGATAATAGTTCCATTCAGGCTCGCCATTGTCATCTATGGCTGGTTCTCCATAATATCGGGAAATTTTAGCAACTAAAGAATCTATCGCCTGTTTATCTTGTCTTCTTGTTAAAAACAAAAAGCTTTTATTGAGACAGAATTTCACATTGGCAAATTCTACAACAGCACTGGCGAACTGTCCGTTACGTTCCTCAATTGTATCATATTTTAATATACCTACATCTGACAATTCTTTTATTGCAAATCTTTCATCAAGGAGTATTTTTGTCCCAAAGATAATAGCAGAATCTATGTTATAAATACCATTATTTGATATAAAATCCACTTCCAATAAGCTGTCTGAACAAGGGTCTGGATTTGTAGTGGAGTTCTGCTTGCACATTACACAACCGAGAGTAAAGGACAACCAGAAAGAAATTAACGTTATTTTCTTAATTGCTGTTTTTTTCATTGGTGGCAAAGCTTATGAAATTATCTACTTTGTGTCGATACTCTCTTTCTTTGTATAGGCTCTTAATGTAGTACTCCGGAATTGCATTATACCCGTATTTTGCGCCGAGGATTGCACATGAGATTGCTGCGTTGGTGTCGGCATCGCCACCTTCGTTTACCACCGCAAGTAGTCCGGATTCAAATGAGTTAGCGTGCCAGTAGCACCAAAGAGCTGCTGCAAGAGTTCGTAATGTATAGCCGATTGAATGAGTTTCATCCAAATCCAATTCCGATATGTACTTACGTTTGTATGCTAAATCAATCCATTCCTCGAGGCGGAAATCGTATTTAGACCCTATGTTTTTGATCTCCTCATAAGAAAGGGGCTTGTCATTCCACACGAGATTATGAATGATGGATGTAGCTATAACGCAAGAGCCAATACATCTTGGGTCATAATGTGTAAGTCTGCAAATATCTTCTGTTTGTTCAATGAAATTATTCTGAACCAATCCTACTATCGATGTTCTCATCAGTGCACCATTTGCAGCACTTTGTCGTCGAGACAACTCCCACCAAAGACGCGAACATTCATCGTGCTTTTCAACATAATCACCCATAGCAAGGACCTTGAATGTATGGGCACCGATACCCATAGGCTCACCGTCGGCCCAATCTTTGAAGTTCTTTGCTACCTGAAGAATATCAAATTTACCGTTATCAAAACCATTCAAGATGCAAAGCATCATATCTGTATCGTCAGTCCATGCTCCTTTATGCCAGCGACGGCGATGAGCATCTTGAATGATGTTCTCGTATCGTGATAGCCCATTGGGATAGTGTTTATGCACTTCATCCTTATTCAGAAATTCAGTCCCTAATCCAAGAGCATCACCAACGGCTTGCCCATAAAAGCAACCAAGCATTTTATCCTTTATAGCATTCATGTTTGTATCACTAAAGAATCAATACTCCATAATCGTGGTTGAATTTCCTTCATTATCCGTTATGACCGTCATGCCTCCTCCCAGATCCATTGTATTGTATGAATTCCCATTGTTATCGGTTGTAATGGTCATCCCGCCCCCTAAATCCATAGTGTTATATGTATTACCGTTATTATCAGTAGTAACACTCATCCCACTACCTAAATCCATTGTATTATACGTATTTCCATAGTTATCACTGGTAACTCGCATACCTCCCCCAAAGTCCATAGAGCTCATGCTATTGCCGTTAGTATCATAGATGGTGTACATCCCACCTCCCATGTTCATAATGGTATATGTTAGACCAGAAGTAGTATGAACGAAATAAAGACCGGACTCGTCATCAAATTCAATATTCTCAACATCCTCGTCGAATTCATCTTCAAAATAGTAGCAGACATCATTATATTTTTCGACATCAAGACATATTTCAGTTTCGTCAACTTCTCCAGTTCCAATACTCTCTTCTTTTGCCTTGTTTGAACAAGATGTTGACAGTATAGGTATGACAATTGTAGCCATATAAAGCATGATATATTTTCTCATATTTTTTTCAAAGTTAGAAACAGATGCCGCAGTCATACTTATAGAACGTGAACTTGTCCTTTGCTACAACGCTTGCGGTTCCGTCAGCGTTAAACTTAATCCGAAAATGCTCTCTGATCAGACCTTCCCAATCGTTCCAATAAGAGCAATAGACATCTGCATAACTCTTATCCGAAGCAAGCTCTACTTTCGGGAGTAAATTGTCATCCTTCAGTAAAATGGAAAAGTCATAATTTTGAATAGGCTTAATCTTTGTTATATCATCAGGATTAAAGATGAAATCGCGGACAATGTAACCACCGTGCCAGAAAACCGGCATGACGGTATGTGCCGTCAATACCAGATAGAGCTGAAATGCACCCATCGCAGTTTTATCTACAATGAGATGCTCAGGTATTAGTTTCTCTTCGGTTCCGGTCTCATTGTAAACGAAGAAATGACTTTCATCACCAATGGATTCTGTTTTTACCGATGCTATGTAAGCCCCAAGTTTAAGACCATCTTTAAGACGGATGCTTTTCGCCCGAAAAAATAGTTCTCCCTTATCTTTTATGTCTGTCGTTTTACAGATGCTATTAACTATAATGTCATGGATTGAGTCCCCGGCTCCGGAGAATATATTGAAGTTATCCAAGGATGAAATGAAGCTTCTCGCTTCATTGAAGATTTTTGAATACGATGAATATCGAGAATCGTTTTCGAGTTTAAGCAAATGAGACAAATACATTCTTGCACGGTCAATATCTTTCACTATAGGATTGTTTGCCAAATCGTCTCCGAGGAAATACATTACAGCTAAGTTCCATAAGCAATGAGGAGAAGGTGACGCAGAACCAGCCACATACTTTAACCATTCAGCTGCTTCTTTATATTGTCCCTCATTAGCCCAATAGACAGTAAAGACATTTATCATTGAATCGAGGTTGCCTTTTTCCGCTGCGTCTATAAAAATTTTGAGAGCTTCCTCACTGGCTCCATTGTTAGCTGTTATAATACCTTGTCTATTTTTTTCTTTTTCACAAGGGTCATCGTTTTCAAATGTATATTGCCCTTTAATTCGAGGGACGAAAGATTTTGATTGGGTTGATGAAATTACATGAGCCTTTTGCTTTACTTTATGAGATGGATCAAGACGATACCGAGTGTCTGGCATTAACTCAACCAATCTTCCACAGTCAGGGCAGATGGTCAATTTACCGGAATATCCGACCGGACCTAAATCCATGTAGAAATCATACCAGTCGATGAGAGCAGAATCAGTGCCACAGGACGGACAGACCAAATGATTTTCTTGCGTGTCAGAGTCCCCGGTAATGTATTGAGATACAAAATCCAATGATAGCAGAGGTCTGTCTATATCATTATACATGCAACTATAGTCCTGAAGATGTGAGGGCGCAAAAGTTATATGGTCAATTTTCTCATTCTTGATGAAAAAGAAAATCACCATATTGTTATATCCCTTGATTTGCACAGATACAGAAGGTCGGCACTGATTCGGATTCCATGCCACATCAACCTTATACCACACCTTTTCATCATCGGCCTTCTTTTTCCAAGTTTTGAAGTACTCGATGATAGTTTTTGCTCCCGAAAACGTTTCGCGTTTATATAGAGTTAAATATGTCTTATCGGATAGTTTGTCTTGTATTGTAGAATAATCACCACTGACAAAAGCTCGGGCAAATGCTATCGCGATGGCTTTGTATTCTGAATCTGGCATATTAGGTTCAACGCCAATCCGACCATCTATTCGACTTTTACAATTGAATATTTCTTCAGGTGTAAGAGAAGACTCATAGGCTTGGCCATAAACATCATCAAGACGGATATTCTTATTGAATTTAACATTAAATTCGTCTATCGTCATTTTATCACTACCGGATAGAATAGTATCCTTGGGCCAATATTTGAAATCATCAGCTTTTAACGGATGAGCATTCCCTTTTCGTTTAGGTAACAAATCATGAAAACCGTGCTTGATAATATGGTCAATTGAAATAACTATGACACCCACAAAAAGAACGATAATTGTGAGAGGCCCCAATGCTACTGTCAAAAATTTCTGTCGTTTTGACAAGTTACTCTTGAAGCCCATCATTATGGCGACTAAAACAATGACACATGCCAAATATATCCCAAACCAAATCATGTTCAAGTTATTTATATATTTCTATCTATCATTCTATATATAATTATTCATTGGCGCATTTGCCACAAGGTTTTCTCTTCATTCTTTTGGCTCTGCTAATCGTTACTTCTTTGATTGCTCCAGTACAATGTGAAGTCATCAAATGACAATCTGAATTATTGTGGTAGGCGTATGCTTGTGGACCGGTACATACATAAACGATTTGCTCCGTATTACATGATTGTAATGAAATCATGATAACGAAGAATGACAATATAGAGCATACTCTACGGACGGTATTTATCTTGGTGATTCCCATTTGAATGTTCTTATGACATTGTCAAGGTCTGAAGCCCATCGGTCACTATCCTTTTCTCGGAACGTTACAAGAATTTTAGCCATTTCACTGTAGTTGGACAAAAGATAGAATTTGCATTTCACAGGGCCATCATCTCCATTCCGTCTATAAGAGCCTTCTATCGCTTTAGTCCCATCTATATCAATCCACCGCCAAGTTGGACGCTCAATATATGTGTATGGCTTAATTTCCTCGTCAACCATTTCCCGGAGATTTCGATAGTCCTCAGAGACTAATCCCGGAGATTCATAGTGGTGTTCGACCTCACCCGCTGAAAATGAGAAATGTTGTATAAGCACTCGTGCATAAGTATTATAGGCATCTTCTGTCATTGAAGACAAATCCTTTTGTTGGAATACCGCATCAGCACTGCTTATTAACCCAATGTTATTTGACATCCATCTGGTGTAATCGTCGTAATCATTTCGCAGTTCCATTGTATTTGGAACAGAGAGAGAAAAAGCATTGTCAATCTTATATTCAGTCCAATCAGACGGCGTTGAGAATGATTGGACAATGTCAGCATGAGAACTTTTCTCTTGCATATATGCATGAGAACAAGTCCGAGAAATTGTTCCTAATGCTGATAGCAAAAAGAATCCACATATAATTGCGGGCCACTTGTTCTTTTTTCTCTTCTTTGGAGCATTGGATAATTTATCGTTGATAAACTGCTCTGCTTTTTGCCGTTTCGCAGCAAGAAGTTTCAGCAATTCCTCGTTCACAAGGTTGCTGCTCAACGCGTAGTCGTATTTTTTCTTTAGTTCCTCATCAGACAATACTAAAAATGCCTCATTAACAGCAATAAGCTGTCCTCTCATATCTTTATCCAAGACATGAGAACTAAGTTGTGTCGTGACTTCCTTATACTTATCTAAAATTACATCTTGGGAATCTTCGTATGAAGACAATCCCAAGATGTCGTAGTAGTTCTTCATCTTTAGGATGATTATTTACTTTCTTCAGTGATGTCAAGAGCTGGAGGTGTAACGTTTTCTTCCTCTGGATTGAGCTTTTTCAAGCACAATGCAAATATCAACCCAATGAGAGGGAAAAGAATTGCGAGAATGTAGTATCCAGCACCTCTATTCTTTTTTGAAAGCAGAATACACGCAGGCACTGTAAAGATTAGCCAAACTAAAAGTAATTGCATGATGATATAATGATTTAGGTGATTTATTTACAGTTTATATATGATTTTATGGCATCAATGCTCCATGCATAGTTCAAATTTGCTTGTGATCCATCTGCAAACGTTCCAGAAGTAATGCCCACCACTTCACCGTATTCGTTGATAAGAGCTCCACCACTACTACCATGATCGATGAGTGCTGATATTTGCATAAGATTCTTATCGCGCCATTGTGAAACTTCTCCAGAAGAGAATGTGTTCTCCAATCCGCGGGGACTACCGATAGCAAATACTTTTTCCCCCACCTGCGGTTTATATTTGGAAAGAGGGATGAAGTTGGTGTTTGAAACATTTACACGGAAAACAATAAAATCTTCCTCCTCGCTACTGTGAATTACCTCGGCCACCTTATACGCGTCATCACTGTTAGCAAGTTTAATTTGCTCTGCACCTATGTTCGTGCCGTGAAATACATGATAGTTGCTGACGGCGAGTCCATCAGAGTTTATGAAAAATCCAGAACCCTGATAGCCATTGTATCCATCAGACGTAAATACCATGAATACGGCAGTATTATACTTGGCAAAGATTTTTGATCCGTCAAGTTTATTTTTATCACCACGATTATTTGAAATCGTAACATTCAAATTGCGTTGACTGCCGCGTGTCACGTTTGACTGTTGAGTATCACTCATTTCGGAATTTCCGGAATGAGAGGCAGCCTGTGGCCTATTGTGTCCTGACTTATGGGCGCAAGATACAATGCACAAACTTGTGAGCATCGCAATTATGAGGTTACTTGTTTTCATTCGTTGATTCAAAGATATTCTTCGGTAAAATGTGTATAAGGAATCGTTGGTTTTCTGTTTCAATGCTTTCTCGCATGGAGTGAGTATCAAGTTTTCCATCGCCGCTACCGGAAATTAGAATTTCACAGTTGTTGCCAAAATTGATTCCTCTATCCTCAACCCAAAAACGCATAAGTGCAAGAGCTCTCTGATAACTCAATTCATAATTATAAGTAAAGTTATCTTTTGATGCCTGACCTTCTACGATTAGTACATACTGGTTCTCCTTGTGATTATTGAGAAAGTCTCTTATTTCCTTACCTGCATTGGCAAGTTTATTAAGTTGCTCCTCTTTGTCTGATGCTAAAATTGTATTTAAGTCAGATTTTCCCGCAGGATAGCGAACTTGGATATTAAGTACATACTTTTTGTACTCAGGACGGTATTCAAAATAATCCTTACTTAAATCTTTAGTGGATTCTTCGACTTTCTTTATCTCTTGGAGTTGCGCTTCTGTTGCCTCCATTCGTTTATGCAATAAGACAATAACAAGTATAAACAGAACCAGCATGACGAAAAATAGGCTCGTCATGAGGTCTGAGTAACTTGTCCAGAAGAAAGATTCTTTTTTCTGTGCCATTGTCTTTCTTATTTTACAGAGTCAGTTTTAGCTGTATTATTAGCTGACGAAACAACAGTATCCGTTGATTGTGGGATATTTATAGGATCTGCTTGCACCGTTTCAATGTATGTAGGTTGTGTTTGAATTGGAGTTTCTTTAGGGAAGAAGTAAACCACCACATTGAATATACAAGCCGCTGCAATTATGATGAGAGCCGAAATTGCAGTCCATTTCATCCATGATGGCATGGAGGGACCAGAGATTACTGTACCTCCATCACTACTAAGTTGAGCGGTTACTTTTGCAGTCTGCATAGATTGTTTTAATGCAAAAGAAATGTCAGAAGCTAACTTGGCATTGGATTTTTCTACCTTGTCAATCAACTTATCCAAGCGAACCGGGATAGATGAAATCTCTTCAAGTTGTTTTGCCAATTGAGGCATATTAGACATTTGGGCACTGAACTGAGCGTTCATTTGAGTCATAAATCTTTCAAACGCTTCTTTTTCATCTTCAAGTATCTTTTTGAAATGTTCACTTTGTTCTACAAAGCGTTTCTGCATTTCATTGACATTCTCAGAAGTGGATTCTTTGATATTTTCCAATGAGTCCTGAAGCGTCTTATCTGCATCTGCGGTAGTTTTTGCAATTTCGCTCTTATGACGACGGAAGAAATCTCTAATTTCTTCAAGAATATGTAGTCTATCAGCCTGTTCTCCAAACTGAGCTTCAAATCTATGAATTGCACTTGTGTAGCCCTCAATATCATCAAGATATTTATTGAAGGCTTCGAGTTTGTCGGTACACTCTTTAAGTTCTTGAAGCACACGCACATTCGCTTTAGCCATTTTCATAACATCCATGTCATGAACGGCTTTGATTATATCCGCCTGTATTGCGTATGATTGATTAACGGCATTAAGAGCATTGCCAAGATTAGAAGTGTTTTCCTTGAAGGTATTGTTAAATTTATTGAGATTCTTGACAAGGTTATTCAATGCTTGCGACGTATCTGAGGGCAATTCTGGAAGAAGTTCAGATTGCATCCATGCGAGAAATGAATTTTTTCCATTTTCCTCTTTCAGTTTGCAACGCTTAAAAAGCAGTGAATTGGCGGTTGTGAGCAAGATGCCTATAATTGAAGCAAGCATAGCCCATGCAACACCACTAAGCAGTGCATTGATACCTAATGCCGCATTCTCTGAAGCAACATTTATGACACCACCGGAACTACCCATTAGAGTTAGAATAGCATCCGATTTCAATAAGTCAGTAAGACCAATAATAACGCCTGCCATTGTTCCGGCAAGACCCCAATATAAGGGTATAGGAGTCTGTGTCGCAATGTCGTTTTCTACCGAATCGCAATGGCGGTCAACGGCGTCTTTAAGCAAACCAAAATCAATAACTGATCCTGAATTATTTCCGAGGTACTTATTTATTGAGTTCTTAATCGACTCAAAAATTGTGTTCCCTGCGCCATATACACCGTCAACGAGATTTGTCTGCTCATTACGACGAAGACGCCACGATGACTCTTCAGAAAATATCTTACTGAATTGATTCATTCGCAACAGATTCTTCACGAAAAAGAAAACCTGAATACAAATGATAGCTATGATAATAACAGGTACTAATGCGTGCATGGCTTATCTATAAAGTGCAATTGTTGCTTTCTTGGTTATTACCCAACGATCTCCATCCTTTTTTGCTTCTCCAGGAAGTATAACTTTCATTTGTGTTGCTTCTGAAGGGGCACATCCCTGGAAGTCAAGAGCCATTTTTATAGAATCGTTGGATTTCAAATCATTGAGATATTGGGTGCCTTCCAAAGGTCTGAATTCAGCTCTGTCATTTTTGACTTCAACAGTAAATCGAGAATCTGATTCACGAATGTCAGACAAACGCTTAAAGTATGCCTCTGTTAAAGACATTTGAGTAGGGAGCCCAAAATAACCCGATTGTTCGTTGACAGAAGAACGTCTTATTTCAGTTACAGGATTGCTCATAACTGCGTTTTGTGGTTCGTAAGCTGAGCCCTGATTCATTCTTTCAAGTTGACGTTCAATTTTATATATTCGAGAGGTCAATGAAGTGTATTCACTATTGCTGAGGCCAGAACTTGTAGTTTTAGTACGTAGTGGCACAGTATTTGTTTTCTGTTCTAATGAATAAACTCTTTGTTCTATTTCTCCGATATCTTTACGATGCCGGTTAGCACGTTTCTGAATTGAACTGAGTCTGATTAGCGCAATAATAGCAACTAATAAAGCAATCGCTGCAATAACCCACGAAATCAGGTCAAATAAATGAGACGACCCTTTCAAATCTGATATTTCCTTTTTAACTTCGTCGAGGTTATTAGCATTCGCCTCCTGACTCTTGGATAATGATTCAATCTGAGATACTAAAACGTTGATAGAATCTAAAACCTGCTTTTTTTCACTGGAATCCAAAGGTTTCTCCCCAGTCTGTGACTCAGATTGTCTGTTAGTGGTGACTGATTCCGGGTTGTTAGTAGCATTGCTATCTTCACAACCAGTCATAGCCATTCCTCCAATAATGAGGACGACCATAATTATGAATGTTCTCAATGTTTTCATCCTTGCGAACTTCTTAAAGTGTTAAAAATTTCAGTGGACATTGATTGTAGTACGCCCTTTATTGGGTAATAGAAGAACGTTTCTTCTATTACATCATCGGCCTCCGTTTCTTCCATACGTTGCGTAATACCTTTATCGAGGAATGTTGCAAGGTCTTTTGTCGCTGCTTCTTGAGCCACTTTGAAAGAAGACATTTTAACCCCGAAATTCTTATCGAAGTTAAAAGCATTATTCATATCAACAAATAGAAATTTGAAGAATGCCTCGACAGCCTTTACAGTCTTGTCCTTATACGCATCAGTTATAGTTGCGTATGTATCCATATTACTAACGATTCCGGTGCAATCGCTCTTAAAGACAATAGTTTTGTCCCTGCTATCCTCTTCTTCAACCCCAATAAGTCCACCCTTGCAAGTGGAATCTTTGGGATTAGAATCTTTTTCAAGACCAAGTAATTCAAGTTCTTTTCCATACGGTTTGCCAAGAACCTTCTCAAATACTAACTTGGTATATTTTGCAAGTATTTTTGAGTCGGTTGTAATGACGCGAATGACCTTACTGCCATTACCACTGAAAGATATGTGTCGTGGTACGTCCAAACCAAGAGATTTCGTTATCTGGGCGATGTGATAGATAATCGAGGTATAGAACACGATGAAGACAATCTTGAAATCCTCATCTTCTTGAAGAAGATAATTAAAGTCGATAGCCTTATCGTTGATGCCAACTGCTCTGGGAAGAGAATTATCCTTTAGCCCAAATAAGAACGATGCCATATTAGATGGATGTTCATTGTTGGTACTGTTGAATACTCGAATCAATTCTGACAGATTCTTTTCTTCAAGAAGTTTGATAATGTTGCCCTTGTGATAATCCACAATCCCATTGTGACTATCAAGAGTTGAGAATGAGTTCTCAAACAAAGCATTTGACGCGAATCTGAACGATGTAACATGATTGATGACCTTATCTTTCGCGAATGCGATGTCCGTAGTGCCACCACCAATGTCCACATTCACAAGACTGGTTGCCGTTGAGTATCTCTTGAAGAAATATTGAATTGGAGCGGCAGACTCTGTCATGCTATTCGTCACTCCATCACCAAAGTATTCCTTGTACGCCTCATCCCATGTTTCTTTTAAGCGACGCAGGCGCTTGGGTGCCATACTGATGGGATAGAACCATGTGATTTTAGTTCTGGAGAGATCTCCATTATTCAACAATACTTTATTGCGAATTATTAACATTAGAGTACGGACGTAAGATTCCATAACTCGCATATCTTCCCCGTTACCCCATTTGATGTTGTATTTGAGGTTGTTATACGACAAATCCGAGCGTTTGTCGTATGTAAACGGTAAGTTTACGAGAGTGAATGGATCAATGGTCTTACTCCAATCCACCGTCTTGGCACATGAAAGGACGGTTCTTGTTGGAAACTTAAAGTCACCGTTACCAATTTCACCGGGAATAAAATCCTTTTCTATGAGTTCCGTCTCTGCTTGCAAGTCTTCCAGATAGCCATATTCATTCTTCTGAGGAATGAACATCTCACATAACTCTCGGTCTTTCTGAGTAAATGAGAATACTTTGGGTGCCTCTCCGCTCTTGCGATATTCTATATGAGTATTTGATGTGCCGAGGTCAACAGAAAATTCGTATGACTCTACGTTTCGTTGTGGCTTAAATACAGGCACAATAAGTCCTCTATATGTGTTGCAGCTAACTTGTATATAGTCGAAGTTTTGACCCTTGACAAGATAGTTCTCAGCCTTTATGAGAATCTCTTGATCCTCATTTCGGCAAGACTTAAACGGCATACCGATTTTTTCAGCATCAGCATAGAATGAGAGTTCTATCTTTGTACTTGATGCTTGGATGCACGAAACATTATAGATTGCATCTGCCGCATTATTGAAGCGTACCTGCGGCATGATGAAACCCGTGAATCTCAGTTCGGTCACGTTGCCGGCATTATTTTGAATGTCCGCTGAACTATTATTATAGTATATGCGAGAATATTCTATGTAAGTAATATTTCCGGCTCCCTTAATGGGAATACGTATGGTTATGTTTACCGAATCACCGGCAAGCAGTTTCATTTCGACCATTGGTTTCCCGTCTTGCATATTGCCTCGAAGTTCTTCAACTGTGAAATATTTGAAGAACAAGGGTTTTAATGGCAGAAGAAAAGCCAGTTCAGGCTTGTCTATTTTGATATGGGCATCAAAATAGTTCGCCGTGTTGAGCGTATGAGGGACCTTAATGATACTATCTTCAAGGAAATCGCTGATTGTAAGATATGGATGGATTGACCCCTCAAATGGTAACTGTCGTCTTGATAAATCAGATTCAGTTTCCTTATAGCCTGCTCTATTTGTATTTCCCCATTTGCCAGTCGTGTATTGTAACTGACTGTAACGGTTTCCAGCTTCAATAGGTAGAACCAAAGGAAGATTTTCGGTTTCCTTAGAAGACTTAATTACAAAATCGCTTGATGTAGAGACCGGACGATGGGCCTTCTTATATAGAGTATAACCCAATACTTCGACGAGGTCATTCTGCTGAATATCCTTTACTTCAATAGAATCAAAGTCTTCAAGAACGATGGCTGAAACACTATTCAGCTCATTCTTTTTGTTTTGGTCTTCTATTGCTTTATATGTCGCATTAAGATATGCCTCAACTTCGGGAAAAAGTCCAGCAAAATTGGGAATACTCTTTCGCAAAGCGAACAGATATTTGATAAACTCAAAATCACGTTTGTAGAGAGGCTGATACTCACTATCAAACGGTTTATCCTCCCCAAAGAATATGTCATTGACATAACTGAGGTCATTAGCGTTACTGAAGAATAGAGTTGCAGGTGATGTTGCACCTATGATATTGAGTTCATCCGGTCCTTCAAGATAATTCAACAGATATATGTTCTTCAGCTTATCGAAATTGTATGTCTTTGCATCCGAACTCATATACTTTCTCAAGGCATCTGCCAAATATCGATGTCCTGCAATCGAAGACTGCTCCAACTCCGTAAGCATGAGAGAAGGATCCCATTTGATTACTTCGACTTTGCCAGTATATTTATCAAGGTTGAAAAATATCTCTGCTACATCAAGTGAATCAGAAACCATTTTGTGGAAAATGGTTTGACCGTCTAATGCAATTTTCCGGGTTCTCTTATCAGGTTTACAAACTTCCTTAAAAGCTGTCTTTATAAGATCTATGCGGGCAAACGGCGACGGTATAGATGTAATTTCATGACGGGCAGATGCACCATCCGGATCCTCTATCGTGTCGCGGCTTGCAGAATTATAGGGAAAGGCTGGACTGTTGTTCCAGTCCTCATAAGTGGATGTGCCCTCCTTATATAATCGGAATATCTTTGACATAGTAATTAGTTGCTTAACTTTTCTTTTACAATTTTTTGGGTACCGAGATAGAACATCTCAAGGAATTTGTTCTCCTTACCACTACTCTTGCAATTCCTGACCGCTGAATTGAGTCTGTCCGTAACGAGATTATAGTCTGAGAATTTACTCAAAATCCTTTTGGGCTTAACGCCTTCGACAAGGTCAAAAGGCTTATCACCACAGGATAGATTGAAGAGGTATAAGGAGCGTTTATTCTCGCGCATCTCTTTAAGCCATTCATGGTATTTGCGGAAGAAATCGGTAAGGTCGTTGAAGAAAATGCTGTTATACAAATCTTCAAAATTACCATTATTTGCGTTGAAGGAGCTGGATTTATATGTTTCGGCTTTGTACGTGAGGGCGTTTGACATCATTGTGAACTGAACCATCGGATTGTAGAGCATGTTACGCATCCTTTGATAGAACGAGTTAAATGATACTGCATCGGCCCCATCCTTAATGCCCAATTCCATATTTGATGTGCCCGTATAGGTACTATTGGAAAAATCCACTATAGCAGTCGCTCCAAGGAACTCTATTAAGTGCGCATCATTCTGTTGAGCGGAACCACCTTCATGATTCTCATATGTCTTTGCCACATCATCAGCGAGATAGTAGAGGGCATCAATAGAGCCATTCTTACTAATATTGCTTTCGTAATAAGCAAGAGCTGATTTAGTCTTTGATATGAACGTGGATGAATCAATTTCACTATCGTCATCCTGCTTCAATTTGAAATAAGGAAGAATAGTGATTGCGCCTATTGTAGCACGATTGATTATATCATGATTCGGGAAGTTGTTTCCAGTCCGGAGTGTTTTCAGCAATAAAGGGAATCCACTCGCACCTGTTCCGCCGAAAATGGAGCTGATAATGAATATACGGTCTCCATCGCTAAAATCACTTGCAAAAGCATCAAAATCGGTCGAATGTGCTATTTGATTTAAGACAACACTTCCAATATTGGGATTTCCCTTAAAACCTACCTCCATTGATGATTGGAGATTCTTATCAGAAAACAGCATCTTTGTCAAGGCTTGATTGGCCTTGTTCATGGACGCATAATCAATGAACTGTTGGAATGATTTGTCATCAGTGTCATTGATTAAAAGGGTATAATTGGGTAAAATCTGCTTTATCTCAGTACGAAAGAAACGGTTTTCATTTCCCGTACTGAATTGCAGATTGCTACGAATGGCAGAATATTTATTTAGCAGGCTAACAGTTCGGGTTAAGTCTGCATTAGATGTATCGGGATCTATAATGATAGGCACAATCTCGTCAACTCCGACTTTAACGCCCGAAGCCAACATCATGGTTAAGGATCTTAACACTCTCGACCCTGTACCTCCAATACCAAATATAAATAATTTTGACATAGTTGTTAGAATGGTGCTCGTGAGCAATTAGAACTCCACCACTTGAAAATGAAAGAGAAGATTATAAATGCGAGGATTGAGAGTATCATGTTTGAAACGCCAAAACAAAGAATCTCTGATTCTCCAATGTTCAAAGGTACTTGTAGGTTGGTGGATGGATCAATACCGACCATCTTGTTGTCATAGTAGTCCTTTAAGACCCACTGCCATCCAACGATGAAGTTTATAACGGCATTTGCACCTAAGAAAATGAGCCATCCCCACCAGTTATTCAACCGTGGATGATTGACAGCATAATAATAGATTAACACCATTGCAAGGCTAATGCCAAACATGGTGAATCCAATTCCGATGAAAGAATTGTTTTGTGAGAGTGGAGAGGATGATCCCCACATATACTCTGCAAGTTCAAGACCAAAGAAGTCTTCAAACCAACAGTATATACTTCCAAAGAATTCGCCCATATATTTATTTGCGTTTAACGTTAAAATTAAAAGTGGTGCTTATTTTTTCATTCTTATAGGCATCGGCAACACCTTGAATAAGGTATTTTATGCCAGTCGTTTTGTCAAGGTTACTCTGAATGTTTGCTCCTGTTTCATCATTGGATTCAGATACCCATGACGGCAGTTTAGGAGTATGAAATGTCAGGCAATCCTGAGCAATAGTTGTCCCTTTGGGAATTGTGAACTTAATGAAATGTGAGTATTTGCTTTTGGCATCTGATATTGGATAAACCCCGTCCACTACTATTGTTGAGTTGTTGAACGTGTAGTTTCCTTTGTCTTGTACCATTCCATCAGGCTGTAGCGTTGTACTGAAATCTGCTTGAATAGTAACCTGATAGTCACCGTGATTAGGGACTATCGTTTTGCTCGTCAGACCATTGTTGAAAATATCATAAGGAACTGCCGATTGATTGGAGAATGCAACGACCCCAGCGAGGTTATACTTCGTCAATTGAGAAAATGGCACTGCTATGTTGAGTTTAGCGAGATAATTTTTGTTGCCAAATATCCAGATATAATAAGGACGCTTCACATCCTTGAGCGTTTCAACAACACCATTTGGATAAAAGTATTTTCCATTAAAGTCGGAAGACAATTTAAGTATTTCTACTCCTAAATCCGAAACTCGCTTTTGCGCGTTGATTACCTCATCCTTAATCCGTATCTCACAATTTGTAAGAAACTTTTGGGCATCTTTAGCCGGTAAATCTAAAATACAATCAGATACAAAGATTGCTACAGTGCTATCATTGACTGTCCCAAGAACAGAAGCAATTATACTGCCCAAATCTGTATTGGCTGTATTTCCACCAGCCTTGTGAAATGCTGTAGGATTCAAGTCTTTTATGTACGAGGTTAAATTTCCTTTATACGGAATTATCTGACTATTGATGTAGTATAATTGTGTTGTATCTGTATTGCGGTTCAGATCACTTACAAAATCATAAATTGCATCTTTAAGTTGAGACCCATCGCACATATAGCCATCCATGCTACCTGAATTTTCAATGAAAACTTTGAGGCGTGGGTTATTAGTTGGGATAGAAGACGGAACAGCAGTTGAACTGACTTCCACCTTGGTATGCCCACAACTTGCGACTACCACACCGAACAGTGCAGCTATGCCAATAAGTGATGTTATGATTAGTTTATTCTTCATTCTGTATAACGTCGTTTAATAAGCCACTCTTGAAAAGAGTGTTTGATGCGAGTTTTATGCCTGTCTTACAAATAGTTACATTAAATAAAAATCATTGTTTGCTAAACACGTCCTACTGGTGTAGTCTTACATATCGAGATTTTTAGCCCGTGATTATCTGACTCTCAAAGATTTTTTGTAACTTTGCATGTGGTTAAGTATCTCTTTTCAAGAGATTTGGATGATTGCTAAACACCGATGGCAGAGGTGGGGCGCAACTCGTGGGAGCGTCCGTGATTTTCTGATATATGATGGTTCGTTTCGTCATATCTATTTGGTTGGTTGTAGGTAACTCTAAACAAGAGATTATGACGGGTGATGGTGTGATGATAATCAGAAAGATGCGAGGTGTAATCTGCGTAGTTTGCTCAACAAGATGCCTCTAACCCCTTGATATGTTGTAAAGCATAATAAATTTCGTTAAAGGTTTCAGCCCTCATTTCCAGAATTTTTTGTAACTTTGCAATCTGAATAAGTATCTCTTGTTTAGAGATTTGGATGGTTGCTAAACAAAATAGCCTCGATGCTGGAGCACCGAGGCGTTAGTGTGTTTTATAGGGACTTTAGGATTAGGGGTCAGCGGATTTTCCCGGTGGGCAGACGTTGTCTCAGGAATAGAGTGCTATCTTTGCAGGATGAAACCTACCCAACTTTTACGCGCCATCCTTCC
>ENA-OPSK01000178-OPSK01000178.1-human-gut-metagenome-genome-assembly--contig:-NODE-178-length-55507-cov-58.221110_pt1 | contig 55507 bp, 36 predicted proteins | sample MGYA00241807_ERZ501905 | MGnify/ENA primary metagenome ERZ501905 (study PRJEB25962, sample SAMEA2042111) | human gut metagenome | biome: human gut; feature: human-associated habitat; material: faeces...
TTGCTTTCACGGTAGTTTTCGTACTGCATCACGTTACGTTTGAGGAATGCCTTGAAGCTGTCCGATACCAGTGTGCGTATGCAGGGTTCGTCCAGGTTCTGTGCAAGGAATGGGGAGAGGCTTGCCAGAAAACGGTTGGGGAACGGCTTGCGGTATACACGGTCGATGATATCGGCGGGTGTCAGGTTGAACTGCGTGAGGAACTTCTCCTTCAGTTCGGGGGGCATCTGGTTTTTCAGAATATCGCCCACCAGCAGCTTGCCCAATACGGCGCCGCTGCCTTCATCTCCGAGGATGAATCCCAGTGGAGATACGTTGGATACAATCTGCTTGCCGTCATAGTAGCACGAATTGGAGCCTGTACCCATGATGCAGGCAATGCCGGCATCGTGCTGGCAAAGTCCGCGGGCTGCCGCCAGCATATCTGTGTTTACTTCCACCTCTCCCTTTACCCGGAGATGCTTGGTGATGGCACGGTGAACCATGGCTATCTTGTCGGGAAATCCGCATCCCGCACCGTAGAAATATACAGCATCCAATGCATCGGTCGTTAACCGGGGCAACAGTGCTGTCGCAATCTCATTACTGATTTCCTCTTCCGATTGAAAGAAAGGGTTGGTTCCTTTCGTAAATATCTGCCGGATGAGTTGTCCGTTCTCTACAACACACCAGTCGGTCTTTGTAGAGCCACTGTCTGCTATTAGAATCATATTATTACTTGTTTTGAGTTTATCCGATTATAGTTTGATATAAATCTTCCGTTTATATAGTTGGTAGCCGATGCACCAGTTGATGCCGACGAACAGCAACGCATACGCCAGCGAACCGCCGGTTTCGCCGAATACGGGCATTAACAGCACTTTGTACAGAAATCCGTGTATGCTGATGCTACCTTCGCCCCACGGGAAGCAGATGCTGCCGAAGAGAATGCCGAGCACACCGCCCAGCACATACATGAATAAAGGATTGACACCGAACGACTCGAAGAAGAGGCTCCATTTCTTATAGCCTTTCACATCGATAATCCAGATGAGCAGCGCCAGGAAGCTGGAAGCCAATCCGCAGGTAGCCAGTACGAAGGTAGGCGACCATATTTTCTTGTTGATGGGGCATCCGTAACTCAGCAGGAAGCCGGCGAATGTAAGGATGGTACCGGCTAAAAACAGTTTGATAAGATGCGAGTTCAGCATACTTTCACGGCTTTCATCAGCCTTGCCTCCTTCGAGCATCATACGGCCTACGCAGAAGCCCAACAGTACATGGGCTATGGCAGGGATGGTGCTTAGTAAGCCCTCCGGGTCAATGCCGTTATCCTTGTACATATGTGCGGGGGTAAGGATGGCACGGTCTACAACAGAAAGGACGTTCGTATCGTTGTAGGCAAATCCATTGCCACAAACCAACAGGATGAAGTAGCCTGCCAGTAGGGTAGCGATGAGATAGGGGATGTTGCGGTGCTTCATGGTCAGCGCAATGATAGCGGTAGCACCGTAGCAGAGGGCCAGACGCTGCATGACACCCAGGATACGGATGCGGTCGAATGTCCATGCGGCTTCCCACAGTTGGGCGCCGAAGCCGATGCCCTCCGTGGGAGAAGTCCAGTAATAACAGAACCTCGAGAACCAGCCGATACCCATACCAATGAGGAAGATGAGTATGGTACGTTTCAGAATCTTCATGCCGGCGGCACGGCTGAATTCGAAATTATACTTTTTCAGAGAGATGTACGTGGAAATTCCCATGATGAACATGAAGAACGGAAATACAAGGTCGGTGGGGGTAAGACCGTTCCATTCCGCATGACGCAGGGGGGCATAGATATGCGCCCATGTACCGGGATTGTTAACCATAATCATGCCTGCAATGGTGACACCGCGAAGGATGTCGAGGGCAAGGATGCGCTTGTTTGTTTTTACTGTACTACTCATGATTTTTGTGTGTTAAGTTAGTTGTTGAGTTTAACGGTTGCGGGTTGGGTACATTCATCTACCAGGTAGACTATGGACACATACGGAATACCGGAGTTGGTTGTCAGCCCGATTTCACAGGTACGGCTGTTGGAATATCCGATGCTTACGCCGGCTGCTTCTATCTGGGGGCGGAGTTTGCGCAGGGCGTATGCGTTCAGTTCGGGATATGTGAAGCCGCGGTCGCCGGCAAAGCCGCAGCAGCCTACTTCTTCGGGTACGATGACTTTGGATGAGCAGAGACGTGCCAAGGCTGTAATCGTGCCGGCAAGCCCCATCTTGCGCATGGAACAGGTGATGTGGACTGCCACAGGGCGGTCGGTAGGGGTGAATACCAGTCTGTTGCGCAGGAATGTATATATGAACTCTGCCGGTTCGTAAAGCTTCATTTTATGGATGGTCTCGCGCATCCGGTGCAGGCACGGGCTTTGGTCGCACAGCACAGGATACCTGCCCTGTTCGCTGGCTTTCCACAAGGCTGCCTCCAGTTCGGCAGATTTGCGGTCGGCAATGTCAAGCATTCCCTTGCTTTCCCAGATTGTGCCGCAGCAAAGCTTTTCCATGTTTTCGGGGAAGATGACTTCGTAACCGCCTTTTTGCAACAGGGCAATCATTTTGCTCGCCAATGCCTGCTCCACAGGCGATTTCTTTGGCAGTCCCATTGTCTGGTTGATGCAACTGGGGAAATAAACCACTTTCAATTGACCATTAGCCGAACTGTCTTTGTCTGCGTTCTTATTCCGCAGGGTATCGTTGTCAATTATCAATTGTGAACTTTTAATTGAATAGGCTTTGGGCATTGCCGGTGTCCAAAGGGGGATGCCGAGAACGTTGTGCATGCCTTTGGTGATGCAGCTCATCGCTTTGGTTCCCAATACGGAATGACCGAGGTTGGCAAGTCCCAATACAGGGCGCAGTGCACTTTTTATGCCGGCGAAGTGATTGGCGGCGAAATTGCCGGCCTTATATCCCATGCTGCCTTGCGGCAATTCTTTCTGGCGGATGATGTGTGTCAGGTCACCCGTATTGATTCCCATAGGACAGGACATGGAACAGAGACCGTCGCCGGCACAGGTCTGGTTGCCGGGATAGCGGTATTGTTTTTCCAGCAGGGCGAGACGTTCGGGGGCTTCGCCGCTCTGTCGAAGGCGGGCTATCTCCCTTTGCAGCACGATGCGCTGTCTTGAGGAGAGGGTGAAACCGCAGGACAGGCAGTTCACTTCGCAGAAGCCGCATTCGATGCAGCGGTTTACTTTGGCTGCCGGATTTTGGGCATCCAAAGGAATCAGCGGAAGCGGTTTGAAATTTTTGATATGGCATTTCGGATCGTCATTGAAAATAACGCCCGGATTCAACAGACCTTTCGGGTCGAACAGGTTTTTGACGGCTTTCATCACCTCATAGGCTGCATCTCCCCATTCGTGGCGTACAAAAGGGGCCATGTTTCTGCCCGTACCGTGTTCTGCCTTCAGCGAGCCGTCGTATTTGTCCGCAACCAGCGTCTTGACATCATTCATCAGGTTTTCGTAGCGTTTCACTTCGGCTTCGCTGCTAAAAGACTGATTGAGGATGAAGTGGTAGTTCCCCTCCAGCGCATGTCCGTATATACAGGCATCCTCGTAGCCGTGACGGGCTATGAGTTGCTGCAATTCGGCGGTTGCTTCGGGCAGGTCCTCGATGTGGAAAGCCACGTCTTCGATGAGGCACGTTGTTCCCGGTTTCCGCGTCCCGCCCACGGAAGGGAAGATGCCGGAGCGGATGGCCCAGTACTTCGAATACTCTTCGGGCTTGTCGGTGAAGCATACGGGTGTGTAGGTCTGGAAAGCGGAAAGGCATTGTTCTATTGCACGGATGTTCTGCCGAAGTTCTTCCGTGCTGCGGGCTTTGGTCTCGGTCAGCACGGCGGTCAGTCCGGTCTCGTCTCCCGGTTCTACGCCGGGCAGGGTGGATGAACATATTTCGCCCTTATACTTCAGGAATACGGGGTCGCTTACCGATGCCAGAGATTTCCAGTCCAGCAGCTCTGCTCCTTTTACGGTCCACTCACCATTGCCGCCGGTTAGTTTTTTCATGGCTACCACAGCACGGCAAGCTTCTTTTATGGTCTTGAAGTAAAGCATGGCACTTGCCTTGCAAGGGTAGTCATACTCCGTTTTCATAGTCACTTGCGAGAGGAATGCGAGTGTTCCCTCCGAACCCACCATAAGATGGGCAATGATATCGAACGGATCGTCGAAGCGGACAAAAGGGAGCAGGTTCAGACCGGTTACGTTCTTTATAGAGTATTTGTAGCGGATGCGTTCCGCCAGTTTCCCGTCGGCACGCACTTCATCGCGGAGCGTGCAGATGCGCCGGATGAAATCGCGGTGTGTCACTTCGAATGCGGCGCGGCTTACGCTGTCGCCGGTGTCGAGTACCGTTCCGTCAGCCAGTACGATGCGGGCGGAGAGAAGCACTTTGTCGCTGTTGGCATGCGTACCGCAGTTCATGCCCGAAGCGTTGTTCATGACGATACCGCCCACCATGGCGCTTTTTACGGAGGCAGGGTCGGGAGCGAATTTCCGTCCGAAAGGAGCCAGCAATTCATTGACCCGTTGCCCGATGATACCGGGTTGCAGGGTAATTTCTTCGTGGTCGGGAGATATGCTGTAGCCTTCCCAATGTTTGCCGGCTACAATAAGTATGGAGTCACTGATGGCTTGTCCGGATAAGCTGGTTCCTGCTGCCCGGAAAGTGACGGGCAGGTTATGGCTGCCGGCAAGTTTCAGCAGCCGGGAGATTTCCTCTTCTCCTTCCGAACGGATTACGATTTGCGGGATGAGGCGGTAGAAACCGGCATCTGTTCCCCAAGCCAGCCGACGGAGTTCGTCGGTGTAAATCCTCTCCTGCGGAATGAATTGTCTCGCTTCCTGCAGGAAAGCCATGTAGTTACTCTTTTCCATAATGTATAGATCTTTTTACTCCTGTGCTTCTTCCCGCAATCCTTGTCGCAATAACTTGTGAAAGAACTTTATAGGGAAGCACATTCAATATACAACCGAATGATATTCAGTATGCGACTTACCGTTTTTTATACTTGTCAAATTATTTATATAAATAATACTGCTTCGACAGTTTACGGAACTCCTCGACGTCTTTGTACCAATAGTCGCGGATGTCTTCCCAACGGTTGCGCTTGCTGAAGCGTTCGCGTATCTGTTTTGAGCCGCTTACCTTGTCGAACATGGCGAAACGGCCTTTATCCGCATGGTCAAATACGGCACGGTCGGGATAGAGCGCGGCTACTTCCTGCATTACGAGGAACTGTATTTCGCTTAGCGGTGCTTTGCCGAAATCCATGATGTGCACTTGCACGCCCTGCAGCAACTCTCCTTTACCTACGGAGTAGAACGGTTTCAGGTACATCGGTCGGAAGACGATACCCGGTACATTCAGCCCGTTCAGGTTTCTGGCAAGCTTCTCGGCTTCCACCCAAGGGGCAGCGAACATCTGGAACGGAATCGTGTAACCTACTCCGATAGACATATAGCCCAACTCTCCCAAAATGCCGCTCACGGGATAGAAAAATGCGGAGTGCGGGTGCGGAATGTGCGGAGAAGAAGGAACCCATTGCAATCCGGTCTGTGTATAGTCCATCTTGCGCTTCCAGCCTTTCATCTTTACAACCTGCAATTTGCATTGCTTGCCGTCTTTCAGCATCTTTTCCCCATTCAGCATGAAAGCCAGCTCACCGCAAGTGAGTCCGTAAAGGTACGGAATTTTAAATTGGCTGACAAAGGAAATGCAGTCATCTTCCGTCAGATTACCCTCTATCTTCAATCCGCCTACGGGATTGGGGCGATCCAGTACGATAAATTCCTTGTCGTTCTCGGCAGCGGCTTCCATGGCAAGTCCCATGGTACTGATGTAGGTGAATGAGCGGCAGCCGATGTCCTGGATGTCGTATACCAGTACGTCAATGTCCTTCAGCATCTCCGGAGTCGCTTTGCGTGTCTTGCCGTAGAGGGAATAGACGGGCAGTCCGGTTGAGGCATCCTTGATGTCCGTTACGTGATCACCGGCATGTACATCACCACGTACGCCATGTTCCGGACCGTAGAGTGCCACGAGATTCACGTTCGGCGCTTCGTGCAGAATATCGATGGTGGATTTCATGTGATTATCTACTCCCGTAGGATTGGTAATCAGTCCCACACGTTTACCTTCCAGGCATTTGAAGTTTTGCTCTTTCAGCACTTCGATGCCGGTCTTTATTTTTATTTTCTGTGCGTATGCCACGCAGCAAAGGGTGCAGAGGATACAGAGAACGAGATGTTTTTTCATAATGGGTATCTTTATGGTTCGTTTATCAATCTTTTATTTCTTGCCGTATTCGGGGTCTATCCGCCTGTCGGCAAAGACGGTGACTATCACGGTGGCAATGCAGCATGCGATTACCATCCAGAAGAAGTTGGTATAGCCGATAGCTTCCTGAATGTAACCGGCAAACATGCCCGGAATCATCATGCTCAGCGCCATGAATGCGGTGCAGATAGCATAGTGTGATGTCTTGAACTCGCCTTCGGAGAAATACATCATATAGAGCATATAGGCTGTGAAACCGAAGCCGTAGCCGAACTGTTCGATAGCAATCGCCGTTGATATGGCAAACAGGTTTTCGGGCTGGCAAATGGCCAGGTAGACAAAAGTCAGGCAGGGAAGTGTCATACATGCCGCCATCCACCAGATGGATTTCTTCAATCCGATGCGCGATGCGAATATGCCGCCGAGAATACCGCCCAATGTGAGGAATATCACACCGATAGTGCCGTATACGATGCCTACTTCCGCCGTGGAAAGCCCTAAGCCTCCCGCCTCTTTACCGGCAACGAGGAAAGGCATGCACATCTTGATGAGGAATGCCTCGGGCAGGCGGTAGAGCAGCATGAATACAATGGCAAGCAGTACACCCGGTTTGGTAAAATAGGTGGCGAAAGTGCGTCCGAACTCCTTAAAAATAGCCTTGGCACCGGCTGTTCCCGGGGCCAAGACCGATTTGTCGGAAGACGGTTTGGGTATCATGAAAAGGTGATAAAAACTTACTGCACTGAACATAACGGCCGTAACCAGCATTGTGATAGTCCACGACAGCGGAATATTGTCGTATTTCAGTTCGATGGCACCGGCAATGGCTACGAGCACTCCTTGTCCGAAGATAGACGCAAGGCGGTAGAAAGTGCTTCGGATACCGACAAACTCAGCCTGTTCGCCCGATTTCAATGCCAGCATATAGAACCCGTCTGCGGCAATATCGTGTGTGGCGGAAGCGAATGCCGTGATGATAAACAGTATCAAGGTTACGGTGAACATACTGATAGGAGTCGTGCCCGCTGCCATGGTTGCTTCGTCCGGATGCGGAATGGTCAGGGTCAGCAGGATGAAAGCTATCGACATAAGAATCTGCATGGAAACTACCCACCATCTTTTGGTTCTGATAATGTCTACAAACGGGCTCCAGAAAGGTTTGATAGTCCATGGCAGATACAGCAGGCTGGTAAATAGCGCCATGTCTCCATTGGGTACACCCATCTTGGCAAACATCAGTACGGAGATGTTGTTCACGATAAAGTAGGGGATACCCTGTGCGAAATATAAGGTAGGGACCCATGCCCAGGGGGATATTTTCTTGATATTGTTCATTCTGTCAATTGTTTTTCTGTTATAGGATTAGTCATATAGTTGGTCGATACTGGCGCCGATGTAGTAATGCAGCAATATCTCATCATATTTGTATCCTTGTTCTCCCATTACGGCAGCACCTATCTGGCAGAGACCTGCGCCATGTCCCCATCCGGCTCCGGTGAGGATGAAACGCCCGGGGATGCCAGCCTCCGACACTTCTGCGCGGTCTACGACAAAGGCGGAGCTGTAAAGGTGTGAAGGAGAAAGCGTCCGGCGGATTTCCAGTTCTTTCCCGATAGTCAGCGTCTTCTTCGTACCTACGATTTTCAGTTTCCAAAGGCGTCCGGAGGTGCCGCGGGCCACGGGAACAAGGTCGATTATCTGTCCGTAGTCTATGCCGGAGCGTTTCAGTATGAGGGCAGAGAGTTCGTCTTGAGTATATTCTACTTTCCAACGGTAGAAATCGGTGGTTTCCTGGTCGTAATTGTTGAGAACCTGTGACAGGATTTTCTTATCCGTGGTATTGCAGAATGCTTCGGGGGAAGTACGTATCCAGCGGTCGGCTTCGGACTCCTGAGTCAGGTCGGGCAGTTCGGGAGCAGTCTTTTCATTTCCAGTCAGATAATCGCGCTGTTTGGCAAGATAGGGATATTTGATATCTTCCCAGCAATACTGGAACTCTTCGAATGCTCCGCCGCAGCATTTGGAGAAGCGGGCATCGCATATTCTGCCTTCTGAGATAAGTACCTGTCCGCGGGTGGCGGCTATTGCCTGGCGGACTATATCGGTGGAAGCGCGGGTTATCCCCTGATAGCGCTGGCAGTGGTCGTCCGCACATACGTCGAAATGGGTATGGGAGTCGCGCTCATACCATTTCAATTGACAGTCGGCAGTTGACGGTTGGCAATTGGCTGCGTTGTCTTGGTTTGCGTTTTTATTCCGTATGGTATCATTACCAACAGGCAGTTGTAATTTGTCAGTTTGCAAACCGGAAAGGTTTGCAAGCAGCCAGCTGCGCGAGATGACTGCATGTGCCTTCAGCAGTTCCAGAGAAGCGGTTGCACTCATCTCGCTGGAGATGACGCTGGTCAGGTAATCCTCCACGCGGATGACATTGATACCTGTCAGCTTGCCGTTTTCTACGATAATCTTTAAAGAACCCTGGAAGCGTTGGTCTTCTTTGCGTTCCCAGTGGAAGTTTATCCCGATAGTCACATCCAGCAACTCGAATGCCGCAACGGATTCTTGCAGGGGTTCAAACATTAGTTCGTCATATTGCCTGCCGTTCCAAAGGATCTTACCTTCGTCGTAGGTAACAGTCTGCTTGCCGTTGACTTCCTTGCCGGATACGTGGTAGGGGGCAAGCAGGATAAATTCTATCTGTGGCTCGAATAGGATGCCGACTTCTACTTTGGGCTCTTTCATACTTGTTTATTTAAAGGGATGACGGATATTACAGTTGTTCCTGGATGCGTTTCCGCACCTTTTGAAAATCTGCGGGAGAAAGGCATACTTCACCCAATATCTGTGCGATGTCTTCTGCCGTTATTTTGATGAAATCTTTCTCGACGGGGGTGATGAATACTCCGCCTAAGTCTACGGAGGCAGGACTGCTCAGCAGGTTGGCGTCGCCTTCGGCCGTATAACATGCCGGACGATGCTTGGCACGAGGAAAGACAAATACAATCCATTTGTTGTCTTCGTACATTACAAGGACATTCATCATCGGTTCGTCTTCACCGGGCTGTATGTCCAGTGAGTGATAAACGGTGTCGAACAGCTTAATAGCCGTCTTGCGGTCGGCAGATTCGATGACGAGCGTAGTGCGCGGGGCATCGTTCAGCCACCATAGGGTGGCCTGACCGTAGTCGGCTACTTTGCCTGCTATCTGTCTACGCCAGTCTTGTTCAATAGGCATGAAGCCTTTGTTGCCGGCCTGGAAGTGGGCGTGATCGGGAGCGGAAGCGCCGCATTTGGGACCATTGTAAAAAATGGTGTAGTCGGTCAGTTGCCGTGCCAGGTCCAGCATATCCCCGAAGCGGGGAGCTATGCGCTGGGCGACATGTGCGGTTTCCGGTACCGTCAGATGACGGGGGAATATGGGAAACGGATTGACCAATATGTTGTAGTGCCCTTCGAACGGGATGCCTTTTTGCACTGCCGGCAAGTTGGCGGGACAGAGAAAGCATTTACGTTCCTTAATGGACTTTGCATCTACTTTGGCTCCGGAAGATACGATACGTGCCGGATTGAACTGTACTTTATAAAGGGTGCCGTTTACATTCAGTTCTTTCACCTGCACTCCGGAAAGGGCGGCGTAGTTATTACGCGCCGTTTCCCAGGAAGCAAGCTGCTCGGTTAGAAGATTGTGTATGGTCTGATTCATAGGTTATTTACCGTTTTTCTTGTTCATAGCAATGCGTGCCTGCAACTCCCACGTGCGGATACGGTCTTTGTAAAGGTTGTGCCCGTTCATCTTGACGATGTCCAATGAGGCATCCGAGTTGTCGTCCCAGCGGCGGCAGTTGTAAACAACGTCATAGACACGGCCTATCTGGTATTGGCGGGAGAAATTCAGTCCAAGGGCATAGTCTTCGCCATAGCTCGTATTGGGCACTTTTACTTCGCGCAGTACCGGAGTATAGAATGCGCGCGGCGCACCCAGACCGTTAATGCGGAGGGCATTGTTACGTCCGTTGTCCGGTGTCCACTCCTTGTGATCGATGATGCCCGGAGCAATCATGTTCATGTTGAAGTCCGTCATCATGTAAGTACCTACTACCATGGCGCAGTTCTGTTCGTAGAAAGCACGTACCATGGTGGCCAATGTGTTTTCATCGGCATATACGTCGTCACTGTCCAATTGTACGGCAAACTTGCCGCATTTGGGGTGGTGTACGCCCATGTTCCAGCAACCGCCGATGCCGAGGTCGTTGCGTTCGGGGATGATATGGATGAGGCGCTCGTCATTCTTAAACTCGTCGATGGCTTCTGTCGTTCCGTCGGTGGAGTGGTTGTCGATGATGATAAGATTGAACTTGAAGTCTGCCTTCTGGCCCAGTACGGAACGGATAGCATCGCGGATGGTGCGTATACGGTTGCGTACGGGGATGATAACGGATGCCTCGTATTCGAAATTTCCGGCAGAGAACTCAATCTGCTTGAACTCCGGTTTCAGGTAGCCACCGATTTCTTTCAGATGTTCCGTGCATGCCGCTTCCATTTCAATCTGACGGTTACGGTTCTTCGGGTCGACGTAATCGAATATCTTTTCGCCGCTCTTACGTGTATCGTTTTCCACTTCACTGTACAGATATTCATTGATATGTACGAGGTCTGCCTTTTGGCTCAGCTTCAGTCGTAAGTCGTAAAGGCCGGCAAAGTTATAATCGCACTTCATGCGGCAGGCTGCCTCTTTTAGCTTTGAAGTATTGAAAAGGAGTACCGAGCCGAAATTGAAATCGTCTCTCAGCGAGCCGAACTGATAGTCGATGACAGGAGCATTCGTCTGCTTGCCGTCGGCTATCTGGTAATGGTCGGCATAGACCATTCCTGCATCCGAATCTTCTGCAATGTGCATCATGCGTTCCAAGGCGAACATACCCAGTTCAAGAGTCGTTTCTTTGGTGTATAGCAATGTATATTCAGCATCGGTTTTTTCGGCAATGGTTTTCATGGTAGTGCTGCTGTAGGGCATGTCTACGGATAAAATCTCACAGCCGGGCAATGGTTCGAGCGTAGGGTCTGTCGTTACTAAACGGATGTTGCCGATAAGACCTGTAGCCTGTAATCCTTGTACTGTCTTTTCAGCCTGTTCTTTTCCTGCAAAAGGAATAAAGCAATCAATCTTCTTCATATCTGTAAGGTATTATTTTAAAATTCTCATTTTTTTATTTTAAACTTCAGCATTCCGGTTTCTCCACTCGTGGCGGTAAACAGCACCCGGTTGTTGTCGAGCGGTACCACTGTGCTTATGAGCGAATTGCCTGTTTTGTGTTTCCACAGCACTTTGCCAGTCGCGGCTTCCAGCGCGAAGATAAGTCCTTCTTTGGTACTTCCGAATACGACTCCGTTTTTTTCTACCTGCATGGAAGGAGCATGCTCGTAGCCGAAGCCTACATTGGATGCCCACAGTTTGTGCGGTTGGTCGCCTTTGGTGGAGTAGCATACGATACTGTCGTTCATGGTCTTGCTGTAAATACGTTCTTTATCTTCGGACAGTCCTATTGTCTCACGTACCATGGATTGGAAGGTACGCCATACGGTATTGCCCGTTTCTATGTCAATGGCGGTCATGGCACGTTGCGGGTCGGTAATGAATACCTTCCCATCGGCTGCCACCGGCCATACGGCGGCAGGGGAGAAGTGCATGCGCGTCAGTCCGCCTGTCCATTTCCATAATTCCTTGCCGTCTGCTTTATTTAAAGCGTATAAGGTATTGTCCCATGCGCCGAAGATAACTTTATTGTCCGTTACCAAAGGTTTGGTCTCGATGTAGCCTCTTACGCCTGCAAAAGCCCATTTCACCTCTCCGGTACGAATGTTTACGGCACGGAAAGTGTGGTCGCTGGCACCGATATAGGCAATGCCGTTCTCTATTGTCACTGCTCCCAATACAGGTTCGGCAGCTTCTACTGTCCATAACAGATTACCGTTTTGGGCATCCAGACCATATATCTTACAATCGGCGGAACCGAATACGACAATTCCTTCGCTTACGGCAGGTGTCCCGACAATTCTTTTTCCGGATTGGAAACTCCATAGTTTCTTGCCGTTTTTAAGGGCATAGGCAGTGAGGCGTCCCAGGTCGTCGCCAACGAATACTTTGTCTTTTTCCACTGCCGGTGAACAGTAGATGCCGGCTCCGGTTTGCACTATCCATTGCTCTTGTACTTGTGCATACTCTTTGTTTACGGAGAAGTCGGGATATTTTTCGGCTTTCCCATTACGGTCATAGTATGAATCCGTCAGCGAGAATGCGGCCCATTGTCTTTTCGGTTCTCCGATGCGTTGTGTATGAACGAGGATAGAATCTTCTGTAATCTCATAAATGCCGTAGCCCGGCTTTTCATCCTTGTCGCGCAGGTTGCTGCGCATCAGGATACCCGGAATGCCGTCATAGCGCAAGTCGCGGTCGCGGTGGTAGTGTCCGCCTATAAACAGGCGTATGTTGTATGGTCGCACGGCATCCGTCACTTCATACCAGTTGTCCACATCGCCTTCCGTCATCGGATAGTGGGTAACAAGTATTACAGGTTTGTCCGGCCGGGAATTGCCGGCATTGTACCGCTCCATCGTTTCCGTCATCCAGCGGATATCCTGAGGAACAACATGGCCGTATGCCATACGCATCAGCGGGCCTGAATTAAAACCGAGGAACAAAAAGCCTTTGTGTTCGAATTCAAACCGTTCGCCACCGAATATCTCTCCGAAGGCGGTACAGCCGGAATCGCTCCATTTGGTCTCATGGTTACCCAGTGCTACGTAGTATTTCACTTTCAGCAGGTCGAGGCATGATTTTACTTTTTCCATGGTGGTGCGGTCGCCCTCTTCGGCAATGTCGCCTGTCACCAATACGAAATCGATGCTGTCGGTTGCATTAATTTGTGCAATGGAACGCAATAAATCTTCCGTAGGATTGGGGTTGTTCGGACTTAAGTGGATGTCCGTCAGTTGTGCGAAGCGGAACACGGCCTGCTGTGCCTGCACCATAAACGGTAGCAGGCAGGCAAACAGGACGCTGGTGAATAGTCTTCGGTTCATAAATGATGATTGGTTTTATAAATTATTCTTTATTTCTTGGTACTGCTGTTGAAAAATGTCAGAATAGCGTCCATCAGAGATGCTCTTTCTTCTGCCGTACGAAGCGATTCGAAAGGGAATCCTAAGACGCATGTCTTATATTCGCCCTGATAGGCAATTCCGGCACTCAGATTATTCTCCGAATAGCGCATTATGGTATACGCTTCTTTCGTAGCAGGCTCGATGGCGTCAGGGGACTCCACTGCGTAAGAATCCGAATTAAGCTCATTATGGTAAGTATAGTTTCCCGAAAGAGAAGGGAAAGGGGAAGCTACGCACTTCGCTTTACCCATTGTGGCGGCTTGTCCTGTACGCCACTTATATTTCAGAACTTCCGTAGCAAATTTCTTGTCTTCTTCATTGGCGGGAATCAGGTGGTTATCCCATAAGTCGGTTCCTACATAGGCGCCTGATATAAGGATATTGCCGCCTTGGCTGCAGTAAGCTGTAATACAGTCTTGCATCGGTTTGCTGAATGTCTTGAACTCCAAAGGCTTTATTCCGCCTCTGCCTATCTTGGTCTGGCACTCTTTGCCGAGAATAAGGTCGGTGTATGTGTAGTCGTTCAGGATAACTTGTCCGTTTTCAACAGCTTCATCACTGCATGAAACGAAGGAGTAACCGGCCTTCAGTATGGCAGCTCCGTGCACTGCCGGGTAGTCGAATGTATTTCCGGCGATAACCTGTGTTTCGTAGTTGCCGTAGCAGTCGCCGAAACCGGATGCGTCATCGTCCATCCAGGGGATGGAACGGCGGAACTCTTTCATCTTTCCGATGTAGCTGATGTCTTTGATATAAGGCACTCCATGGTCCAAATCGTCCAGAAAACCTGCAAGTAGCGTGTCGGCAGGTGCAGGGGCGACAAAATCGGCGGGAGCACTGATGCGGTCGAATCCGTTGATGACCAATACTGCACCTTTGCTGTTGAAAGCCTGTCCTGCCGAAAGAATTTCAGAAGGGAAGCTCTCACCACCCTTGTTTAGGGCAGTTACCTTATAGCTGCATACGATACCGGCGGGAAGAACGGTGCGGTAACTGTTTTTATCCACTACTGTGCCGTTGTCGAAGTCACCGTTGCCGATACGCGTATAAACGATGTATTTCTCGGGAGCGGCTGTCGGTTCCAGCGGGTCGTTTACAGCTTTCCAGCTCAACTCGATTTCATTTTCACCGATCATGCGCAATGCCATGTGGTCTACAGGCAAGGGCTGTACTATATAATCCATACGGTATTGCGAACAGAGAAACTGCAACATTCCTTTGTAGATAGCGCGGCTTACCGTAAATCGGAAGCGCGGGTCGATACCGTAACGCATATCGGCAAAGTTCTGGTGAGAAAGCAACTCAAGTAACATGGTCGGTACGCGTGGAACGCGGGCTTCATAGTATGATTGGTTCCATTTGCCGCGGCGGGTCCATCGGGGTTCATACAGTGTGCGGATATCGCGTACGATATTGGATTGAATCAGGTCTGTCAGGTCGTGAGACAAGTAGCGTGATGCCCCATTGGCAAATACTCCGTTGTAGGCATCGGTCTGATAGATGCCGAGTGTTCCGATGATAGAGTCGTTAAGGGTAGTTCCTGCATTCGAGTGGAAGGCAAACGCCAAGTCTACCGGAATATTCAACCCCTTTTCCGTGGGGTTGGCGGCAGAACCGCCTGCCAGGTAGTTCACCCATATTCCACGGCTTTTATAGTCATCCGTGTAATCATTCTTTCCGTGGCTTTCGGAATATACGCTGTCCGGAATGCCGGCCCATTGCATCCAGTAACGGGCAGCCTCGCAAAAACGGGGATAACCGCTCTTTTGGTATTCGGTGATATAGGACGGTTGATATGCTGCTGGTATATTCTTTGCTGTATTTGATGCGTTGACAGTTTTGTCGGAGCTTTTCAAATTATCGGTTGCCCCTTCCTCAGAGATACGGCGGGCAATGTTTCCCATGCCGCCGCCAATCTTTACGGCATCGGCTGTGACTGTTTGTCCGGCTTTGGCAGAACGGTTGCTCAGAGTCACCTTGCAGGCATTGCTTTTTCCGGCATCAAAACCGAAAGTTCCCAAATAAACCCAAGTGCCTCCCCCCATTTTCTGGTTGACTTTGAATTGGGATACCCCACCTTTATGATAAACGGTATAAAGGGCGTCGTCACTGCTGTTTGGAACAGTCTGATAGGATACATAGACTGCATATTGTCCGTTTTGAGGTATTTCGGGAATCCATTCGGCCGTGCTTTCTTTTCCTTTTTTGACGGTTTCTGCGATACGGAATGTACCTTCTTTAAAAGGATTCTCAAAATCTATGTATTGTGGGCGAAGATGTGCGAATCCTTTTCCTGTGCCTTGCTGCCATACCTTGTCAGCGGTATGCTCGGTATAGGTAGAGTTGGTGTTAAGGCAACCGTCATTGTCGATAATGATTTCGGCAGTCTGGCAGTCGCGTTCACGCGGAAGCAGCACATTGGCTCCGGCGTTTTCCAGCATCGGAACAAGGTAGGGCAATACGAAGCTCTGTGTATACAGGTCTTCCACGGTTTGCAGACAGCGGGCACGCTGCCATTCCCAGCGGTTGAGTTTCGGTTCGTAGTAAAAACCGTGGCTTTGCCATAAGGCAATATGACGGTTTTGCAGTCCGTTGGTTGGAGTATAAGGTCTGGAAACTTTGGTTACCAGAGGCTTTTCTACATCCTGGCTGAATGTAAGAGCCTTTTTGTCTTTTTTCGAACGCAACGCCTGAGGAATCAGTTCTTCGATACTATGTCTGTTGGTGCGTAGCTGTAGCCTGTACTTTGCAAATTCGGTGGGCAACAAGGCGCTGATGCCTTTGTAAATTTCGGCTACATTGTCCTCACGGAAAGGAATGTAGGAACAGTTCATGTTGGCAAAAAGTTGCAGGGTGTTGCCGTTTATGGCAACAGAGTCAACGGTGATGTGTCCTACGGATATTTCTTTTCGTGCAGTGGCATCCAGAAACTTGCCTATTTCCCGGCGGGTTTCTGTCGGAAACTCTTGCGCACCGCCCGTTTGGGGGATAAGGGCGGTGGCAAGCATGCTGAACAAAAAGTGGAGTCTTACACTCATGATGATGATGTATTAAGTTAAATGTTCTTTTTGTCTTTCTTTATCAGTATGCAGAGTCCGATGAAGGTGAACAGTGCATTGAATATAAGCAGCTCATAGCTGAACTGATAACCGTTGAACCATGCTTCCGAATTCTTTTGCAGGATGAAGCAAAGAAGCGGAGAGACGATGGCCACTAACGGTATGTATTTGTCCCGCACCTGCTGTTTCATGAAGATGCCGAAAGCAAACAGTCCCAAGATAGGACCATAGGTGTAGCTTGCCAGAATATATACGGCATCGATTACACTGGTATTGTTCAGCAGGTTGAATACAAAAATCGTAATACCCATTATTACGGCCATTCCTATGTGTACCCGTTTCCGGATTTTTACGATTTCCTCTTCCGTCCTTCCTCTCGTGCCGAGAATATCTACGGTGAAGGATGTAGTAAGGGCTGTCAGTGCGGAGCCTGCTGCCGAGTAAGCCGAAGAAATCAGTCCGATAATAAACAGGATGCCTACAACGGCGGGGAAGTAATTTCCTGTAGCAATTAAGGGGAAAAGTTCATCACTTTTCTCCACTTGTATTCCTTGGCTGCCGGCAAATATGTAGAGCAGTACACCCAGCATTAGAAACAACAGAATGACGAAGAATTGCGAAATGACGCTGGTAATCATGTTCTTTTGTGAGTCCTTGAAATTCTTGCAGCTGAGGTTGCGTTGCATCATGTCCTGATCCAATCCGGTCATGGCTATCATGGTAAATGCTCCGGCAAAGAACTGCTTGAAGAAGTATTGCTTGCTGTTGACATCGTCGAAGAAAAATATGCGGGACATATCGCTGTCGGCAATTGTACCGAGCATACCGGTGAAAGATAAGTTTAGGTCGGAAGCTATATAGCAGATGCACAATACAACCGATACCACAAGGCAGAACGTTTTCAAGGAGTCCGTCCAGATGAGCGACTTTACGCCTCCACGGAAAGTGTACAGCCATACCAAAGCTACGGTGATGGCCACATTCAGAATAAACGGTAATCCGAATGGCTCGAATACCAGCAGTTGTAATGTCAGGCAGACGAGGAACAGCCGTACTGCCGCTCCAAGCATTTTGGAGATGAAGAAAAACCAGGCCCCTGTACGGTATGAGGACATGCCGAACCTGTTCTCCAGATATTCGTAAATGGAAACCAGATTCATCCGGTAGAATAAGGGGGTCAGAACAAAGGCGATGATTAATTGTCCCGCAATAAATCCCAGTACCATTTGCAGATAGCCGAAGTTACTTGCAGCAACCATGCCGGGCACGGATACATACGTTACTCCGGATATGCTGGAGCCAATCATAGCAAATGCCACCACATACCAGGACGATTTGCGGTTGCCCACGAAGAAACCTGCATTGTCTGCTTTTCTGCCGGCAATGTAAGAAACTGTGAAGAGTATTGCAAAATAGGCTGCAATGGTGATGATAACGGATAACGGGCTCATTGTATTGATTGGGTATTAGTGTTTACTGGTTAATAGGTTCCGGTTTGTATGAATAATCATTCTTGATAAAGCAAATAGGGCTTACGCTGTTCCTTGAACTTTTCCACATCGCCTTTCCAGCGGTTTTTGATTTCTTCGGCGCTCTTTCCTTCTATTATCATCTTGCGGACATAGTCTGTTCCTACCAGCAATTCGAAGAACGGACGGAAGAAGTGGTCGCCTATGTTCAGGTTCTTATAAGCGTCAATTACGTAGCTCAGATCCACGCCGCGCTTCCAAATCTCTTCATCGCTCATATTGCTGAGGTTTACGCCGTGGCATAGCTTGTTCAGTTGGGGCGGATTTTTGGCGCCGGGAACACTTTTGGGCGTAAAACTGTAATCATAGCCTGTCATATTGGGATGCCCGTATACCTGAAACGGGAGTGAGGTCCCTCTGCCCAGACTGACGGGAGTGGCCTCAAAATAGCAAGTAGCCGGATACAGATAGACGGCTTTCATGTTCGGCAGGTTGGGAGAGGGGGGAATGGGTAATGTGTATTTTGTCTGGTGCGTATAATTCTTGCAGGGTATGACGGTAAGGTCGCACACGCGTGAGGCCGGTAACCAGCGTTCTCCGTTTACCATTAATGCCAGTTCGCCCAGTGTCATGCCATGTACAATGGGAATAGGCAACCAACCCACTCCGGATTTGTATTTCATGTCCAGTATCGGTCCGTCTACATAATGTCCGTTCGGATTGGGGCGGTCCAGCAACAATACCTTGCGGTTATACTCGGCGCAGGCGTCCATCAGTCGGCACATTGTTATATAATAGGTATAGAATCGCAAGCCTACATCCTGGATGTCAATAACCAATATATCAAATTTTCTCATGGATGCTTCGCTCGGTTTTTTGTCTTTCCCGTCATAAAGGGAAAGGATAGGGACGCCCGTTTTCTTGTCGACCGAACTGGATACGTGCTCTCCTGCATCCGCATCTCCGCGAAAACCGTGTTCAGGTGAGAAAATAGCTACTACATTGAATTTGTTTTCCAGCAGTATGTCCAGTAAATGCTTGTCTCCCACCATTCCGGTGTGATTGGAGAAGATTGCAATCCGTTTTCCTTTCAGGATTGGAAAATACTCTGAAGTTTGTTCATCGCCTAAGACAATGCGCTCTTTTTGTGCCTGACACAGTAATGAGCTACATAGCAGGATGGTTAATAGTAGCAGTTTCTTCATAATAGTATTACTTAAGGAGAATTTGTATGGAACAAAGATACTTTTTATTTTAGATTTTCAATGGTTTGATATAACCGTTTGAAGAATAAACATTTAACTGAGTATTTGAGAAACAGTGGTAACGAGTTGGCAACTGTGCTATTTTCAGCGTTTTGCGGTGCTATACTGTCAAATAACTCTTTCACTTGCAAAGTTATTACTTTTTATTGAAACGCACACTTTTCCGATATGAAATTTAACAAAAAGTCTCCAACAAATATATGTTAGAGACTTTGATTCATTATAATTGGATTTTTATTTATTCAGATGACGATAAACGACATTTGATATATCTGCCATTATTTTTGCGTTATCATCATCAGATTCACGAGAATCCTTTATCAAAACAACAATGTAGCATTTCTCACCGTTGGGAAGATATATCACTCCTGCATCTCCCTCGCTTATCTGTATGCCATCAGCAGTTCGGTTAGAACGTCCCGTTTTATGCCCAAATTTTATATCGTTAGGCAACCCCGCTATTAGTTTGTTCTTGCCAGACACACAATCAAGCATGGCTGTCTCTAAAAACGCAAAATGCTCTTTTGTCAAAATATTTTCTGTATGGAGTTTCTTGAGCAATTGCGCAATAGCTAATGGTGTGCTCCAATTGTTGTAGCATAACATAATGTCCGTATGCATACTTTCCTCTGTCTCCGTGAAATTCATATCCTTTATCCCAAGAGATTTTATGTAGGAGTCCACTTCATCAATACCACCAACAAACCTTATTAACCAATCGCATGTGTTGTTGTCGCTAATTGATACTGTGTATTTGATTATATCCCTATAAGATATACGAATCCCTTGGTCGGGATATTTATCCCTTAACGGGCTATACGTGTTTTTCAGCATTTCTTTCTGTTTGATATACACCATTTCATCCAACGGAATATTCTCTGCTTCCATTTTTTTCAAAGCTGTCACTGCAATATGGAATTTGAATACACTCATAGTGGGATATTTGTCCTCGTTGGCAATGGTTATTATGTCGTCATTATGGATAATTGCCACCCCGACAGACGCTTGCTTCCCTTTGATAATCTTTTCAATTTCCCGGGTCATGTTTTGCCCGAAAGCCATAATGCTGCAACAGCAACAAAGCATAACTGATAGCAGCGTTTTTGTCATGTTCATTTTTGATAGTGGAACTTTTTGTTTCATATAGTTTTCTTTTTTGCTTCTTAGCCCAAAGAAGCGGATGCTCAAATGCAGAAACGTGGACTACCAATGCAACATTCTAAGTCGAAGGTCGTAGGAAACCTAAATGCACGAATGTAGTATAGCAGCCCACGCTATATGCGTGAGAACCACTATGCCATCCTTGTGCAGTGTCTTGAATTTCCTACGTTCTCGACTTACAAGAAAGCATAACGCTTCTGTTTTTCTTATGTCTCGGATAGAGTTACCCCAATCCGAATGCAAAAGTACAAAAAATCCATGATATGTCATTCAACACACACGGACTTTATTTTGATTTACAGTTGCATACCTCTGTTCTGTCTTGGCTTCGGTATTCCGATTGCTTCTCTAAACTCGTTCATTTTCTTTCTGAACCAACTAACGTGCGATACTCCGTCAATCTTGAAATCGAACTTTCCGTTTTCGTCCTCCTTGATGGAACATACAGCACGTTGGGTTTCAAAGTCTCGGTTGAACTCGGAAGAATAGAGTTTGCCTTTTATGGGAACATCCTTGAACGTGCATAATCTTCGGATTATATCATCATTGAAGCCCAAGCGTTCACGCAAGAAGTTTATTGTCGGCATCAGTTTCTCTACATAAGGGAAATAGCGTTTCACAAAGTCAGTGAACTCGGACATCTTGCGGTGTCGCTTTTCGTAGGTATCCGTTATCTCCTCTATGTGCTTTGTGTGTTGCCGCTCCCTTTGTCGGGCTTCTTCTTCAAGTTCCGATACACGCTCATGCAAATTCCTGTTCTCCCTCTCCAATGTCTTGACCTTGTTACTGCCGAAAAGAGAACCGACACTTTCGGCTATGTTGGTCGCTGCGGTCGTGGCTGCTCCTTTCAGTTTCTCGGTCTGCACCTCTTTCTTGGCTCGTTTCAGTTCTTCCTGTGCCGTCTCTTTACGGTCTTGGAGTTGCCCTATATCAGTCTGTAACTGTTCCTTTTGTTGCACCAAATCACGGTAATACTGCCGTGTGGTGATGTGCCTTGCTTCCGAACCGTCAATGCCGCGCTGCAACCCATAACCGCTCATGGATTGAGCATAGGTATCCTGATAGGATTTGAGTTTGGCGCGTGTCATAATATCATCGGCACACAGCCTTACAGTGTCGGTCGGTTTCTTGCGGTAACGCTTCTTTACCTGTTCCTCTTTCTTCTTGCGCTTACGCTCTCCTTTGACTATTGGAACAAGGGTAGCGTGTATGTGCGGTGTCTGCTCATCCATGTGTAAGACTGCCGACACGATATTCTCCTTGCCGAATGTGTCTGCAAGGTATTTCAGATTGTCGTTGCACCACTCGTCAAGTCTGCCCTCGTTGGTGATGCGTTCCATATCTTCGTGAGTTCCCGTAAGCAAGATACGGATAGCCCTCACTTGGTTGTTTCCGATTTTGCGTGTCAGTCCTGCGGTATCCAATCGGTGCTGTATGGCTTGTGTCCTGTTCCCCACCCCGTCAGGAAACTTTATCAGTTCCCGATTTAGGTGTGTCCTGCTCTCATCGGCATTTTTCGGTTTGATGGTGCGCTCTATGTGCGCTGACATGGCGGAATCCGTTCCGCTTGTCTTTTCCATATGTAATACTGCATAACCCATATAATAATCCTTTCTTTTTAGCTTGTGAAACAATGGTCTGTTATTATTCTGTACGGCTCTTGCCGTTGGCTTGGGAGAGTCCAGAGAGGTGCAACCTCTTTGGCTTATTGGGGAATTTTCAGCGTTGCTTGCAATGCGGCTCGGAAAATTCCCTAATAAGCTATGGTATTTTCCGTTGGTAAATATCCGCACGGCAGCAAGCGTTCCCACTTGTTACATCTTCAGCCCTCGCTTTTTCGGTGGCTGCATCATCCGCCTTGCGGATTGGACTTGCCCCTCCTGCTTCATCGGATCTGCCGATTGGAACAAGGGCTTACCGCACAGGTAATCGTTCAAATCCTTGTACTCACGGTAGTATATAGACTTGTCGGAAATGCGTTCCCCGAACCTTGCTTTCAGATGTTCACAGGCTGTCCGTCCTGCCGTGTCATTGTCAAGAAAACAGCCGATATGGGAGTAGTCAGCCAATATGCCCTCCGCCTTTGCGAGATTGGAAACGGAGTTCAGTATGACATAGTCCTGTGTGGTCAGTCGGGGATACTGCGGATTATTCCTCACACGGATGGAAAGGAACGAGAGGTAATCCATGAAACCCTCGAAAAGATAACACATACTTCGTGGTTCTCCTCTCTGTCGGATATGGGTGATGTCTTTTGGAGCGACACAGCCTTTGAAGTATCGGTTGCGCACCTTATAGCCCCCTGCCATATTCGGAAAACCGATGGCAAAGTATGGCTTACCCTCATATATGTAATGCAGTTCCCGACATTCTTTCTTGGCGAGTTCGGTATTTATCCCACGCTCCTGCAAATAGGATAATAGTGCAGGAGAGGATAAATTCACAACTTGCAGGTGCCGGAACATCGGCTCTGAAACGGATTGCCGACCAAAAGAGAATGGCGTATGCTTGGCGATGTGCAGATGCGGTGTCTGTTTGGCGATGCACTCCAACAGATACGGCACATTGTCGGAACGATAGAGTTCCTGCGCCAATGCGATGATGTTGCCGCCCTTGCCAATACCGAAGTCATACCATTGGTTGAGTTCGGTGTTTACCTTGAACGAGGCTTCGGCTTCCTCTCTCAGCGGTGATTTGTACCAAAGGCTGTTGCCTTGTTGCTTGACGGGTGTGTACCCCAAACTTTGCAGATAGTCTGCGATTCTGATTTGTTTTGCTTCCTGTATTGTCATAATGTATATTCCTACGGATTTGATGATGGTTGATAAAGCGATGATTTGATGAATGGGCGGCTTAACACATTGATTTGTACTTATATATCCTCTCATCAATTATTCATCAAACCACTCACGAAAAGAGAAATTCATCGTTTGCGGTATCGGGTGTGGTCTGTCCTTCCTGTTTTCTCTTTTCATCAGTGAATTTCTTTTGATGAATGTTTGATGAGAATGTAAATATTTATATTTCAATATATTTATATACTTATTCATCATTTCATCAAAATAATCATAGTGTTTCCAAAAACGCTTTTGTCACGGTGTAGAACCGTCCTGTCTTCCGCACGGGCGAATAGTGGCAGTCACGGGTATAGTCCAACTGATAGGTGGTATAGGTAAGCGTGTTGGGTGCAGGATTAAGTTTCCAGCACTCTTTCAATACCTTGCGGATTTGGTGTTTCTCCACCCTTGCTTGTGAATACCGCAGCAAAAGAAAAATGTCGTTGCAGTCGAAAGAGAAAGTGTCCGTGCCTACGCTCTCCATAATGTCGAGGATAAGCTCGTGCATCTCTATCTCCAATCTGTTGCGGTTGCTGCGGATGATTCGCTGCAAGGCTTCGGTATGCAGCAGCGAGGGGGCGAACCACATACGGCTTTTCTTTTCGGTGGATAGCTGCCTGTATTGCAAAAAATGGAGAAAGGCAGGTATCTCCGCTTTCAGCTTTTGCAGGAAGTCGGTATCATCCGACTGCAAGCGGTCTATCTTGCGCACCCAATAGCGTGTTTCCCCTGCATCAATGATTACAGGCAGATACTCGTTGTTGGAACACAGCACGAACTTGGCGAAGAATGCTATTTCGTTACGGTCTTTGCCTTTGGCTTCCACCTTGTAGGATAGTGCCGTGCTTAGGTTCTTCAACCGCTCGCTGTCCTCCCTGCGGCTCAACAACACCTCGTCCACCACGATAAGGAGTTTCCCTGCCCAGTCGGAATTGAACTGGCTGCGGAAATCCTCGTTGGTGTTGAATGTCACGTTGTTCTGAAACAGGGCTTTCAGAAAGTTCAGAAATGTGCTTTTGCCTGTGTTCCGTTCTTCCGATACCAACAGCAGGATGGGCAGCTTCTGTATGGGTTGCAAGTAGAGCAGTTGCAGATAATCCATCCCCAACTCGTATTGCTCCCCGAAGATGTGTTCCACCAATGAGCGTATAGATGGAAAATCACCCTCTTGCGGTTGATGGTCTATCGGCTCGTAGAGATTTAGAAACTTGCCGATTACAGGCTGATAATTGACGTGTTCGGGTACGGTGCAGAAGCCGTCATACTTGGATACACTGCCGATGTAGTCCTTGCCGTAGTCTTGGCGCAGGGTCTCGTTGTTCCATGCGATGCGTTTCCTTACATACCCTCCGTTCAGTCTTGGCTGCTCTACAATCTTGTAGAGCGTTGTGCCGACACGAATAAACTCTTCCTTTGCCATGCCGCCATCCGTTAGCGGTCTGTGGCTGTCATTTACTTTGTTTGCTTCCATATTCCAATGATTTAAGTTTGAAAAAAATGTCAGCTACAAAAGTATAAGTATTTGTTGGATAGATTGATACGCAAATCGCAGCAGAATGGGGAATAAGACACCTCTCTACAGAAAAGTGAGCGGTTTAGGGTTGTAAAAACAAAAAAATCCCGAAGAAACAGGGCTGAAAACAGTTGCTTCTTCGGGTGCGTGAGTATGTGTGAATGGCAATACGCCTATGCAAAGTATTTCGGATTTGCCGTATCGGTAATGCTCAGCGAAAAGAAGACGTTTGTTTTTTCTTTTCGCAAGTACAGTCTTTCAAGTACGGCTCTGCGAACCTGCTCCGCTCCGAATGTATTGATACGGAAAGCAAGGGCGATGATGGCTTCGAGATTGCAAACCTCCATGCTGCGTTTGTCCGACATGCGGATGGTACGTTTTATCTCATGTTCCCTCAAAACTCCGCTTTTGCAAAGAGCCTTTATCCCTGCTCGTATTGTAGGGGCGACAACCCCGAACAGTTCACAGAGTTCCCACTCGGTCATGGCAATGGAGCCTGTATCTGCCGGCATGGCGATGTTGCCATGTACGTCTATCGTGATGATGCTTCGTTTCTCTTTCATCTGTATTCTTCTTTATGGGTTATCAAATGGCACTGCAAATACTTTTCTCCATATCCACCAACTTGTCGGACAACTGCTCCAAGTCCTGACTTATCTTTTGGGCGGTTATTTTTGCGTAGATTTGAGTGGTCTTTATATTGGTATGCCCCAACAGACGACTGACAGTTTCAATAGGGACTCCGTTGGATAACAGTATGGTGGTTGCTGCCGAATGTCTTGCGACATGGTAGGTCAGATGCGTCTTTATACCGCACAACTCGGCTATGGCTTTCAGCTTTTTATTGCAAATGGTGTTACTTGGCATTGGGAAAACCTTATTGTTTTTCGCCATGCCCTCGTACTTCTCTATAATCTTCTTGGGAACGTCCAACAGACGGATATTCGATTCGGTGTTGGTCTTCTTTCTTCGGGTGATAATCCAAAGATTTCCGTCAAAGAATGTTTGAAGGTTGTCGGTGGTGAGGTTCTTGACATCGGAATAAGCCAGACCCGTGAACACCGAAAATAGAAACAAGTCCCTCACAAGCTCGTGGGTCTTGTCGGGCATCTCTGTGTTCATCATGGTGTGTATCTCCTCTTTCGTGACATATCCTCTGTCCACGCTTTCGGGGGAGTTGATATACCCTGCAAAGGGATTGAACGGCAGACGACCGTCATTCCTCGCTATCGAAATGATGTGTTTCAACACAATCATGTAGCCCCACACGGTATTGGTGCGGCACTTCTTCACGGCGCGCAGGAAATACTCGAAGTCGTTGATGAACGTGAGGTTCAACTCTTTTAGGGGAATATCCTCACGCTTATAAGCATGGGGCAGGAACTCCCGTATATGCTTGCATACGGTCTGATAACGGGTAAATGTTCCTTTGGCACGGCTGTGTCCGACTTTCTTTGCAAACTCCGCATTGTGTTGCTCAAAGAGTTTCAATAAGGTTTCCTGCTTGATACCGATACCGAGATAGGCATCTTTCAGTTTGGCAGCGGTTACATACCCGTCCGCCTGCATCAGTTCTTGGTAGCGGCGGTTCACCTCCACCCGAATCTTGTCAACCGCACGGTTGATTCTCTGCGCCTCGGCACTCTTGCCCGAAGCACGGTTGTTCTTCACGTCCCACAAGTGTGGGGAAACGTCCATCTTGCAGCTGAACTGCTTAATCTCTCCGTCCACCGTAAGGCGGCACATCAGTGGCAGGTTGCCGTTGGGCTTCGCACTGCCTTTCTTCACATAGAATAATACCTTGAATGTACTTCGCATAACTCACATTTTTTTGGTTACAAAATTAGTTTACTGTGAGTTACCGACAGCTACGCAGAATTACGCAAATCGCAGAAAAATAACCTTTTAGCTAAAAATCTTCTTCAACCACTCGGTAATGATGTGGTAACTGAACTCTTGCGCTGTATGGCTTCGTTATGGTTATCCACTGGCTACGTTGCCATAGACAAATATAGCGTAACGAACGCTTTGTCAGCCTATTCGCTACGCTATTCTCTGATTTACTTTTTAGCTATCTGTTTATTTTAATATCAAAAACACTTATTTGGGAATATTTAGTATTATAATTATTAATTTACAATTATAACAAAACGCTCTTATCTGGTATTCAGGTATATATAGGAAAGAGGTGTATCGAGAAGAAAAACTTTCGTTCTTGATACACCTCTTGTTGTGAGTTATGCTTTTTTTCTGTTACCAGAGAATGGTTTGTGTCAATTTATATCCTTTAGCATTGTACTCGTTGATTTGAGCTTCTCCTACCGGAGCCAGATATGAACGATCGCTGAAATCGTCTCTTGCTTCGGCTGCTTCCGGCACATAGAAACCTGTCATTTCATCGGCGTTGGTTCCGTCATAGACTATGTATTTATATCCGTTACCATCGGGAACTGCTACGGTGGTGATGCCTATGTTGTCTTCTTCAAGATAATTGGGCAGTTCTTCCTCAAGGTTCACCCATAAGCCGAGCATTGTGTCCGGATATGTTTTGTTGTTCATATAATGCAGTTTCTTCCAACGTTTCAAATCGAGCAAACGGGAGTGCTCGTATACAAACTCCATGCGGCGTTCGCGGCGGATTTCCCAAATCAGCGGATCTACTTCGTAATCTCCTGCTACCAAATTGCCTTTGTCTCTATCCGGGTCGAAGTCGGCAGTGATGTCACTTAACATCATAGGTGCGGTTTGTTGCAAGCCTTTTTTTATTGCCGTTTCATCGAGAGGACGCTTGCGGATTTGGTTGATTGTTTTTTCGATGTCATCTTGAATGATAGGGTCACCGCCCATCAAAGCCAGTTCGGCTTTGGCCTCCAGCCAGTTTAACATGACCTCTGCCAGTCGCATTACCGGATAATCATTGGTATTAGTTATACTTTTATATTGAGGAGGATAAGTCTTGCCAAAATAGGTCGGGCCTACACGGTCAATGAATTTCCAGCTATAAAGCAAGGTACCTGCCTGGATACGAGGTTCATCCCAGAATGTAGCTTCAAAACGCGGGTCACGGGTTTTGGCCATGTTCTTGACATCAAGTTCGTCTGCTCCGGCAACAGTTGATTTTTTGTACACCTTACCGTCATTGCAGATGAATGATTTGGCTAATGCCAATGTTGCGCCACCTTGGCTTTCCGTACCGTTGGAGTAAGAAGCCACACAGTGAGTTACGTTGACTCCGGCATCATAGTGTCTGTACATCAGTACCTCTTTGTTGCCGCTTAGGTCTGTTGAGCCGAACAGACTTTTGAAATCACCGGAAATCTGCCATTGGCTGTTTCCTAATACCTTGTCTCCTGCTTCCTTGGCCATAGTCAGATACTTCTTTGCAAGTTCAGTATCGTTCTTATGATATTTCTGCCAAGTTCCTTCGAATAACATCAGTCTGCTGACGAAACCGGCTGCAATAAATCTGTTCAGATATTGGGCTCCGTCATTTTCACGGATATTATTTAATGCAAAGTCAAAGTCATTGTACACATGTTCCATGACTTCGTTGCGTGGCGTGCGGTCTTTATACATTTCATCGGTATCTGCATCGCTAATGGATTTTCCATAATAGGGTACATCACCAAAGGTTTCTACCAGACGGCAGTATTCAAATCCACGGAAGAATCGGGCTACTCCCATCCAGTGGTTATAGGTTTCTTCTTCCAGCGCACTTTTATACTTCTCCAGTTTGTCAATCATTATATTCCATTTGCGTACCCAGGCAAAGTTCCAGTTGCCGGCTGCGTATTGGGAAATCCAGGAGTTGGCGAGGTCGCTGGTGTTGTAACTTCCGCGGCTGGTGGGAACGGTATTCTCAAAAGAGGTCTGTTTTCCGGATGAAGCATTGTCATCAGAAAAATTGTATCCTCTCAAAGGAGCGTATGCGCTGCCCCAGCTATTGTTGTAACCCACAAAATAAACGGGGTATGCTTCGTTGACATAGAGTCGGTATTCGTTATCTGTCTTTCCATACGTTTCGTCCAGTGGCTTTGTCAATTCCGGACGTTCCAGGATAGAGTCGCACCCGCTTGTCATAAAGGTTGCGGCAGAAAGTAAAGCAAATATATATTTTTTCATATAATTCAGTTTATTAGAAGTTCAATTGTACACCTACTGACACACTCTTGAAAGTCGGGGTTCCTACACCGGTACGGCCGCTGTTATAGTTCTCTGCATTGAACATGGAGTAACCGGAGATTGCTTCCGGATCAATAGGAAGTCCGTTCAGGTTGTCAAATGTAAAGAAGTTTTCCAGCGCCAGATAGATGCGTGCCTTTTGCATGCGTACTTTCTTTATGATATTTTCCGGAAGAGAATAACCTAATGTGATATTCTTGATGCGGAAATAAGACATATCCAGCAGATAGCGTGACTGTTTGTAATAGTTGTAAGCATCGTTCGATCCGGATTGGTTCCATGGGCGTGCATAGAAAGCTCCTGTGTTCTCTTCAGTCCAGTAGTCACTTGCGATAGCGTCAGGAATAGCACCGTCAGCGGTATTATAACCGGGAATGGCAAGGAAACCGTCACCCCATATCTGACGTTTGCCTACACCTTGCATAAAGATAGAAAAGTCAAAGCCTTTATAATCTGCGCCCAGACGGATACCGTATTCAAATCTCGGTGTTTCATTACCAATTATTTCCTTATCGCCCGGGTCTTCTACAGTGCCGGCGCCATTACCCAGTTTTCCGTCTCCATTCAAGTCGGCATATTTTACGTCGCCCGGACCAAATTTGAAGTCACCGGATTGCAGGAAGTCCTGATATACTCCGTTCGGGTCTTTCAGTTTGTTCATTTCTTTAGCACCTGGAGTTCCTGCTGCCACTTCTTTTCCGTTCAAAGCCCATACAGTAACCAGTTCGCCGTTATTGTCATATACGAAATCATCTTTCTGATACAAACGTTCTGTTCTGTAGCCCCATATTTCGCCATATTTCTTGCCTACATAATAATCGCTGATTAAACGCGTATCACTGTATTCTGTAATTTCAGTTTGGGCATCAGACAACGTGAACATGGCATTAATGCCTAATCCGTTGTTGAAACGGTGGTTGTAATCCAATGAAACTTCCCAGCCGCGTGTTCTTAAAGAACCGTAGTTGCCTTTGGGAGCGGCTGCACCGAATGTATAGGCAATGCCCGAACCCGGTACAATCATATTACGTGTATCGCGTTGATACCAGTCGAATGTTACACCGAAATCACCGTGGAAGAAACGCGCATCAAATCCCAAGTCGAGTGTGGCTATGTCCTGCCATGTAATAGAAGAAGCAACGGCAGAAGGAGTACCGCGATAGAATAATTTCTGACCATCGGCACCCAGCCAGTTTACTTGTCCTGTGCCGAGAGAGGATACATACAAGCCGTTATCTACGGTTTGGTCGCCAATGATACCCCATGAACCGCGAAGCTTCAATGAGTTCAATGCGGGTTTTGCCCATTCCATAAAAGCTTCTTCACTTAAGCGCCAACCGGCTGAGAATGAAGGGAACCAACGCCATTTCATGCCAGAGGGGAACTTGGATGTACCGTCATAACGTAAATTGGCTTCCAACAGGTACTTTTCTTTGTAATTATAGTTGATACGGCCGAAGTAACCCATTTGACCTTCCCATTTTTGGTTTCCGCTTGCGGTCTGAGTGCCAACTGCGAGGTCGAACTGCGGGTTGGTGATATCTGTCAAATCTGTAATTTGTGACCAGTTGTCTTCATAGTCATAAGTCACCAGGTTCATACCAAGCAGAAACTTGAAGTTGTTATCGTCGTTTATTTGCCAGTTGTAATCGGTTGTTGCATTGAAGGTATGGCGACGTGCTCCCGAAGATTTTCTGTAGATATGGTCGGGATTTGAACCATGGGGAGTATATTCTTCGTACGGAAGTTTGTATGCGGGCATTGCACCTTCGGCTGCTGCGTCTACTTGTTGTCCCAAGTTGTTTACATAAACCTGATTGCCGTTGGCATCGGTTCTCGGTACACCGGCACTCCATGCGTTTGCTGCGCTATATCGTGTTCCGGGTTTCTTGATAACTCCTGTTTCGTTGGCATATGTATAGTCAAAATCAAATTTCCAGTCTTTGGTCACATTTACGGTTGTACCCAAGCTTATGTTGAGGTAATTATCTACTTGTGAAGCTGTATTGGCTTGTTTTGTTTCAGACCACGGACTGCGCAAGTCGTTTCCGTCTTCATTGACACCTAACGGCATGTTAGGACCCCAGCGATACAAGTACAGCCACGGGTCGGCAGTAGTGGATGAGGTAGAATAAGGGTATCTCTTGTCACGTGAGGAGAAGATAGAACCCGCACGTATAGTCAGGTATTTGTTGATTTCGGTGCTTAAACGTACGGATGCGTTGTAGCGTGTAAAATCGTCTTTCTTGGCAGGCTTCATCATACCGTTCTGATGCAGATATCCTAAGCCGATGTTGTAAGTTGTCTTGCCACTTTTGCCGTTGATTGAAACGTTGTGTGAGTGAGTCGGTGCCCATTCGCGTATCATATAATCATACGGGTCGAAAGTTCTCAGACCGATATTTCGTCCATTGGCATCCACATACCAGTCTCGCCCATATACATAAGGGTCGTCGGGACCTAACTTGCCGCCATATTTGTTTTGCCATTCGCGGGCACGCTCCAATCCGGATTCTGTCATAAAGAATGAAATACCGCCGGTGGCTGTTTTTCCGGAGCGCTTCATTGCTTCTACGCTGTATTCCAAAGCATTGAACTGTCCCATTTTCATCTCTTTTGCCATGTTTTGGAAAGAGAGATTGCCCTGATAAGAAACATTGACCCTATCACTCTTGGCGCCTTTTTTCGTTGTAATCAATACTACGCCGAATGCTGCTTTCGCACCGTAAATAGAAGCAGATGCAGCATCTTTCAGTACAGAAATGCTTTCTATATCATCGGGATTGACCATTTGGATAGAAGGTATTTCTACGTTGTCGAGCAAAATCAAAGGTGTAGCTTCTCCTTCGATGGAACCGATTTGTCCGCGTATCTTAATAATCGGGTCAGAACCGACTTCGCCGCTTGGTACTTGGATGGACAAGCCCGGAGTGGTACCTTGCAAACCACGACCGATATCGGCAATAGGACGTCCTTCCAATGTCTGATTCACGTTAACGGAAGCGACTGCTCCTGTCAGGTTCTCTTTTTTCTGTGAGCCGTAACCTACGACTACTACTTCATCCAATAATTCAGTGTCGTCTTTCAACACTACCCGTAGATTAGGAGTGGCCTTTATTTCTTGAGTGGTATACCCTACAAAAGAAATCTGTAAAAGTGCTCCTGCTTTAACATTCATTCTGATTTTTCCATTGATGTCCGTAATGCCGCCATTGGTAGTACCTTTTTCTACAACGTTGGCGCCAATGATAGGCTCGCCTTGGGCATCTACTACTAAAACATTTACAGCGACAGACTGCATCTGCTCTGTTACGCCATGGTTTTCATGGGAAGTAGATCGGGCAGCAAAAGTGTTACTGCTGCCAAGAAACAGTGCACAGATAGCCACTGTCATGAGGATTTTATGATTTTTAATTCCTCTTTTTTTGCGATCTTCATTCATAAGTGATTGATGATTTTGTTGTTAATAAAAATAGTTTTTCAGTTAGGTAAAAAAAAGGGAGGATTAAGGGGTAAAATGAACTGTATATCCTCTAAGTCTCTTCATTGCTTCATAGGCATTTCTTCAATTTAAGGGTTCATAAATGATATGTTGTATCTCTTTTTTCTCTAAAAATCCAAGTCCACCGGGTACTTGGTATATATTAATTTTAAACTAAATCCAGTTAATTTCTTAACCTTGCCAGTCGTTTTAAGAGATAAATCTTATTATTAACAAAGGTGATAAAGTATTTTGTGTACTTCACACGTAACAAAGATATTATATTATTCAATATCAAGAACACTTCTTTGCATTTTTTTAATCTTATACTTTTAAATTTGCAAAGACAGTCTTTATATACCTTATATATATTAGAGTTTAAGGTTCTTCTATATTTAAAGAATGAAATTCTATCAGTCCATTCATCGGAGTTTCTTCAATTACGTCGAGTTCAATTCCAAACTCACCGGCAACTTCCCTTAAGATGTCCGCATAGCTATAGGCTAATGAGCCAACAAATCTGATGGGATAATTCTTATAGTCGTACTGACAGACATTACGAGTGAAAAATCCTCTTAAATTATTAGTTATCAGTTCAAATACATAGTCATCGTTTGTATAGTCTGCCAAGAAGTAAGAAATTGTTGAGAGGAAACGGTTTGGGAAAGGACGGTTATATACCGATTCCATCACTTCATTAGAACTGATACGAAATTTTTCAAAAAAATCGGCCATTACATCCTTAGGTGCCAAGCCTTTTAACACATCGGACAGAAACATTTTGCCTAATACAGCTCCACTGCCTTCATCGCCCAGGATATAACCACCTGCCTTGACGTTTTTGACTACTATTTTCCCGTCATAAAAGCATGAATTAGAGCCTGTTCCCAAGATACAGGCAATGCCGGCTTCACATTTAAACAGACCGCGTGCCGCTGCAAGCAGGTCACTTTCAACCTGAATAGGGGTCTTGAATTGTGCTACTAAAGATGCACCCAATATATTCTTTTTTTCATAAGAGGTACATCCGGCTCCATAATAATATACTTGTTCCAATTTCTTTTTGAAAAAAATATCGGGCAATCCTAAACGTACACTCCGGCTAATTTCTCTTCTTGTTTGAAAAAAAGGATTCAATCCCTCGGTAAAAACACGCTGTATCAAGTGGTTGTCTTCAACCAGTGCCCATTCAGTTCTTGTAGAACCACTTTCCGCAATCAGTTTCATAGCTAATTAGTTTTAGAATTGAATACAAATATATAGTTATTTTTAATATTCTTGCGATAATTCTTCAAAAAGTTTACTTCATGGTTCATAGTTCGTATCCGTCGTTGTAAGTTGTCCTTTCTGAATAAAATATTTGTAAGGTGATAACTGTTGGTACATCTGCTGTAAATAAATAGTTGCTTGTTTATTTTTAATTCGTTAGACAGTTGTTGCCCTTTCGTTAGACTAAGGTTTAACGAAAGGGCAACAACTGTCTAACGAAAGAGTAACGGCCGTTTAACGAATTGCTATTTGCAGCCGTAGAGAGTAAAGGATATGAAAAGATATGCAAAAAGCCACTATTCGGGCACTTAATCTTTTCTGATACCACACTGAAAATAAAATGTTCCGCCCAAGTTCCCGGTGGACTTGGAATTTTAGAGAGAAAAGAGATACAACATACCATTTATGAACCCTTAAATTGAGAAATGCCTATGGAAAAGTGAAAACACAAGAGTTTGGGTGATTCTATCCTACTCTTATTAATTTCTATCTTACCATTTTTGGAAAAAACTATTTTTAATTAACAAAATCATCAATCACTTATGAATGAAGATTGCAGAAAAAGAGGATTGTCTAATAAAAAGATCCTCACGGTAGTAGCAATCAGCACCTTGCTATTAAGCAGTGGAAACGTGATAGCTACTCAGACTACCATTGACGGTTCTTTGAGAGTGACAGAACAGTTGCAAACTCAAATAGTCAATGGTTTGGTTGTAGATGTAAACGGAGAACCGGTTATCGGAGCTAGTGTGGTAGAGAAAGGTACGACAAATGGTGGAATAACTGATATTAACGGAAAGTTTACATTGAATGTAAAGCCGGGTTCAACCTTACAAATCTCTTTCGTTGGCTATCAAACTCAAGAGGTAAAAGCAACCAAGACGGTAAAGGTTGTTTTAAAAGAGGATAGCGAGTTACTTTCGGAAGTTGTTGTGGTGGGTTATGGAACTCAAAAGAAAGCTAATTTAACAGGTGCAGTTGCAACAGTCGACGTAAATAAAACATTGGACAGTCGTCCTATTGCGGATATCGGTCGTGGACTTCAAGGCTCAGTGCCGGGTGTTAATATTACGATTCCAACGGGAGAAATCGGTTCGGACCCTTTGATTAAAATTCGCGGTCAAATTGGATCCATTTCGGGAAATAATACTCCGCTTATTTTGTTGGATAACGTGGAAATTCCAAGTATTCAGATGGTTAATCCCAACGATGTCCAGTCTATTTCCGTATTGAAAGATGCAGCTTCATCTTCTATTTATGGTTCAAAAGCTGCGTTTGGCGTTATTTTGATAACAACTAAATCGGGAGCGCAAACAGATAAATTTGAAGTTAGCTATTCCAATAACTTTTCTTGGCAAGATCCTGCCAAAAGCATTGAAATTGGTGGAATTGAAGCCTTGCAGTACACATTGGATGCTCAAATAAACAGAGGAGAACCGATGCCGGCGGGTGGCTTTTGGCGTATTAGTCCCGAAAGCCTGGAGAAAGCCATAGAATGGCAGAAACAGTATGGAGGAAAGGTAAAATGGAATGATCCGGTAGTATATGGCCGTGACTGGTATTATGACGGAAAAGATAAATATGGATATAGACTCTATGATGCGGCTAAAGCTATGGTCAGGAACTGGGCTCCGACCATGAGTCATAATTTATCGGTAAATGGTAAAAGCGGCAAGACCAGTTATAATATAGGATTGGGGTATTTGGATCAGAGTGGTATGTCTAAGACTGCCAAGAAGGACGACTTCAAACGATATAATGCATCGGTCAGTGTAACATCGGAATTGAATAAATATCTTACAGTGAGAGCCAGTTCTATCTATTCCGACCGTAATAAACGTTATCCGGGTATTGGTAATACTTCTGCTGACCCTTGGTTGTATATGTATCGTTGGAGCCCATTGTTTCCGATGGGAGTGACAGAACATGGCAATCCTTTGAAAGAGCCGTCGTATGAAATGGCTGCATCAAATACAGATAATCTGCAAAATAAATATTATAACGTTAACCTGGGTTTTACATTGAATATTACGAAGAATTGGGATGTTAAATTTGATTATACTTACGACAGACAAACTTCGGAAACAAATTCGTCTGTAACCCAATACGAGGCCGGTGCTACATGGTATGCGCCTACGGCGTGGATAGAGAACGGCAGTCAGGTCTTTGTCAATGAACAAGGCGAAAGAGTAGACACGGGAGGTATGCCGGCATACCGTTTCCCTGTAGAAAAATATTATAACAGTTCGGGTCCGGGAGCTAGTCAGGTCGGCTATCAGAATAAATCGGTAGATAATAATACGTTTAATATTTATACCACCTATAACCTGCAATTGGGAGCTGAAAAAGAGCATGCCTTTAAGTTTATGGTGGGTATGAACAGGGTTACCAGTAAATGGAGTTCGCATAAAGGGTGGAAAACAAATCTTATTGATTTGACAAACCCGCAATTTCCATTGGCATCCGGTGACCAGTTCATTGAAGGAGACCGCAATTGGGAAGCTCAATTAGGTTTCTTCGGACGTCTGAATTATTCTTTCGAAGACAGATATTTCTTAGAAGCTAATATACGTAGGGATGGTTCATCTAAATTTCCGAAGAATTTGCAGTGGCGTTGGTTCCCTTCTTTTTCTGCCGGTTGGGTGTTTACCAATGAGAGTTTCATGAAACCGGTTGAAAATATTTTGAGCTTTGGTAAGTTTAGGGCTTCATGGGGTAGTATTGGTGACCAGACGGTATCCAATACCTTGTACAAAGCCATATTGGCTGACGGCCAATCGTCATGGCTGGACGGAAGCGGTAATAAGATGCCTTTGTACGGTACTCCTTCGTTAGTGGACAGTGATATCAGTTGGCAAGAGATTGAGACTTTGGATTTTGGAGTAGACCTGCGTTTCTTTAAGAATAAATTCGGAGTAACTTTCGATTGGTATCGTCGGGATACGAAAAACATGATTATTGAAGGAGAAAGCTTGCCGGTGACACTTGGTGCTACAGCTCCTAAAGGTAATTACGGCAGTTTGAGAACCAAAGGTTGGGAGTTGTCGGCTGATTTTACCCATCGTTTTTCCAATGGATTGGGAATTAATGTTATGGCTTCTATTTCCGATGCAACTACCTATATAACCAAAGGTGCGGATTATCTGACTCCATGGGAAGACCGTAAATTAGGGACAACCTATTCTACCGGAAGACGATATGGCGATATTTATGGTTTTGTGACAGATAGATTGTTTCAAAAAGAGGACTTTGTTTACGGAGCAGACGGACAAATAGAAAAAATTACTGTCATTTATAACGGGACAGCGCATACAACCAATAAACAATCTTCCCCATATCCGGTGTATCAGGTACATTATGAAGACAATAACAAATTGATTTTTGCACCGGGTGACGTTAAATTCGTGGATTTGGACGGAGACGGTTATATCACGCCGGGAACAGGTACGAATGGTAATCCCGGTGACCAGACTGTGATTGGCAATTCTACTCCTCGTTATGAGTATAGCTTCCGTTTGGGAGCGGATTATAAGGGGATTGATTTTTCAATCTTCTTCCAAGGCATCGGCAAGCGTCAGATTTGGGGTAGCGGTCAGTTGGCTATTCCCGGATATAATGCCAAAGAGGGGGCTCTTCCCAAAACCTTTACAACCGATTATTGGACAGAAGAGCGTACGGATGCATTTTATCCGAGAGCATGGAATTTGGGTGGAAGCAATACTGGTTTCAGTATGCAGAAACAGTCACGCTATTTGCTGGATATGTCTTACCTGAGAATCAAGAATATAACGTTGGGATATACTTTCCCGGAGAATCTTCTTTCAAAAGTGTATATATCCAAGGCCAGACTCTATATGTCATTAGAGAACTTCTTTACATTTGACAAGCTGAACGGATTGCCTATCGACCCGGAGGCTATCTCAGGTTATTCGATGTTCAGGTCTGACTCAAACTATAACTTGGGACGTACGGGTATGGGCACACCTGTTTTCAAGACTTTATCATGTGGCGTTCAATTAACCTTCTAAAAAAGAGTAATTATGAGATTTAAAATATATATGATTTTAACCGGAATCATCTTCCTGTTTACGAATTGTAATGATGTGCTGGACCGTCCTTCATTGACTACATCGGAAGATGATGCTTACTGGACCAGTGAGGATAGGGTACGTTTGTATGCCAATGCCTTTTATACCAACTTCTTTGTAGGATATGGATTGAAGTATGAAACGACGTATGCTCCTAATGCAAATTATACTTTTAATGATGATGCAGTGAGATTGTCCACCCAAACGCAGTTTGGACGGACTGTCCCTACATCAAAAGGCTCAACGAGTCTGGATATGATGTGGCAGAGCGAATTTACCGGTCCGACATGGAATTTTGCTTGGATAAGGAAGGCGAATGTCATGCTTGATCGTGTGTCTGCCAGAATGAAGGATATTCTGACCGAAGAACAATACAATCATTGGATGGGAATAGGCCGCTTCTTCAGAGGGATGGAGTATGCTCGTCTGGTCAATGTTTTTGGTGATGTCCCTTATTACGATACAGAGGTGTTGAATACGGATAAGGATGCCTTGTATAAGGATCGTACTCCGAGAAATGAAGTGATGGATGCCGTTTATGATGATTTTGATTTTGCCATGAAGAATGTCCGTTTGGATGACGGGGATGCACAATATGTGAACCGTTATGTGGTGGCTGCTTTTGTTTCGAGATGGGCATTGTTTGAAGCAAGTTGGCAAAAATATTATTATAAGAATGATGAACGTGCGAAGAAATTTTTTGAGCAGGCTATTGCTGCGGCTGACTTGGTAATGAGCAGTGGAAAATATGATATTGTGACTGATTTCCGCTCTTTATTCGGGTCGACGAAAAGTACGAAAGACTGTATCCTGTATCGTACCTATGATGCGGATAAGGGTGTGACTCATTCCATAGCATCGACTTGTAACATGAATGACCCTACCGATGTCGGTCCGAATTTGGATTTGATTAAGGCGTTTATCTGTACGGATGGTAAGGACTGGCAAACTTCTGCAGTTGCCAACGCAGCCGATTTTACTTTAAGTAACCTGATAAAGACAAGAGATGCCAGATTTGAGGCAAGTTTTTACAATAAGCCGACTCCCAGAGCTAAAAGCTGTTATTTGTATGTAACTAAGTTTATCCCTCGGAGTGCATTGGAGTATATTGAAAAAGGCGGTTCTCCGGCTCCGGAATTCCAGGGTGAAAAGAATGTGACTGGCTATCCGGTAATCCGCTATGCTGAAGTTTTATTGAATTGGATTGAGGCTAAAGCGGAACTTGCTACATTGGGAGGGCCGGCGGTTGTCCAGACTGATATAGATGAGTCTATTAACAAGATCCGTAACAGACCGATTGCCGAGGAAGCAAAAGCGTTGGGTGTTGTCAGGACAGCAGACATGAAGTTAGATGCCCTGCCTGATGATCCGGGTAGAGATGTCACGGTATCTCCGTTACTTTGGGAAATCAGACGGGAAAGAAGAATGGAATTTGCTTTTGAATTCTCACGTATCGTCGATTTGAGACGTTGGAAAAAATTGGAGTACATGGATACCGATAGAAATCAGGATTTGCTGGTAGGTACTTGGGTAAATTTCAAGGATGAGGTTCCCGAAGAACTGAAATCAGAGAATAGCGGGAAAATCAGGGTTATGGGCAAGGATGGAAGTCTGACCGTTTATGATGGCACTAATGCTGCTGCTATGAAAGGATTTTTCTATCCGGAACAGAATAAAGGACGACTGCCCTTCTTGAATGTGCCTAATGTAAACCCATATCTCTCACCTATCGGAATTAATCAGATTGAAGATTATAAGAGTAGAGGGTATACACTTACTCAAACGGAGGGATGGCCGGCAAGTTTGAATTGACGGATACATCCGTGAGTTAACAATGGTTTTTAATTAAAACATGAGATTATGTATAAATTAATAAAAAGTTTAGGATTTATGGCTGTATTGCTTGGTATTAGTCTTGTCTCTTGTGAGGAGGATTATCCTAAAAGCCATATAGCACCTTATGATACGGAGCTTTTAGCAATAAAGATAGTTAATGCCGGGGCAGACGGGAAAACAGTGGTGGAAGGAACAATTGATGAAGCTAATAAGACAATTAATTTTCCCCGTTTGGATGTTGAGACTAATTTTTCAGCTTTGAGCTTTGAGGCGGAACTTTCTGAGGGCGCGGAGCTTCAGACTCCGGTCATGGATTTCTCAATGGATGAGGAAACTTCCGACAAGACTTTGATACTTCGGATTGTAAATAATAAGAGGTATAAGGAATATTTTGTTAAAGTCCGGAAAAGAGTTCCTGTGTATGGGGCTGATTTTGAAAAGCCTACTGTATATAATTTTTCAGGAGATAACATTTATAGTGATTATACCGATGCTGCATCTACCCGTTGTGCTTCTTATGATGGCGAACATGTATTGGTTGTCAGCAGAGCTACACAACCTCATCTTCTTAAAGTGTCGGATTTGAAGAAAGGGGAAATCAATCCGATTCTGCTGGATTTGACTGGAGTTAGCGGTGGTACTTTCTCTTATAACATGGGTGCGTTGAGTAATGGTCATGTATATCTTTCAAGTTTGTCGGGTGCCAAAGCTTCTCCTCTTAAGATTTATCATTGGGAAACACCGGATTCCCAACCGGAAACGATAGCCAATATTAATGTTGGAAGTATCTCCGGAGCAGGAAACAGACATGGTGATAATGCCTCTTATAATATAGATGAGAATGGTAACGGATTTATATTCTTTGGTGATAATGCAGCTACTGATTTTCTAAGAATACCCGTAAGCGGCTATAAAACAGTTGATGCCACTGCCATTAAAGTATTACCGTCAAAATCTGATGCTACGATGGTGACCAATGTATATAGAGTGGGAAATACAGACCAATATTTATGGTCGGGTGTCAGAATTCCTGTAACATTGGTCAATGAGTCTGTAGGCGAAATATATGCGTCGAGCATAAAAGGAGAGGCTGTGGCTCCAAGGATAATCAATTTTAATGAGGAGCGTTATCTGTTGGTTTGTACCGCTGGTCAGGGTAGTGCATCTACTGCAACCATTGCTTTGGAAATTTATGATTTGAGCAAAGGAGCTACCATAGAAGAGGCTTTGCGGAAATTTGACGAAGGAGACAATCACAATCCTTTGTACCAATTTAAATTAGGTGGAAGTGGAAATGGAAACGCCCTGGCGCAGACAGATTATTATATAGAGAAAGATGAGAACGGGAAAGATGCCAAGCTTTGTGTGTTTGCATCACGCACAGGATCAGGATTTGTAATATGCGAGTTCCCTATTAAGCAGGAAGAGGAATAATATGCTGATTTTCTATATTTAAATTGAATTTTTATATTGTCAACTTGAAAGCCGTCTATTTTAAAATTATCAGGCGGCTTTCTTATTAGAAATTTAAGGATGAAACATTTGAAATATATATATATAATCATTTTACTTGTGCTGGTCGCAGCATGTGGTAAAGACGATGAAGGCATTTTGGATGATGGTAGCCATTCTCAGGGAGAAGGTCAGACCTCTTCGTCTGTTCTGCCCGGAAAGGAACTGAGAGGAGTATGGATAGCTACGGTATGGGGGCTCGATTGGCCTATGGAAAAGTATGATGCCGATGTTCAGAAAAAGTTGTATACAGATTATCTGGATTTATTGGTCGGGTATAACATGAATGCGGTATTTTTCCAAATCAGAGGTATGGCAGATGCATTTTATGAATCGGAATATGAGCCTTGGAGTAAGTATATTACAGGAAGTGCAGGGGTAAGACCCGATTATGATGTTTTAGGATTTCTTGTTGAGGAAGCTCATAAGCGAGGTATCCAGTTTCATGCTTGGTTAAATCCATACCGTATAGCTACGCGTGCAAATAAGAATGCTGCTTTCCCAAAACTGGATGCCAAAATACCCATGGAACTGGTTAAGGATTATGAGAAAATCAGAGTTTATAATCCTGCTTTGCCGGAAGTTCAGGAACGGATTGTAAATATTGTCAAGGAAATTATTACCAAGTATGACGTTGACGGTATTCACATGGATGATTATTTCTATCCGTCATTGGAAGCTTCTGAGACAATGAATGATGGTGCGGAATTTCAAAAATATGGGAAGGATAAATTTAAGAATGTCGAGGATTTCAGGCGTAATAATGTAAATACCGTAGTTAGGAATATCCAGAAAACTATTATTGAGACTCGTCCGGAAGTGATTTTCTCTATTAGTCCGGCAGCTGATATGGAGCGTAACTACAATACATTGTTTGCAGATGTCAATACGTGGGCAAAGGAAGGCTGGGTGGATGTGGTTATTCCGCAGCTGTACTTTGCTACAGGCAATGATGCTACCAGTTTTAATCTGAGGTTGGATTTATGGTCGCAATATACATATGAAAACCACTTATTGATAGGATATGGCATTTATAAATTTGGCGATTCGCAATATGGAAGTAAGTTTCAATCGTCAGATGACTTAATGAAGCAGTTTGAACTGGCAAGTGCAAAGCCGAAGGTAAAGGGAAGTGTATTGTACAGTGCCAAGAACTTGGTAGAAAATAAGGTTGGTATTGCAGATGCGGTCAAGGCTATATATGGAAAGAAAGTATTGCCTCCTTATTTAGGACGAACTGCTGCAGTGCTTCCTCCGGCACCGGACAATATCAGGTTGAATGGGGCTGATTTGTCTTGGGGAGCGGTTTCAAATGTTGCTTATTACGCTATATATAAAGATAATGGGAAAGAGCGGAAAGCCGATTTGGTAGGTATTACCCAAGGAACGTCATTTAAATTATCGGAAAAGGGAGTTTATTTTGTGACTTCGTTATTCAAAAATAATGCAGAAAGTGAGATTTCAGAAACTGTGTCTTATTGATATACTTAAAACGACCTGAAATCGGAAGTCTCAAGCAACATAGTCAAGGGTGTGTTAAAAATGAATGCTGTAATAGTAATGACATTCTATTTTTGACACACCCTTGTCGGTTTATGGATTAGGAGAAATTTTAAAGCGCTTTCTCTCTAATCAGATACTCTGCAATCTGTACCGCATTCAATGCAGCACCTTTTTTGATCTGGTCACCCACAATCCAGAAAGTCAATCCATTCTCATTGGTGAGGTCTTTGCGGATACGTCCTACGTATACGGGGTCTTTTCCTGCGAGGAACAGCGGCATCGGATATTCTTTCTCTGCCGGATTGTCCATTAATACCAGTCCGTCACCTTTGGCAAATGCTTCACGTGCCTCCTCGATAGAGATGGGCCGTTCTGTCTCTACCCAGATACTTTCCGAATGCGAGCGGAGGGCAGGTACACGGACACATGTTGCGCTGACTTTGATGTCGGAGTGCATAATCTTACGTGTTTCGTTGTACATCTTCATCTCTTCCTTGGTATATCCGTTTTCAGTGAACACATCAATCTGGGGAATCAGATTGAATGCCAGTTGATAGGCAAATTTCTCCACGGTCACGGGTTCACCCGCCAATACTTGGCGATATTGTTCGTACAACTCATCCATAGCAGCGGCGCCTGCACCGCTTGCAGCCTGATACGTGGATACGTGTACGGTTTTTATATGAGAAAGCTGTTCGATGGCTTTCAGTGCCACTACCATTTGGATAGTAGTACAGTTAGGATTGGCGATAACGCCGCGCGGACGGTCTTTGGCATCGGCGGCATTGACTTCGGGTACAACCAAAGGAACATCGGCATCCATACGGAAAGCGCTTGAATTGTCAATCATCACAGCGCCGTGCTTGGTGATTGTTTCAAGATACTCTTTAGAGGTGCCTGCGCCTGCGGAAGTGAAAGCAATGTCAACCCCTTTAAAGTCATCGTTGTGTTGCAAGAGTTTAACCTCGATCTGTTTACCGCGGAAGGTATATTTAGTGCCGGCACTGCGTTTAGAACCGAACAATACTAACTCGTCCAACGGGAAATTCCTTTCATCGAGCACTCGCAGGAACTCTTGTCCTACGGCTCCGCTTGCTCCAACAATAGCTACTTTCATTTTTCTTTTGTTTTAATTTAGTTTATAAAATAGTTCTAATCTATCTATAAATGATAGAGTTGGCTGCAAATTTATAACAAATTGCTGTATGACACCGCATAAAGTGAAAACTTTTTCGTTATTTTGCAGTTAAAACCTAAAACTCACTGCGTATGGACTGGCTCAATTTCAGTTTGACACTTCCTGTAACAGACCCTACATGGATATTCCTCCTTGTACTCCTTATTATATTGTTTGCGCCCATATTGCTGAATAAATTACGTATACCGCACATTATCGGTATGATTCTGGCGGGATTGGTGATTGGCGAGCATGGCTTCAATATCTTGGTACGCGACAGCAGTTTCGAGTTGTTCGGCAAGGTCGGACTTTATTATATCATGTTCCTGGCAGGGTTGGAAATGAATATGGGCGATTTCAAGAAGAATCGCGGAAAGGCTGTGATGCTGGGATTGCTGGCTTTCGTCATTCCGATAGGCATAGGCTTGGTTACCAATATGATGTTGCTGAAGTATAGTCTCGTGACGTCCATATTGCTGGCAAGTATGTATGCCTCGCACACGCTGGTGGCTTACCCGATTGTAATTCGTTACGGTGTGTCCCGTCATCGCAGTGTAAGTATTGCTGTGGGCGGTACGGCTGTGACGGATACGCTTACGTTGCTGGTGCTGGCTGTGGTGGGCGGTCTGTTTAAAGGGGAGTCCGGCGGACTGTTCTGGCTGTGGCTGGTGGTTAAGGTCATATTCCTCGGAGCGCTGATTATGTATTCATTCCCACGCATCGGACGCTGGTTCTTCCGCCGCTATGATGATAACGTGATGCAATTTATTTTCGTGCTTGCCATGGTTTTTCTGGGAGCGGGTTTAATGGAGTTCGTGGGAATGGAAGGCATCTTGGGAGCATTCTTGGCAGGGCTGGTTTTGAACCGCCTCATACCGCATGTATCACCGTTGATGAATCATCTGGAGTTTGTCGGTAACGCTCTGTTCATACCTTATTTCCTGATAGGGGTGGGCATGCTGATTGATATTCATGTCATCTTCGGGCAGGGAGACGCTTTGAAGGTGGCTGCCGTTATGATTGTTGTGGCGCTGGTGGGCAAGTGGATCGCTTCCTGGCTGACGCAGAAAATTTATAAAATGGCTTCCATAGAGCGTGAGCTGATGTTTGGCTTGAGCAATGCACAAGCAGCAGCTACGCTGGCGGCGGTATTGGTGGGTTATAATATCATCTTGCCGAACGGTGAGCGTTTGTTGAATGAGGATGTGCTGAACGGTACGGTATTGCTGATTCTTGTGACATGTGTGGTGAGCTCCTTTATTACGGAAAGGGCCGCACGCAAGATTGCCATGTGCGAGGCGCATCTGGAAGAGGAGCGTACGGTTGAGGCGGAAAGGATTCTTATTCCGGTGGCGAATCCGGATACGATTGAATATCTGATGAACCTGTCCTTGTTGATACGTGATACCAAACAGAAAGATAATCTGTTGGCTTTGAACGTAATCAATGACAACAATACTTCCGAGGGTTTGGAGCTTCGCGGTAAAAGGTATTTGGAGAAGGCAGCCATGATTACGGCTTCTGCCGATGTGCCGTTGCGCCAGATTACACGGTACGACTTGAATATTGCTTCGGGTATTATCCATACGGCGAAAGAATATGAGGTGACCGATGTGATTATCGGTTTGCACCGTAAGGTCAATATTGTAGACTCTTTCTTCGGTATGCTTGCCGAGAACCTGCTGAAAGGACTGCATCGAGAAGTTATGATTGCCAAATTCCTGATTCCGATTAATACGATACGGCGAATCATCATAGCCGTTCCTCCCAAGGCGGAATACGAAGCAGGCTTTCAGAAGTGGGTGGAGCATTTTTGCCGGATGGGCGGTACGTTGGGCTGCCGGGTACATTTCTTTGCAAACGAGGAAACAACTGTACAGTTGCAGGCATTGGTGAAGAAAAAGTATGGACAGACCTTGACGGATTTCTCTCGTCTGGATGATTGGGGGGATTTGCTGATATTGACCGGGCAAGTGAATTACGACCATTTGCTTGTAGTGATAAGCGCACGTAGGGGCTCCATCTCTTACGACAGCTCTTTCGAGAAGCTCCCGGCGCAGTTGAGCAAATACTTCTCCAATAATAGTTTGATTGTACTTTATCCCGACCAGTTGGGCGAACCCCAGGATGCCGTCTCTTTCTCTAATCCGCGAAATGAGGCGCAGCATTACGAGAAGGTAGGAAAGTGGGTTTATAAATGGTTTAAGGAAGATTAGTAAGTGATTAGTGATTAATGATTAGCGGTTGGCGATGATGGAGGATTGGAAACAGAGAACCCGGCTTTTGCTGGGAGAGGAGAAAATGGAAAGGCTGCAACAGGCGCATGTGCTGGTTGTAGGTCTTGGTGGAGTAGGCGCTTATGCAGCCGAAATGATATGCCGTGCAGGTGTGGGGCGGATGACGATTGTGGATGCGGATACGGTGCAGCCTACCAATATAAATCGTCAACTGCCTGCTTTGCATTCTACTATGGGGAGGGAGAAAGCGGAGGTTTTGGCGGCACGTTTCAAAGATATCAATCCGGACATAGAGCTGACGGTGCTGCCGGTATTTCTGAAAGACGATAATATACCCGAACTGCTTGATGCCGCCCGATATGATTTTATAGTGGATGCCATTGATACACTTGCTCCCAAATGCTATTTGATAGCGGAAGCACTGAAACGGCATATTAAGATTGTGTCGAGTATGGGGGCGGGCGCAAAGAGTGATATTACGCAGATACGTTTTGCCGATATATGGGATACCTATCATTGCGGATTGAGTAAGGCGGTGAGGAAACGTTTGCAGAAGCTGGGGATTAAGCGTAAACTTCCGGTTGTATTCAGTACCGAGCAAGCCGACCCTAAGTCAGTGCTGTTGACGGAAGATGAACAGAATAAAAAGTCCACTTGCGGAACTGTAAGCTATATGCCGGCTGTATTCGGCTGTTACCTTGCGGAATACGTCATTAAAAGGTTGTAATAGGGCTATCAAACAGTTAGAACGTACCTATGTGTTAAAGATAAAATGTGTCATGACCGTAAGGAATAAACAGTAACTAAAACAATGATACGATTAGAAGGAATAACGAAGAGTTTCGGCAGTTTACAGGTGTTGCGGGGCATCGACCTGGAGATAAAAAAAGGGGAGGTTGTCAGCATTGTCGGTCCCAGCGGTGCGGGCAAGACCACTTTGTTGCAGATTATGGGAACTTTGGACATGCCCGATAGCGGTTCGGTAACGATTGACGGTACATTGGTGAATTGCCTGAAGGAGAAAGAACTCTCCGCCTTCCGTAATAAGCATATAGGCTTTGTCTTTCAGTTCCATCAGTTGTTGCCGGAATTTACGGCTTTGGAGAATGTAATGATACCGGCTTTCATTGCCGGAATGGGACAGCAGGAAGCCAGAGCGGCGGCTGCCGAAATATTGGACTTCATGGGATTGGCGGAACGCGCTTCGCACAAGCCCAATGAGTTGTCCGGTGGCGAGAAGCAAAGGGTTGCCGTTGCCCGTGCGCTCATCAATCATCCTGCGGTGGTGTTGGCGGATGAGCCGTCCGGAAGTTTGGATACGCATAATAAGGAAGAACTGCACCAACTGTTCTTTGATTTGCGTAACCGTTTGGGCCAGACATTTGTAATTGTGACGCATGATGAGGGATTGGCACAAATCACCGACCGTACCATTCATCTGAAAGACGGTGAAGTTTGTAAGGAATAGCTGTCTGTCTCTTCATTATTCAAAACAAACATAGTGGCTAAGCCGCTCCAAATCGCTTTCGGTAAATTCTTCGTAGAGGGCAAATGGTTTGAGGTTGTGGAGCATTCCTTTCTTTTTACGGTATTCCACAAGGGCTTTTGCCTGGTAAAAGTTTATATAAGGATGGTTGCGAAGGCGCTCTATGCCGACCCGGTTCAGATTGATGCGTCGGATTTCAGAAGGCGTAACGGTGAACCATGCTTGCAGTTGGCGATAATCCAAATGAATCTCCTGCAATTGCTCTATTCGGTAGAAGCCGCCTAAACGTTGCCGATAGTTCACTATCGACCGGGCTATGCCGCTGCCTACGCCGGGAATTTTCTTCAATTCAGTGGTATCTGCATGGTTTAAGTTAAGCACGGTGCCTGCCGGATATTTATAAATACTGTCTTTGGGTGTCTGCTGAAGAGTGAGTAGAGAGGTCGCCTTTCTTATAGTGTCTTCTGCCGTAAAATAGATGTAGGGAGAGAGCGTTTGGTACTGTTCTTCTGTCAATCCATATACTTTTTTGAAATCTTCGGCCTTACGGAACTTTCCCCCTTTGCTTCGATAACGTAAGATGTTCTTTGCCATCCATGCAGGAAGACCTAAGCGGCAGAAGGTGACGGAGTCCGTACGGTTAGGGTCGAAAGGAGCTAATACAACTGTTCTCTTTTTATATCTCTCCGATTTTTTGAAACGGCTGTTCTCGTTTTTTTCTTGTTCCCGCACAGAACTGATAAAGTTGTCGTATTCTTTCAAGGCGGCAGCCTGTATCCTGGCTTCTTCTTCAGAAAGTTGCCTGTTGTTTTGCCGGAAAGAATAGATATACCCGGAGAGAAAGATGAGGACTATCCCAATGATGAGAACAAGGATACCTCGCCTTTCTCCCCGGGAGAAGTATAAGAAGTCTTTAAACGGATTCTTCATTATGGTTTATTTGAAGAAGCCCAATTCGTTGATGAAAATAAGTCCGATTCCTATTGGGGCGATATATTTCAGAATGAAGATTAGTAATCTGTATATATGTATATTTAAAGTTCCGTTATTGCTGACTTCTTCCCATACAATCTTTTTATCCAGGTACCATCCGGTGAAGATAGAGATAAAGAACCCGCCTAAGGGCAACATGATTTTAGCGGTGACGAAGTCGAATAAATCGAACAGGTTAAGGCCGAAAATCGTGTAACTCTTTCCTACGCCCAATGACAGCGAACACAACACTCCCAGCACGATACAGCCGGAGGTAACCAGTTTGGCTGCTTTTCCTCGTGTAAACTTGAACTCCTCATGCAGATATGCTGTTACCACTTCGTGCAAGGAAATGGTTGAAGTCAATGCCGCCAGCGCCAGCAAAACGTAGAACATGATGGATAAGGCGATTGCCAGCCAGGGTATGTTGCCGAATGCCTGTTGAAATACGTTGGGTAAGGTGATGAACAATAAACTCGGTCCTGCATCCGGCTGGATGCCAACGGAAAACGCCGCAGGGAAGATAATGAATCCGGCAAGAATGGCGACTAACGTATCAATCCCTGCCACATTGAGTGCTGTTTTAGGCAGGTTGGTGTCATTTCTGAAATAAGAAGCGTATGTGCAAAGACATCCCATACCGAGGCTGAGTGAAAAGAATGCCTGTCCCATTGCACCTAAGAAAACATTACCGTCCACTTTGCTGAAGTCGGGTTTCAGCAGGAATTCGATACCCGCACTTGCACCAGGTAGTGATACGGAACAAATGGCAAGCACTACCAGCAGGATAAACAGCATGGGCATCATTATCTTGGCTGATTTTTCAATACCCTTTTCCACTCCTTTTATGATGATGAAGTGAGTGGCTAACAAGAATACCACCAACCAGATAACAGGACGCCACGGATTGCTGACAAAGCCGTTGAAGGAAGCGATGAACTCTGCGGCGGACTTACCGGCAAAACTGTTGGTTGCGGCTTCTCCTATAAACTCCAAGGTCCAACCCGCTACTACCGAGTAGTAGCCCAAAATAAGGAATCCGGCTAATACACCCATTCGTCCCACCCAACGCCAATGGGTTCCCGGAGCCAGCTTTTGATACGCTCCGGCAGTGTTGGCGCGTGAACGGCGTCCGATAAGAAATTCGGCTATCATGATAGGAATACCTAATATAAGTACACATACCAGATAAATCAGTATGAAGGCTGCGCCACCATGATTGCCTGTTTCAAAAGGGAATCTCCAGATATTACCCAGGCCAACTGCAGAACCGGCTGAAGCAAGTATCACTCCCAATTTGCTTCCAAAGTTGGCTCTTTCATTTCTTGTCATAAAACGTGGATTTTTCTTACAATTCGTTATTAATTGCTCTTAAAACGCACAAATATAGAAAATGTTCCATACTTTTGCACACAGATTGTTCATAATTTGAGATATGCTATATTATATTAAGAAATATCCGGTATCGCTGGTGATAATACTTGCTGTAATTTATCTGTCGTTTTTTAAACCGCCCACTACCGATCTGGGCACTATCCCTAACCTTGACAAGGTGGTGCATATCTGTATGTATTTCGGCATGTCCGGTATGTTGTGGCTGGAGTTCTTGCGGGCGCATCGGAGAGACCGTACGCCTATGTGGCACGCATGGGTAGGAGCATTTGTCTGCCCGGTATTGTTCAGTGGAGCGGTAGAATTGTTACAGGCATTTTGTACTACCTACCGTGGCGGTGATTGGCTGGATTTTGCAGCCAATACCACGGGAGCTGTTCTGGCGTCATTGGTGGCTTGTTTCGTGCTGAAACCAAGAGTGATGCGTAAATCTACAGATTAGAGATAATCGACTACCGTATTCAGTTTTATTCCGTTCGAGCCTTTTATCAGGATTGTCTTTCCGCAGGGTTTGTTCTTTTGGAGCGCGGCTATTAGAGCCGGAGCATCGGGATAAGTGGTATACGTGTGGCGGGTTGCTGCAAATAATTCGCCTACCAATATTACATCCTCAAAGCCATATTCTTCCAGATAGTCCACTATTCTCTGGTGCTCTTCGGCACTGTCTTTTCCCAGTTCGCGCATATCTCCCAATATCAGCATTTTTTTCTCGGCTTGCATGTTGCGGAAATTTCCGATGGCTGCCAGCATGCTTGTGGGATTGGCGTTGTAGGCATCGATAATCAGGGTGTTGTCGGCCGTTTTTTTCAGTTGCGAACGGTTGTTCCGGGGTTCATATTCATTCAGGGCTTTGTCTATCTTCTCTGCTTCTACTCCGAAGAAATGCCCGATAGTGACGGCTGCCAGAGCATTGGGAAAGTTATATTCGCCAATCAGTCGGGTATGCACTTGGTGAAATTCTCCTTCTTTTCCGGCTCTCCACTCAAAAGCGAGGTAGGGGGAATTGCCGGTAACGTGGCCGTTGATATACAGACTGTTTTCTTCTCCGTAGGTTATCGGATTCAGTCTCCGGGCTATTTCCCTGAGGTAAGGATTGTCCTGATGAAGGAAGATGGTGGAGTTTCCCTGCCGGCGCAGATAGTCGTACAGTTCGCCTTTGGTCCGGATAACGCCTTCGAAAGAACCGAAGCCTTCCAAATGAGCCTTTCCTACATTGGTGATAATCCCATAATCGGGTTCGGCTATTTCCACCAGTTCCTTGATGTCGCCGGGGTGGCTGGCTCCCATTTCTACTACGCCGAGCTCATGCTCTGTTGTCAGGCGCAACAAGGTGAGCGGTACACCGATCGGATTATTCAGATTTCCCAGTGTGTACAGTACATTGTACTTTTGGGACAATACGGCGGATATAAGCTCCTTGGTCGTTGTTTTCCCATTGGTTCCTGTAATGCCGATGATGCGCGTACCCAGTTGGCGGCGGTGATAATTGGCAAGCTGTTGCAAGGTGTGCAGGCAGTTATCCACTAATATATAACGTGTATCTCCGGCAGGAGCATAGGCGGCTTCGTCTACAACAGCGTAGGCGCTGCCTGCTTCCAATGCTTTGGCGGCAAAGGCGTTGCCGTTGAACGTATCGCCTTTCAAGGCGATAAACAGTGAGCCTTCGGGGCAGTTGCGGCTATCGGTGGTTATGCCGGTGCAGCCGAGAAATATCTGATAAAGAGCGGTTATATCCATATCTTTCTCCTTCGGGGAGTTTTGCAGTTCGTAATAAAATTGATATTTTGCGAACAAAGATACCTTATTTTTCAGACTTGGTGTACCAACAATGGCTTTTTTGTTTACATTTGCAGATATATAAATCAAAAAACGCTGCCATGAAAGTTCTGCAATCCAAATATATAAACGTCAACGGTTCTCTGTTGGACCTTTCTTCTCCCTGCATCATGGGAATTCTCAATGTCACCCCCGATTCTTTTTATGCCGGCAGCCGCATGCAGACGGAAGCCGACATAACAAGCCGCATAGGGCAGATTGTGGCGGAAGGAGCTGCTATCATCGATGTGGGCGCTTACTCTTCGCGTCCCAATGCGGAGAATGTGTCGCCTGCGGAAGAGATGGAACGCTTGCGCATGGGGTTGGGTATTCTGAGGAAAGTACAGCCCGATGCGATTGTTTCGGTAGATACCTTTAGGGCGGATGTGGCGAGAATGTGTGTCGAGGAATACGGTGTGGCAATTATCAATGATATAGCTGCCGGAGAAATGGATGATGATATGTTCCGTACGGTTGCCGATCTGAATGTTCCTTATATCATGATGCACATGCAGGGTACGCCGCAAAATATGCAACAGCATCCCCATTATGATAATTTGCTGAAAGAGGTGTTTATGTACTTTGCCCGTAAGGTGCAGCAATTACGCGATTTAGGTGTAAAGGATATCATATTGGACCCCGGGTTCGGCTTTGGCAAGACCATTGAGCATAATTATGAATTGTTGGCTCATCTGGAGGAATTTCGTATTTTTGAACTTCCCTTGCTGGTTGGCGTTTCCCGTAAATCTATGATTTATCGCTTGTTGGGAACGACTCCACAGGAAGCGTTGAACGGTACAACCGTATTGGATACCATCTGTCTGTTGAAAGGGGCTGATATACTTCGTGTGCACGATGTGCGCGAGGCAGTGGAAACGGTGAAAATCGTGGAAGCCATGAATGCGGCCCATTCTGCGTTAATCGCTAATAATTAACCATTAATCACTTGCGACCGTGTTTTTTGAATTTGGCATAAAAGATTTTATAGATATCCTGCTGGTAGCTTTCCTGCTTTACTATACATATAAGCTGATGAAAGCTTCCGGATCTATCAATGTGTTTACGGGTATACTGGTGTTTATCCTGATTTGGCTGGTGGTTTCTCAGGTGCTGGAGATGAAACTGTTAGGGTCTATTTTTGATAAACTGGTCAGTGTGGGTGTGTTGGCACTTATTGTCTTGTTTCAGGATGAAATACGGCGGTTTCTGCTTACGCTCGGTTCGCATCAGCATGCCAGTGCATTGGTGCGCTTCTTTACGGGAAACAAGAAAGAAGGCATGGAACACGATGAAATTATGCCCGTTGTAATGGCTTGTATCAGTATGGGCAAGCAGAAAGTCGGTGCATTGATTGTGGTGGAACATAATATGCCGTTGGACGATGTGGTGCGTACAGGGGAGATTATCAACGCCGATATAAACCAGCGCCTGATAGAAAATATCTTTTTCAAGAACAGTCCGTTGCACGACGGAGCTATGGTTATCAGCAAGAAACGCATTAAGGCGGCAGGATGTATCCTGCCCGTGTCGCACAATCTGGATATTCCGAAAGAGTTGGGTTTGCGGCATCGTGCAGCGATGGGAATATCTCAGGTGTCGGATGCCCATGCGATCATTGTATCGGAAGAAACAGGCTCTATTTCGGTAGCCTACAAAGGGCAGTTTTATCTGCGCCTGAGTGCCGAGGAATTGGAGAGTCTTTTGACAAAAGAAATTTAGATGCGGCAGTAGTAGGCTGAGGCGCATTGGTTGTTCGGTAATCAAAGGTAGCTCTCCTTTCTGTATTCCCCCGTTATATTGAGGATAAGCGACCTGTAATTTATAACTTATAACAAATTTATATGGATAGACGAAACTTCTTGCGAACCGGCGGAATGGCCGTTCTTGGTTCACTGGCTATGCCTTCGCTGGCTATGCCCGGGTCTGTGCGCGGAGCATTGGGCGGTGCGGACTCTAAGTCTGCCGTTGCTGCCGCTGCCAATCATTTTGGTGTGACGGAAGCGGATTTAAAGAAAGTAATGGCTGTTGCTTTGGAAAAGGGCGGCAATTATGCGGACCTTTACTTCGAACACACTTTCAATAATAGTGTGAGTTTAATGGACGGTAAGGTGAATAACTGCGGCTCCAATATTGATTTCGGTATGGGAGTGCGTGTGCTTTCCGGAGACCAAAGTGGCTATGCCTATGTAGAAGGCGTTACCTTGGAAGAAATGTTGCGTGCCGCCCGTACTGCTGCCCGTATTGCATCTTCGGGCAGGGCAGGCAAACCTGTGGGGCTGACGGAGAAAACCATAGCTCGGAGCCGCTATGCCGTGGCTACTCCCTGGGAAGATGTGGGCGTAAAAGAGAAGATTCCCTATTTGGAGAAACTGAATGAGAAAATATTCTCTTTGGACAACCGTGTGCGAAAGGTACAGGCCTATTTGCAGGACAGCACTTCGCATGTACTGTTCTGCAATTCGGAAGGTGTGAGTTATTACGACTACCGTCCAATGGTATCCTTTATGGCAGTCTGCATCATGGAGGAGAACGGTAAGATGGAAAACGGCTATGCAGGCAGGTCTTACCGCAAGGGATTCGAATTTATGACCGACGATGTGGTGGACGTGATTGCCCGTGAAGTGGTAGATCGTACTGCTATTCTATTTAAGGCCATTAAGCCTAAAGGTGGTGAAATGCCCGTTGTAATGGGTTCGGGCGGTTCGGGAATCCTGCTGCACGAGGCTATAGGGCATGCGTTCGAGGCAGACTTCAACCGTAAGGATATATCCATATTTGCCGGTCAGTTGAACAAGAAGGTGTGCAACGAACATATTAACGTGGTGGATGACGGTACGATACCTTTCAATCGGGGTTCCGTGAATTTCGACGATGAAGGCGTAGAGGGGCAGAAAACGTATATTGTCAAGGAAGGTGTGCTCACCAGCTACCTGCACGACCGTATCAGTGCAAAGCATTACGGTGTGAATCCCACCGGAAACGGTCGCCGCGATACATTCCGTAACCTGCCTATTCCCCGTATGCGTGCTACGTATATGGAAGCCGGCAATATGAAAGAAGCGGATATTATTTCTACGGTGAAGAACGGTATTTTCGTAGACACGTTTACGAATGGTCAGGTACAGATTGGAGCCGGTGACTTTACGTTCTTCGTGAAGTCCGGTTATTTGATTGAGGACGGAAAGCTGACGCAACCCATTAAGGACATCAATATCATAGGTAACGGTCCGAAAGCATTGGCAGACATCATAATGGTGGCCGACAATGATAAGATTGACAATGGTACATGGACCTGTGGTAAGGATGGACAGTCTTGTCCGGTGACGTGCGGTATGCCGTCGGCATTAGTCAGCAAACTCACCGTAGGAGGGGAAAATTAAGTACTAACGGAGCATTGATAACTGATAATTTCTAATTGTCAATTATCAACAGCTAACAATCAACTGAAAATATGATTACAGACAATAATAAAAAGCTGGCGCAGTGGGCAATGGACTATGCCTTGAAAAACGGGTGTCAGGCAGCAAAGTTGGTGCTGTACTCCAACTCCAACGCTTCATTTGAATTACGCGATGCCAAGATGGACAGATTGCAACAAGCCTCGGAAAGCGGGTTGAGCATCAGTTTGTATGTGGACGGCAGGTACGGTTCTTATTCAACCAACCGTTTGGATAAGAAAGAACTGGAGACGTTTATAAAGAACGGTATCGAATCTACGCGCTATCTGGCAGTGGATGAGGCACGTGTGTTGCCCGATGCTTCCCGTTATTATAAAGGTGGA
>ENA-OPSK01000191-OPSK01000191.1-human-gut-metagenome-genome-assembly--contig:-NODE-191-length-54681-cov-8.152382_pt1 | contig 54681 bp, 39 predicted proteins | sample MGYA00241807_ERZ501905 | MGnify/ENA primary metagenome ERZ501905 (study PRJEB25962, sample SAMEA2042111) | human gut metagenome | biome: human gut; feature: human-associated habitat; material: faeces...
TGGGCGTATGAAATTTGCGTGGCTCTGACACTAGTACGAGAGGACCGTGTTGGACAGACCTCTGGTTTGCCGGTTGTGCCGCCAGGTGCATTGCCGGGTATCTAAGTCTGGATCGGATAAGTGCTGAAAGCATCTAAGTACGAAGCCGGCCACAAGATTAGATTTCTCAGGGTCGTTGTAGACTACAACGTTGATAGGATGCAGGTGTAAAGGCAGCGATGTCATAGCCGAGCATTACTAATTGCCCGTCCACTTTTTGCCTTCCGTGTATGGAGGTATATACGTTCAGCAATATATGGACACTTTACTTTTTTCTCATCATGTCTGCCTTATTCAGGTGACTACAGCACCGGGGTTCCACCTCTTCCCATTCCGAACAGAGAAGTTAAGCCCGGTCACGCCGATGGTACTGCGTAACAGTGGGAGAGTAGGTAGTCGCCGTTTTCAGAAGAAGCCTCCGTGTCTGATAAGGATACGGAGGCTTTGTTCGTTTTATATACCTCTCCTCTAACATTCCGTTTCTACCGCTAATCACTATACCTTATTATATATAATTATTCATCATATATTCATCAGATTAATTCCCGAATTAAGGTGCTAAATGAATGATTAAAAACTTTTAAATCAGTATTTTATATCCTATTTCCACTTTCGTATTTCATATATTCTTCGTACCTTTACAGTGTATTAAAAGGTATAGTAAATCCTTTAATCAGTGAACAATTTAATCTTTTTACAAAAGAAAGTAACATAGCTGTAAAACAAATAAGAGAGACATCTGTTATTTATTGTAGAATCATTAGACGACATGAAAACAACTGTAAAGACATTCTGGATATGCATGCTACTGATGTTGACTTGCAGCATTAGCGGTAAAGCCATTGACCTGGTGCAGGTGGATGACAGAATGGCCGGAACTGCTGAAGTTTCCGCTTCTTTATCTTCATGTTCTTCTACTTCCGACAATAGTATTGACAAGAAGAATTCATTGTTCACGAATACCAAGTTCGCATGGACTACGGATGTCGAACTGGGAAACAAACCGGTTTCCGAAACTTACTCTTCTCATCAACAGCGTTTGCGCAGGGTGATTGAAGACAATCTTTTCCTCAGAAACATTCTTTTGATGTTATCCAACCACGAGAATCTACTCGTGCAAGGCCGCTCTAAATTATACTACTCAGATAAAGACCCGTACTATGCATTGACGGGCAGTGATTACTATATTTATACGCTTCGGCGGATTTTGATTTAGCCAACTTTTCTTCTTATTGATTTCCCCCTTTTTCTCCTTATTGTCTTGAAGAGACTGAAGGCAGGTGACCTTTAGTGTACATATATGTTAGTTAAGGTTGCAAGGATGATTACGCCCTGTCGGTTCGTAAGCGGGAAGTCGTATCCCTATGCTTTATTTTCAAAACTCTATTTAAATACCAACAATTAAACTTTTCATCATGGAAACTACTCAAAAAAAAGCAGCCTCTTTTAAAGGCATCAGATCCGCCGGTTGGGTAATCGTAATCTGTTTTATCATCGCCGTGCTTATTTTTCACTTTGTGTTGGGAAATCCCTCCAACTTTATGAACAACGACCCGAACAACCATCCGTTGCCGGGTAACTTCCTCGGTACCATCTATAAAGGTGGATTCATTGTTCCTGTAATTCAAACGCTTTTGCTGACTGTCATCGCACTGAGTATTGAACGTTATATTGCCATTGGCGCTGCCTTTGGTAAGGGGTCATTGGTGAAATTCGTAGCTAACATCAAAGCAGCCTTGGCTGAAGGTGATATGAAGAAGGCACAACAAATCTGCGATTCACAACGTGGTTCTGTAGCCAATGTGGTAAATGCCACTTTGAAGAAGTATGCCGAGATGGAGAATGACACAGAGCTGTCCAAAGACCAGAAACTGCTTGCCATCCAGAAGGAATTGGAAGAAGCCACTGCGCTGGAACTGCCGATGATGGAGCAGAATCTTCCTATTATTGGTACCATCACGACTTTAGGTACATTGATGGGATTGCTCGGTACAGTTATCGGTATGATCCGTTCATTTGCCGCCCTTGCAGCCGGAGGTTCAGCCGACTCCATGGCTCTGTCGCAAGGTATTTCTGAGGCTTTGATTAATACTGCCTTCGGTATCTTGACCGGTGCATTGGCCGTTATCTCCTACAACTATTATACAAACAAGATTGACAAGTTGACTTACAGCCTCGATGAGGTTGGTTTCTCCATCGTGCAGACTTTTGCAGCTACCCATAAATAGTTGACTGCTGATAGTTGGAGCTGCGCTGTGACGTAGGCTTCTATTATCTATTCAACGAATGAATTCTCAATTTTAATTTTCAATGAAACGATTATGGGCAGAGCGAAAATAAAAAAGAAAAGTACGTTCATCGATATGACGGCGATGAGTGACGTAACTGTACTGCTGCTGACCTTCTTCATGCTGACTTCTACGTTCGTGAAGAAAGAGCCGGTACAAGTAACGACTCCCGCCTCTGTATCCGAGATTAAGATTCCGGAGACAAATGTACTCCAGATATTGGTCGATCCGAGCGGAAAAGTATTTATGAGTCTGGACAAGCAGTCCGACTTGCGCGAAGTGCTGGAAGCTATGGGGCAGGAGTATGGAGTGACTTTCACTCCGGAGGAAACTAAAAAATTCATGCTGGCGTCTACCTTTGGTGTGCCGATGAAGAGTATGAAGAAATACCTCGACTTGCCGCAAGACCAGCAAGATGCTGTATTGAAGAATGAGGGGATACCGACAGACAGTATTGACAATCAGTTCAAGGCCTGGGTACGCAACGCCCGTGCAGTGAACAGTGATTTGCGCATTGCCATCAAGGCAGATGCCAATACTCCTTATTCCGTAATAAAAAATGTGATGAACTCACTTCAGGACCTCAGAGAGAACCGGTACAACCTGATTACTTCTCTGAAGACCACAAGTGAGGAGTGACAAGCTACGAGTTACAAGTAGAACAAGAAAGGAAACATTATGGCTGAAATACAAGAAAGCGGCAACAAGAAAGGTGGAAAAAGCAAGCAGAAGAAAATGACTGTCAGGGTGGACTTTACACCTATGGTGGACATGAACATGTTGCTGATTACCTTCTTTATGCTTTGTACCTCACTGAGCAAACCTCAGACCATGGAGATAAGCATGCCGAGCAATGACAAGACCATCACCGAGGAGCAGCAGACCAAAGTTAAGGCTTCCCAAGCCATCACGCTGTTGCTGGGGGATGACAACAAGTTGTATTATTACGAAGGGGAACCTAACTACAAGGACTATACTTCACTGAAGGAAACTACCTATCAGGCGGATGGTCTGCGGGCAATGCTTCTGCAACGTAATAGAGTTGCTGTGAACGAGGTGAACAGACTGAAGCAGCAGAAACTGGATCTTAAGATATCAGAGGATGACTACCGGAAACAGCTTTCCGAGATAAAAAGCGGAAAGGATACGCCGACAGTCATCATCAAGGCTACCGATAAGTCTTCGTACAAGAATCTGATTGATGCTCTCGATGAAATGCAGATATGTAATATAGGTAAGTATGTGATAACGGATATTGCCGAAGCCGACGAGTTCTTGATGAAGAACTACGAAAGCAAGGGCGAATTGTCCCAGAACATTGCTGAATGATGTGTAACACCCAAAGAAAGGAAAGAATATGGCTAAAGTAGATTTAAGCTCCCAAGCATGGTGTGACCTCGTGTTCAGTGGTAAGAACAAAGCATATGGAGCCTATAAGATGCGTGAGACCTCTCCCAGACGGCACAACATTGCCGTGATACTGGTAATTGTAATTGCATTGATAGGTTTCAGTATCCCTACGCTGATAAAGATGGCTACCCCCAAACAGAAAGAGGTGATGACCGAAGTGACTACCCTTTCGCAGCTGGAAGAACCGGAAGTGAAGCAGGAAGAGATGAAGCGGATAGAGCCCGTGGCCCCACCGCCGCCTGCATTGAAAAGCTCCATTAAGTTTACCGCTCCCGTCATCAAAAAGGATGAGGAAGTGAGGGACGAGGATGAAATAAAAAGCCAGACAGAACTGACGGAAACGAAAGTTGCCATCTCCATTGCCGACGTGAAAGGTAATGACGAGGAACACGGCAAGGACATCGCCGACTTGAAACAAGTGGTGACGCAGGCCGAACCGGAACCTGAAAAGGTTTTCGATATGGTAGAGCAGATGCCCCAGTTCCCCGGTGGTCAGGCCGAGATGATGCAGTTCATCAGCAAGAATATGAAGTATCCGACCATTGCCCAGGAAAACGGTACGCAAGGGCGTGTAACCTGCCAGTTTGTGGTAGGTGCCGACGGCAAGGTGCGTGATGTGAAAGTGCTGAGAGGTGTAGACCCCTATCTGGATAAAGAAGCTGTCCGTGTGATTATGTCCATGCCCAAATGGATTCCCGGCAAGCAGAATGGTAAGGCCGTATCGGTGAAATATACGATACCGGTGATGTTTAGATTACAATAAGTGTGTGTGTTATGAAAACGGTGAAACAACTTCAGCTTTCAGGCTTGCTGGTGCTGCTGACTCTGCTGTCTGCCTGCCAAAGCAAGCCCAAGGACGGACAAACGGATACGTATACCTCCGGTGTGATTGCAATTGCTGCGGACGAAAGTTTCCAGCCTATTGTGCAGGAAGAAATTGACGTGTTCGAAGGACTGTTCCCCTTGGCAGGAATTGTGCCCCGTTATGTGACGGAAGTCGATGCCGTCAACCTCTTGCTCAAGGACAGTCTGCGGTTGGCAATAACCAGTCGCAGACTGACTCCCGAAGAGATGAATTCCTTCAATAGCCGGAAGTTTTTTCCGCAGGAGATAAAGATTGCTACGGACGGGCTGGCATTGATAACCCATCTTGGCAATCCGGATTCATTGATTAGTGTGAAGGACATCCGCCGCATCCTGACGGGTGATGCGAAGCAGTGGAAAGATATCTATCCGGCTTCCCGTTTGGGGGATATCAGTCTTGTGTTTGACAACAAGAACTCCAGTACCGTACGTTTTGCTGTCGATTCCATCTGTAAGGGTGTACCGCTTTCCAGTCAGTTGAAAGCGTTGAAAACCAATAGGGAGGTGATTGACTACGTGGCCCGCACGCCTGATGCCATCGGTATTATCGGCGTGAACTGGCTGAGCGACCGGAATGACAGTACGGGGCTCTCTTTCAGTAAAGAGGTGCGGCTGATGTCCGTCAGTGCTGCTGACAAGGCCATGTCGGACAACAGTTACAAACCCTATCAGGCGTATTTGTATTACGGTGATTATCCGTTGGCACGCAGCATCTATGCCTTGTTGAATGATCCGCGGAGCGCACTTCCGTGGGGATTTGCCTCTTTCCTCGCTTCCGACCGGGGACAGCGGATTATATTGAAGTCGGGATTGGTCCCCGCCACCCAACCGGTGCGCGTGGTGAACGTCAAGGATGAATAACTAAAATGAATGCTAACATGAAACGTAGATTTGTATTTTGTTTGGGAGCGATGCTGTTTGCAGGTACGCTCGCCGCACAAACGCCGGTGCCCGAATGGCAGGCGGGGGTGGATAAAGTAAAAAGTCTGATAAAGACGAATCCGGAGCAGGCTTCCGACGCAGCCGGAGAACTGCTGAAGGGCAAGAACAAGAAAAATGTGGAGCTTGTGACTTCCGTGGCCCGTGCCTATCTGGATGTAGGACAGCTGAAAGAGGCGGAAACCTATCTGGAGATGGCAAGAAAGGCCGACAACAAGGCTCCGGCAGTTTCTGTACTCGAGGGTGACATCGCTTTTGCCCGGAAAGATATCGGAAAGGCATGCCAGCTTTATGAGCAAGCCATCTATTTTGATTCGAATTATAAGGATGCGTATCTGAAATATGCGCAGGCATACAAGTCTGCCAGTCCTTCGCAGGCCATAGAGAAGCTGAACCAGCTGAAGGCCATAGCTCCGGATTGCCTGGAAGCAGACAAGGAGCTGGCGGAAGTGTATTACGCCACCAACCGTTTTGGCAAGGCTGCCGACACCTATGCCAAGTTCATCGATACTCCCGTGGCTACGGAAGATGACATCCTTAAATATGCTTTTGCACTATTCCTGAACCACGACTTCGAGAAATCCTTGGCGGTGGCGCAGAAAGGTTTGCAGAAGAATGCCCGCCATGCCGCATTCAACCGGCTTGTGATGTACAACAATGTCGACCTCAAGCGTTATGACGAGGCAGAGAAGGCTGCCGATGCTTTCTTCAATGCTTCGGATAATGCCGATTATTCATGCTTGGATTACCGCTATCACGGTGCTCTGTTGAGTGCTCTGAAGAAATATGACCAGGCCATTGAGGAATATGGTAAGGCATTGGAGAAGGATGAGAGTCAGGTGGATTTGTGGCGTGAGATTGCCGATGCTTATGAATTGAAAAACGACTATACCCAAGCCATTGCTGCTTATAAAAAGTACTATGACTCGCTGGCACAAGATAAAAAGACGTCCGAAAACTTATTCCAGTTAGGGCGTCTGTACTACGGAGAGGGTACGTCCTCGGACACTCTCTCCGTTCAGTCTGCCGACCGCATGGCGGCATTGCAGGCTGCCGACTCTGTGTTCGCACTTGTTGCCGAACAAGCTCCCGACAGTTATTTGGGAGATATGTGGCGCGCCCGCACACACTCTGCCATGGACCCCGAAACTACAGAGGGATTGGCGAAACCTTATTACGAGAAGGTGGTGGACGTACTGCTTGCCCAAAACGAACCGAGGTACAACTCTGCATTGATAGAGTGTTACAGTTATCTGGGCTACTACTATCTGTTGAAGAGTGACTATGCTACTTCGAAAGAGTACTGGAATAAAATTCTGGCTATCGACCCCACCAATGCCACAGCAAACAAGGCATTGGACGGCATCAAATAGCAATAATTTTAGTTGTTTGTCGTGTCGGGAGGAGTGGAGAGTGATTCTTAGCTCCTCCTTTTTTGTTGCAGGGTCCCCCTTGGAGGCAGTGATTGCTTGCGGTAGTCCGTGGGTGAAGTGCCTAAGTGTGTCTTCACATACTTCCCGAAAAAGGAGATGTTGGGGAAATCCTGATGCTCGGAAATCTCCTTGATAGACTTATTGGAATACTTCAGAAAATATTTGATGTCTTCGACCACATAATCGTTTATCCACTCGAAGGCTGTCTTTCCGCTGACCTTTTTGCAGACGGTGGAAAGATATTTGGGAGTAACACACAGCTTACCCGCATAATAGGAAATAGAACGTTTTTTCACCTCGGTGCAGGCCAGCAGGTCGAGGAATCTCTTGAATAGAATGTTGCTCCGCTTCACCATTTGGCTTTCGGGAGGGGTGCTCAACTGGTTTAAATCTGCCAGCAGCTCATACAGCATGGTGCGTATCAGCGACCTGATGACTTCTTTGTAGTAGGGCAGCTCCGCCTGTTTCATTCGGGCACGTATCACCTTATAGTATAAATCGAACAGTTGCACTCTGTCCTTGTCAATGCGTACTACCGGATTCTGGCTGATATAGAAAGCCTTGTTCCATATGTCACTACTTTTATGAAGGTACTTCTGTGTAATCTGGGTCGACAGACAGAACATGGCGCCCTTGAAGTCGGAACTGGTTGTGCAATTGCTCAGAATCATATTGGGCATACAAATCAGCATCTCACCGGGGTAGATAGCATATTTTTGGGTATTGATGTTTATCTGCAGTCTTCCTTTTACACAGACCACATAGATGTTTGCATTCAACTTGAAATACTTGTTGAAAAGCAAGTTCTTGAAATCTCCAAGTATAGCAATATCGTTGTCGGTATAGTCCGTACTTGTATATTCTGCTATATTGTATGTGTTAAGTTGGTAAATCTTTTCTTCGTTTTTCATATTTATGTCTTTAGCTCCTTTGCAAATGTAAAGCAAGTGGCAGGAAATATAGAGTCCTAAATGGATACAGAAGTGTCCTAATCTTCTTGTGTGTGAGGCTAATTTCGAACCAAAGAATAGAATTGTTCCTTTTTCTGAGCATTTTTTTTCTTGAAACGCTTGTCGTATTGAAAAGAATGTCTACTTTTGCGGTGTACTATTATACTAATACACATAAACAATAAGATATTTAATTCATCCAAGCGTATGTTACAAGTAGAAAACATTTCATTTAGTTATCGCAAGGGGCGGAAAGAAGTCCTGAGCGATTTTTCACTTTCGCTGGAAGCCGGCCGGGTTTACGGTCTGTTGGGTAAGAACGGAGCCGGCAAGTCTACGTTGCTCTATCTGATGAGCGGTTTGTTGGCTCCCAAACGTGGGAGAGTGATGTATCATGATACCGACATGCGCCGCCGGTTGCCCGTCACGTTGCAGGACATGTTTCTGGTACCCGAGGAGTTCGAGCTGCCTCCTATTTCCTTGGTCAGCTATATTGAACTGAACAGTAAGTTCTATCCCCGTTTCAGCAAGGAAGACATGGTGAAGTACCTGCATTTCTTCGAGATGGATATGGATGCTGATTTGGGAGCCTTGTCCATGGGGCAGAAAAAGAAAATCTTCATGAGCTTTGCGCTGGCCACCAATACTTCCCTGCTGCTGATGGATGAGCCTACCAATGGACTGGATATTCCGGGGAAGAGCCAGTTCCGTAAATTCCTGGCTTCGGGTATGTCGGACGACAAGACGATTGTTATCTCCACCCATCAGGTGCGTGACATTGACAAAGTGCTGGACCATGTGCTGATTATGGACAACAGCCGCGTATTGCTGGACGAATCCACTGCCAGCATTTGCAGTAAGCTGTTCTTCTTGGAGAGTGACGACCGGGAGTTGGCTGCGACTGCCTTGTACACGCTTCCCTCCGTACAAGGCAATTTCTTGATGCTGCCCAATACGGAAGGTGAGGAATCGGAGATTAATCTTGAACTGCTGTTTGGCGCCGTACTTGCAGAGCCTGGGAAGATAGCGGAAATGTTTCACACTAAAACAAATGAATAATGATACGCGATACCTTTTTTAGTTTGCATCGCTTTGTGAACGTATGCCGCAAAGAGATGGTGGAGAATTGGAAGACCTATATACTCCGCTCGGTGATGGTCTACGGAATGTTGGCCATAGTCTTTGTCTGGAATGGATACTATCAGTATCACAATCTGGAAGCGGGAGCTGTGGGCATGGACCCTATCTGGGAGTTTGAGTCCAGATTCTTTCTTTGGGGACTTGTCATTTGGGGATGCATTAGCGCCTCGTTTGCCATGGAAAGGATGAAAAGCAAGACGAGTCGTACCGTTGTGCTCATGACACCTGCCACCATGTTCGAGAAATTCTTTGCCCGCTGGCTGGTGGCTACCTGCGGCTTTATCTTGGTCTTTCTGATAGCTTTCAAGCTGGCGGACTTGACAAGAGTCGTCTTCTATCTTCTGGCCTACCCGGAGCTGCATGTCGTTCACTCCTTTCCGTTGTGGGAATTCTGCTGTAACACGAACCGTTTCTATGAGACGATAGGAAGCGGACCGGCTGTGGTGGGGATATTCCTGAGCTGCTACTTTTTCCTACAGTCTTTCTTCCTGCTGGGTAGTACGGTCTGGCCCAAAAATGCACTTATCAAGACTTTTGCGGCCGGTGTCTGCATCTTCGTTTCATATATCCTGATAGCTGTATTGTGCCTGAAGGCCATTCTGCCTAATAACTTCTTCATGACTGAGCCCTATATTGACAGGGAGGCATCGGGCGGCTGGCTGATTTTTATAACTTCGTTTTTCGCCCTTTTCAACTGGGTGCTTGCCTATTTCCGTTTCAAGGAGTCCGAAATCATTAATCGTTGGTAACTATGAACTTTAAGGAAAGTAAAGCCATCTACCTGCAAATAGCAGACCGCATTTGCGACGAGGTACTTCTCGGGCAATATCAGGAGGAAGAACGTATTCCTTCGGTACGGGAATATGCGGCTGTGGTAGAGGTCAACGCCAATACGGTGATGCGTTCGTACGACTACTTGCAGACGCAAGGAGTGATTTACAACAAGCGGGGTATCGGCTATTTTGTGTCGGTAGGTGCACGTAAGCTGATTCTTTCGTTGAGGAAAGAGTATTTTCTGAAGGAGGAAGTGGATTATTTCTTCAAGCAGATTTTCACGCTGGGCATCTCTGCCGAGGAGTTGTCCGGGATGTATCAGGAGTTTATCAAGAAACAAAAATAAAAGAAGACAGTTATGAAACGAACGACTTATATAATGATGGGAATGCTGGTTACCGGTGTGGCAATGGTATGCGGACTCATGTTCTATGTGGTGGATTGCAATGTCACTCAGAAAGATAATTTTATGGAAATCGGCGGAGAACGGAAAACGGTGCAGCTGCCCTCGTGCAGGGTGTTGAAGCTGACACAGCCTCCGGTGGTGTGGAAACAGAAAAAAGAAGGTATTGTGGAGGCAGAGCGTATGTTCTCGTTCGGGGAAGTGCCGTTGGAGGTAACTGCCGGAGACTCTTTGCAGCAGGGCAGTTTCTCCTATGCAGGGGATATGGAGGCTTTTATGTCGATGACTTCCGTTGGCGATACCCTGCTCGTCACCTTTGACTTTCCGGAGGATAAGCTGGAACAGCATCTTCAGAATGACATTTGGATAAGGGTTCGTTCAGAAGGGATGGAATTGCGGTTGCCTGCGGAGGTACAAGCGGTTGTGGTAGATGTGGAAGATATGGAAGCCAATTTCTACGGACTCCGTTGCGATACGCTCTCTTTCCGCACGCGATACCTTGCCCGGCTGGAAGATTGCCATGTCACTGCGCTTGCGGCGCAGGCGCAGAGCTTGCATCTCAACAGCGGCACAGTGCGCAACCTTTATCTGAATCTGGACGAGATAGCCGACTGGGATGTCAATACCGGTTCCTTCCATATCGATACGGAGCATCTGTCCGGCAGTCGCTATCATCGTTGTCTTTTGCAGAAGAATGAATGCCGCCGGGTGTTCTGGACACCGTTAAAGGATGATGCCTCTTTGAGTGTGGAGTTAAAACAAGCAGTTAAAATAGAAGTAGGTGAGTAGCCATAATACGAAATGACTTATCTTTGCACATGAATCAAAAAGTGTAGAGTATATGGCCTTGCAATTGGCATTCGTATTGGTAGCTATCATTATAGGCGCCCGCTTGGGCGGCATTGGACTAGGTGTAATGGGAGGGATAGGTCTGGCAATTCTGACGTTTGGTTTCGGATTGCAGCCTACATCACCTCCCATTGACGTTATGTTGATGATAGCCGCCGTCATTTCTGCCGCATCCTGTATGCAGGCGGCTGGCGGACTGGATTATATGGTAAAGCTGGCAGAACGGTTGTTGCGGAAGAATCCTTCGCAGGTCACCATCTTGAGCCCTATTGTGACCTATTTGTTTACTTTTGTTGCCGGTACGGGACATGTGGCATATTCGGTGCTTCCCGTGATTGCCGAGGTTGCCACGGAGACCAAGATTCGTCCCGAGAGGCCACTGGGCATTGCGGTGATTGCTTCGCAGCAGGCTATTACGGCAAGTCCCATTTCGGCTGCCACCGTCGCATTGCTTGGGTTGCTGGCGGGATTTGATGTCACCTTGTTTGATATTCTGAAAATAACGATTCCTGCTACCATTATCGGGGTACTTGTGGGCGCCTTGTTCTCCATGAAGGTGGGCAAGGAGTTGGCAGACGACCCGGAGTACAGAAAGAGGTTGACCGAAGGCTATCTTGATGTCAAGAAGGTGGAGATAAAGGATATACACAATAAACGGCATGCCGTCTTGTCTGTGCTTATCTTTATCCTTGCCACTGTTTTTATCGTGTTCTTTGGTTCGTTCGACAGTTTGCGTCCTGCCTTCGTGATAGACGGCGAGACGGTGAGACTCGGCATGTCCGCCATTATCGAAATCGTGATGCTCTCTGCCGCCGCCCTCATCTTGCTGCTGACTCGCACCGACGGCATGAAGGCAACGCAAGGCTCCGTCTTCCCGGCAGGCATGCAGGCGGTGATTGCCATATTCGGCATTGCCTGGATGGGAGATACTTTTCTTCAGGGGAATATGGCACAGCTTACTTTCTCTATTGAGGGAATTGTTCGTCAGATGCCGTGGTTGTTCGGTATCGCCCTGTTCGTGATGTCCATCCTGCTATATAGCCAGGCAGCCACCGTGCGGGCATTGGTGCCGCTTGGGATTGCGTTGGGCATTTCGCCTTATATGCTGATTGCCCTGTTCCCGGCAGTAAACGGATATTTCTTTATTCCGAACTACCCTACCGTAGTGGCCGCCATAAATTTCGACCGGACGGGGACAACAAAAATCGGTAAATATGTGTTGAATCATTCGTTCATGATGCCCGGACTGGTGTCTACGGTCGTGGCGATTGCTTTGGGATTGCTCTTTATACAAATATTCTAACTATATATTATTAACCTAAACATCATTCAGTTATGAAACAATTCAAGAGATTTGGTCTGGTAGTAGTCGCACTACTATGTACCGTTGCAATGGCTTTTGCCGCAAAACCGAATATTCATATCCTTGCCACCGGAGGAACTATTGCGGGTACAGGAAGCTCCGCCACCGGAACCAGCTACACAGCAGGACAGGTTGCTATCGGCGCATTGCTTGATGCAGTGCCCGAAATAAAGGACATCGCCAACGTGACAGGCGAGCAGATTGTGAGAATCGGTTCGCAGGACATGAACGACGAAGTCTGGCTGACACTTGCCAAGAAAATCAACGAGTTGCTGAAACGTCCGGATATCGACGGAATCGTTATCACTCACGGAACGGACACCATGGAAGAAACTGCTTACTTCCTGAACCTGACTGTCAAGAGTGACAAACCTGTCGTGCTGGTAGGTGCCATGCGTCCGTCTACCGCGCTAAGTGCCGACGGCCCGTTGAATCTTTACAATGCCGTAGTCACTGCCGCCGCCAAGGAATCTAAAGATAAAGGTGTGCTGGTTGCCATGAACGGCCTGATCCTCGGAGCGGAAAGTACCGTGAAAATGAATACCGTCGACGTACAGACTTTCCAGGCCCCCAACTCCGGCGCACTGGGTTATGTGCTGAACGGGCAGGTTTTCTATAACCAGGTGACATTGAAGAAACATACCACTCAATCCGTATTTGATGTGACTCACCTCACTTCATTGCCTAAAGTCGGTATCGTATACAGCTACTCCAACATCGAGGCAGATATGGTGACTCCGCTACTGACACACGGATACAAAGGAATCATCCATGCCGGAGTAGGAAACGGAAATATCCACAAGAATATCTTCCCGGTACTGACCGACGCACGTAGAAAAGGTATCCTGGTGGTTCGTTCTTCCCGTGTCCCGACAGGTCCTACCACGCTTGACGCGGAAGTGGATGATGCCAAGTATCAGTTTGTCGCTTCACAGGAATTGAATCCGCAAAAGTCGCGCGTATTGTTGATGCTCGCTCTTACCAAGACCACGGACTGGAAGCTAATTCAACAGTACTTTAACGAATACTAAAAACCGGACTGACTTATGAAAAATTTGATTTTTATGTTGCTCCTTGCGGGCAGCATAGGAGGAGTGTATGCGCAAAATGCGGAAAAGAAGGACAAGTTCTCCCCCGATACTCCCCTGTTCGAAGAACTGACGAACGTAAAGAAAAAGACGGATAAGTTCAATTTATACCTGAATATGCAAGGTAGTTTTGACGCCCACTTCCGGGATGGATTTCAGGAAGGTGATTTTAATATGCACCAGCTCCGCATCGAAGCGAAAGGGAATATCAACAACTGGCTGTCATACCGTTACCGCCAGCGCCTCAACCGCTCGAATGATGCCAACGGCATGATTGACAACCTGCCGACTTCTATCGACTACGCCGGTATCGGAATTCAGTTAAACGACCAATTCAGTCTTTTTGCCGGAAAACAATGTGCCGCATACGGTGGTTTCGAGTTCGACCTGAACCCGATTGATGTCTACCAATACTGCGACATGATTGATTATATGAGCAATTTTATGACGGGATTGAATGTCGGTTATAATATCACGCCCGATCAGCAGCTGAACTTACAGATATTGAACAGCCGCAACAGTTCTTTCGACAGTACGTACGGAATCACGGAAGACGCCGAAGGGAATATCCCCGATTTGAAGTCGGGCAAAATGCCGCTGGTTTACACGCTGAACTGGAACGGTAATTTCAATAATGTATTCAAAACCCGTTGGTCGGCTTCCGTCATGAACGAAGCCAAAAGTCATAATATGTACTATTATGCAGTGGGAAACGAGCTGAATCTCGGCAAATGGAACGCGTTCGTCGACTTCATGTATTCAAAGGAAGATATTGACCGGAAAGGCATTATCACGAACATTGTCGGCCGTCCGGGCGGACATAATGCATTCGATGCGGGTTATCTGTCCGTAGTTGCCAAATGTAATTACCGGTTCCTGCCGAAATGGAACGCTTTCGTGAAAGGTATGTATGAAACGGCTTCGGTTACGAAGGCGTCCGAAGGAATAGAGAAGGGGAATTACAGCACTTCATGGGGATACCTTGCCGGTATCGAGTTTTATCCAATGGAAACCAACCTGCATTTCTTCGTCACGTATGTAGGACGGTCCTACGATTTCACTTCCCGCGCCAAGGTGCTGGGACAGGAGAATTACAGTACCAACCGGGTTTCAGTAGGGTTCATCTGGCAAATGCCTGTATTCTAAAAATAGAGCTCTGTTTTAATATTCAAGTAAGAATGCTTTTTCCGCATCTCTACTTGAATATTAAAACAGTAGCTCATATGATCGATTAGTGTATGTGTTAAGTTATTATCCTGATTGATCGAAGGCTTTTCTCTTTTTTATCTACTGCCGGTCACCAAAGTCCGACTTCCATCCCAACCTACGGCCTCAATCCGAGTCGCTCCGGTAGGATAATCCACACGAGTTGTCTTATTAGTAACGTCACCAGTACCGACTATACAAATATCAGTCAGTTCTTTGCCTTTATATGTTTCAAAAGCAACTACATTCTTCCATATAGCATGGTCTACCGTGACATAATCAGTTCCTTTGGTAATCCCGGAATTAAATGTTCCTTCTACGTTACTTTTGCTCTTGAATGCTTCCACGCTGTTGGCCGAGATGTATTGCATACCGCCTGAAGGTAATGGTTTTCCTTCTCCGTAAGCTTTCACTTCATCTACCATTTCCTGCGTTATATTTATGGTAGCAACCGTGTAGTCATCCACCTTCACATTATCAAATACTTTCAGCAGCCCCATACCCTCGAAGAATCCGCAAAGATTCAGTCCCGAAGCGTCAATAGCACGTTTCATGAAATTCACATACCTCCGCCCCGGAGAGTAACTCTTGTCATTATCATGGATAGCCGCCCAATGCACATCAGGCCAAAAATCAGGTTTTATATCCGCTGCCATAAAATACATAGTCATTTGCCATAAAGGGATTAATTTCACAAACGGATCAGATTCCCATACGCCCGGTTTGTCGGTGGAAATAGTTGCCACTTGCATGAAGTACGATTTATGGGCAACCAAAGCTTCGTTCAAGAAAGCATTTATACGCCCGCCCGCCAAAGCCGAACGTGCTCCCGGACGCTTGAAGGATTCATGTTCCAGTCTCAGATAGCCTTCACTCAACGGATCGTTTCTCATCATATACTGAGCAAATGAACAGTAAAGATTATTGGTCACTTCCGTCCAACCATTGCCTTTCATCTGGGCAACCTGGTTGCCATGCCCAAACTCATGTCCGAAAACCCATACATTATTCTTTCTATAAAAGACCTTCGGAACCAACATCGCATCTTCCGTGTTGGGATAATTGGCACATACTCCGTTCCAGTTAGGACTTCCTCCCCAAGAACGGACGCCAAAAAAGCGGTTAGCAGGCACAGCATTGTTTTTCACCAGTCCCATCATCAAATATTCAAAATCCAACATACGGTCGTGCATATCGACTACTGCCTGAATTGCGTTTGGCGCACATTTGGCAAAGGCATTCACCGTATTCTGCAAGTGTACTCTTTGTCCCAGAATATCCATCATCGCATTCGGAATATCCACCGCACTTCTCTTAGCCCTCTCCAATATTTCCGGCCAAGTGGCATCCGTATCACCACGTCTTACATCCCAATAGCCAATCTGTTTACCGAAACAAAAATGAATATCGACATCTGTATCTCCGGCATCATCTCTCGTCCAATATTGAATATAGCCATTACCCGAATTTGCCGGAGTAATCACATTCAAACCTCCCCGCAAGGAGATCACGCTTTTCTTTCCACCTTCCCTATAATCGGCAATGGCAAGACTCAGCGGGGTATTGCTTGCTCCTTTGTACATAACGAAAACCAGCACCGGCTCTCCCTGCGTAAAATAGATTCCCGTCGGATTATCATATATGCTTCTTGAGCCTATAGTCAGTTCTTCTGCCACTATTTCAGGACTCTTGCAAGAATGGTAGGTACTAAAACGAAATTTTTTATCGTATTTCCCTTCCAGCAACTCTTTCGCTAATTGATAAATAACGGCGGTCTTGATCTCCTTAAGGCTTTCTGAAGTCACTGTACCCTTTAATTCCGAATAGGTCTCGTCCGTAAAGAACTTTTGCGCTTCCAAAATGTCATTTGTATTATCCGAATACTGATAACACTCGAACTCGGCCAGAGCCACATTGACGTTATCAATTCCAGGCGTCATCCGATCGATACGTACACGCACTTTACTCACTTGAAGGCTATTAACACTAATATCAACAGCCGCTCCCGCCATTTGTGCGGCTACAAAACCGATTTCCTCATTCCAAGTAGTTTCGCCTTCTTTCAAAACCGAAACACCTCCACTGGCAAAAAGAGAATTTTTATCATTGTTCGAACGTTGCATCAAACGAACATAACCTATGTTTTCGGGCTGTTCCAATGTATATTCAATGATAATAGAATGTCCTCTATTGGCTTCCGGCGAACCTAGTGAGGCACTACTATAATTTGTCGAATAGTCTCCATCAATAGTTTTACTGACATCCTGATTGCCGTAAACATTGCCTTCTATAAGTTCCGCGCTTTTTACCTTCAATTTCGTATCACCCATACCTTCAGTGGAGGCTTTCTCCTGAATGATAGTAAAAACTACGGGGTCTTTTAACGCAGTTGAGACAAATTTAATATGCCCCGTGCGATTCTGAAACGTGATGTTCTTATGTACTGTAACCTTAAAAATCTTGTCTGAAAAAGTTCTTGTCACTATCGGTTGTTCTATTATTTCAACCCAGCCTTCCATATCAGCCTCTATCGTAGGTTCATTAGCGACATTAGAAGTTACAGTCAACAAAAATTCTTCACCCTCCTGTGTCACTTTCCTAGGGGTGGACTGATCAAAAAGAATCGCATATTCTGTTCCTAATTGAACAATTTTTATTTTCAAAGGCTGGCAACCTGGTGCCGTTAACCGGTATTCTGTCTCACGTTGCGTGGCTTCCTCATTCTCGGCAACGGAAAAACGAATGATAGCATTTTCTCCATCCGGAATGATTTCGTAATTACACCATTGAACAACTCCTAAAGAAGCAATTTCCCAGTCTCTCCGGTTCGTTATTACTTTCACGTCAAATGCTTCTACGGCATCCGAACCCAAATTGATTGTTTCACCAATCAAGTCTGTTTTTAGAAAGGGATCTATCACCTCTTCATCGTCACTGCAAGCAGTAAAAAGTAATAGGACGCATAGCACTGTCAACATGGTACCAAAGTGTGTCTTCAAGAAATTTACCATAATAAATAATATTAGATTTAACTGATAAAAAATCCGTTGGCCGGAATCCTTTTATACTCAAACCAACCAACGGATAAAGCTATTTTTCAGATATATATCTTATTTAATGGATACTCCGTAAAGTTTAAGTTCAGCCAATCGGAATTGCCACCTTCCACCTGCATCAGTGGTACTCTCACAATTCCAAGTTTGTACTATACGTATAAACTTAACCGGGGTATCACAATGGCAAGCTGATGTTGTGAAAGAAGCTCCCAAGTTAACCGCACCTGCCGCGCTCAAATCAGCCACACTATATGACTTTCGAGCATTAGGAATATCCTCAAATGTACCATCAACAGACCAAAGTACATCAAATCCTCTCAATAAAGAGACTTCATTTTGTAAACACTGTGTCCATGAGATGGCAAAATCTGTAACTCCTTCCGGAAGTTGCAATTGGAGATAAGGATTAGTGCCGCCGGTATTAACAAAGTTCCTATTAGGGAATGGAGTCTGCACATACGTTGCAGGATCTTTATCAAACAAACTCGCAGCAGTTGTATTACCTACAAAATCGGGGAAATTGAAACTCAACATAGAAGCATCCAACCCTTTGTTATTATACTCATATTCTTTACCTGTCACTGTCAGATTAAACTCCCGACTATCAAAATCAAAATTAATTCCTTCTATTTCGGTAATTTTAATAGCCACTCGTCCTCCTACAACCAGATTTGTCAAATCATCACCGCTTCCTGCCGATACCGACACCTTCAATGAAGCTTCTTTTCCCGGCTCAAACGTTACCAGACCGTCATTTTCCAGCGTTACTGAACTAGAAGACAAGTATCCTTCCTTTCCATCGTTATTCACAACTTCTACCTTAGCCGTGAAATCCCATTGGTTGTCTATCTCTAACCCCATAGGTATAGTGAATAAAACAGGATCCGTACTATTTATAAACCCTTGGACACATTCTTCCTCAGAGACTTTAAATTCCAGCTTCGGAGTGGTAATCACAGGCTTCATGACATAGAGATTATTCATAGAATTTACAGAATCCGTAGCACTAACCAATGAAATGGGCAATACAAAAGTCTTATCAGCATTTTCCGGAAGTTCTACCAAGGCTTGAATTGCACTCGTTTTCATCACCACTTTGGACATTTTATATCTCTCATCGGACTGAAAAATCAACTCGCTGCCATCTATAGAATAGGTATTTGAAGGCAAAATAGTATAATTTTCATTGTATTCCTTTAATGCTTCATCCGACAATACAGTCAATTGAGCCTGAGCCGTTAATGACGGATCACATCCGGTCTTCATGATTGTTATATCAAAAGAAGCATCCTGACCGGTGTTATAAAGAATTTTACTTTCTTCTCCGGTTTGCTTCAAAGACAAGATCTTATGATATTCTTTCGGATATGTATCATCATATTCATCACATGCCGTATAGACAAATGACAATCCGCATAATAATGGTATAAATAAACTTTTCTTCATAAATTTGCTTTTTAAATTCATAATACAATTAGTAACCGTATGCCTGAACCATTTGCGGGTTTTTATACACTTCGGCATTCTGAATAGGAGCCAGATATAAACGGTCGTTCCATCTGAAAGGCTGGTCAATAGTAGTCCTTACATTAAATTTTTCAAACGGTACATCTTTCACCATTGCGTTCAACCCCTCACGTTTAGCACCAAAGTATTTCTGACCTTCCGCCCAACGGCGCACATCATGATAACGATGGCCTTCATTCCAGAACTCAATAAATCGCTCATTATGAATCATTTCAATTAATTTACTCTGTTCCGGTACAGTCGTAGTCGTGGGAACACCGGCACGGTCACGAACCTCCTTCAAGTTGGCTAAAGCATTTGCCAGATTGGCACCACCTACGTTCGCCTGACATTCCGCCAGATTCAGATACAATTCTGCCAAACGTATAAGAGGTATCGGTTTGGTATCTCCAGCCTGGAAAGCTCCACCATCGAATACAAATTGAGCTGTCGGATTTACATATTTTTGGGTCATAAATCCTGTAACATTATAGTTACGCGGACTTCTGGTAAGGTCGTATCCATGTCCTGCAGCAGTCTTCATGTTCAAAACGCATGGCGAACCTGCATCGCCACTGCTGGCCTTCAACAACTTTGAACCGTAATCACCACCATCGAACGCCATCCATGCGTAAAAACGCGGTTCACGGTTCACACAAAGTTTAATAATATCCTCTCTGTTGTTTCCTGCTATTCCTGCTTTTTGGAACCATTCTGCTCTTGAAGCAAAATCGCCTGTTGAAGCGGCCTCTTCAGGCAACACACCATCTTCCGTATAGAAATGTTCAATGGTATATAGCGTCGGAGAAATAGCTGAAAATCCCCCTGCCCAAGAAGTCTTATTACCTGTTTGGAATATATGCGCCGGTATACGTCCCTGTATTCTTGAATTAATATTCTTACCGGTTAGCCCCCAGATTAATTCCTTATTATGCGGATAGCGGGAAGCAACCATATAACGAAGCATCATTACTCTTTCTTTGAACTCTCTGTTCTCCTGAATATTATTATCCTCCTTTCCCGGCACATAAGGTAACCACTTATCATTATTTCCCAGTTCTGTCTGATACAATGTCATATCAGAAGCTTCCGTTCCATAAAGACGGCATCCACCCTCATTAAGCGCAAAATCCAACGCCTTCTGACAGGCCTCCATCGCTCTTTCCCATTTTTTCTCATTATAACTGCTACTTACCAGTTCAATGCCATAATCATCCCGTCCGATAGATTCTTTATATTTAGCATCATCACCTACAAAAAAGTCTTTATCCCCGGGAGTATTCACTTTATTCTTCCATGAAGAAAAAGGGAATTGACCATTCCAAAGAGGAGAAGCAGCATACATCAGTACACGGGCTTTCAAAGCTTTAGCCATCGTAGAAGTAGCACGTCCCCATTCTGTTCCCTCACGGGTCGGCGGCAAATTCTGTGCTGCCAGATCAAGTTGATATGCAATCCAGTTAACACAATAATCATAATGATATCTTCCACCAAAGTCGGAAGAGGGAGTACTCTGAGGTACATATTCCGTAACAACAGGTATAGGACCGTATTTTCTCAGTAATGCAAAATGATAATAAGCAATTAAAAAATGAGCTTCGGCCAACCACTGTTCTTTTTCACCCGGTAACCATTCCTGCAATAAGGTTTCACCGGGATTATTTTCGACCTGACGTAAAAAAAGATAGCATTGACCAATATACTTATAATAATTACCCCAAAGTCCATCCGGATTGGCTGCCGAGACTAAATTATATGCATAATCATCCCAAAAAGCTCCACTATCGTTCCGCCATTCTATCGGCAGTGCAAACTCATCTGTGGAACCATTAAGAGCACTTGTGTGACCAATAGGAGAATCATCTTCCTGAAGTCCTGCATAACAAGTGAACAGAAATCCTAAAGTACTTTTCCGGGTCTTTGTGGCATCCTGTAGCCCTGCTTGTTCAGGCGGAACTACATCCAGATAATCACAAGAAACTAAATTAAATGAAAGAGCAGTCACAATCAGACCCACTCGAACTATATTTTTCAGAATATTCATATCTTCTATGATTTAGATTATTAGAAATTAAGTTGTAAACCTACATTGACCGTACGTTGCAACGGATAGCTATTCCAACTGCTCAATTCCGGATCCCACAAATCAAACGGGCTGAAACGAAGCAGATTCGCACCACTGACATAAATACGCCCATACGGAATTTTATAACCGATTTCCAGATTCTTCAGACGCAGGAAAGAACCATTACGCAACCAATAAGTACTGTTGACCGTATTATTACCTATATCACCGGTCGTCAATCCCAAACGCGGATATTCGGCATTCGGATTCGGATTATCTACCGACCAGTGATTATCTGCAATAAATTTCAACACATTCTTATTCGGTATACGATTCCCTTCAAGGAAGGGGTCCAAACCATTGATCAGAATGGAACGCAATGCCGAACCACTGAAGAAAATACCAAAGTCGAATTTTTTATAATTAATGGTACCACCGAAACCATATTGCAAACGTGGAACAGAACCGTACTTGGAAATCATACATTGGTCGTCTTCCGTTATTTTTCCATCACCATTCAAATCACGGTATTTGATATCACCGACCTTCGGAGTGCTATTTCCTACCATCTGTTCCGGGCTGTTGTCTATCTCCTCCTGGCTCTGGAACAGTCCTTCCGAAATATATCCGGTCAATCTGGAATATGGTTTTCCTGTTTCCGACTTCCAAATAGTAGGATAATCCGGTTCGTCTTTATAAACCAACTTATTTTTATTATATGTCAGGTTAGCCTGAAAACTAGCCCCCAAATCTTTAGAGAAATTCTTATGATAATCTTGAAAAGTCATAAGTAAAATTAGATTAATAGGATGACACCCTTATTATCCATTTTACCGACATTTCCCCAAGGTTTTGCTTTACCATAACCCAAAGAATTAGGCCAAGACTGACGTTCCATAAATATATCGTAACGTTTGTCATAGAAATAGTCTATTGTTATATTCCAGTGGTCAAACAAAGTCATATCTACGCCAATATCAAATTTCTTCGCTTTTTCCCACACAGCATCCAGATTTGCATAATAGGCAATCTCCGGACCTCCCAATGTGTGATTCATACTCTCTCCAAATGTCCACTTTATCTGATCCAATTTATTATCCGTCAGCTTATCAATATATAAATAATAGCTTCCGCCCGCTTGTGCCAGATCATCGCTACCTACCAATCCATAAGAGGCTCTCACTTTCAGGTTATTCACCGCATTTTTCAAAGGTTCAAAGAACTTCTCATTACTGATAACCCATCCTAAAGACATTGCCGGGAAGAAACCGAAACGCTTCTTCTTGGCAAGACGTTCCGTACCGTTATAACCGAAGTTGATTTCAGCCAGATAACGTTGTCCGTAATCATATGTGAAACGTCCTGAGACTCCTTGATTACGATTAGGAAGCACATCACTTCTGTATTCCCTTTGCCGGTACATCAACATACCTCCGACATTGTGCAAACCAAATTGACGATTATAACTGATATTTCCCTGAAATTCAAATGTCTGATCCGAACTTCTGGCAATATCCGACTGTGCTATATAGTCTGCACCTTCCTGAATACGTTCCAAGTCATATTCCAACGGACTATCTTCACTGTATCCCACAGCTCTGAAAAGATAAGGAGTAATGGAACGATTGTAGGAACTGCTGGACCAGTTTTTAAAGTTTACCCAGATATTTGCCTTCAATCCTTTTGTTACAAACCCAAAATCCTGCTCCACTTTAATGACTGTATTCAATGTATTCGCATTCTGCTCCTTATAAGAAGTCATCATCTGCGCATAAGGATTAGGATAGAGATAGTCCGAACTCTGATAATCAGATCCATAGCGGATATACGTATCACCCGGTTGCGCAGGATAAGTTGCAGGGAAAGTTACCGGAGTAGTCGTCAGAATCATTTTAAACAAATCAGCACTATTGATATTAGGCCCTTTGTTCTGACGGATCTGAGCATTCATATTCATCCTGATTGTCGTTGTGGGGGTCAACTTATAGGAGATATTATTCTGGAACGTATAATTCATGATATTAATATTATTGTTCCACGAATAAGCTTTCTCCGTATTCAGCAAACCACTATCGTGGCTGACATTCAAGCTCATATAATACTTCACTTTTGTACCTCCTCCCGATACATTGATATTGGCACGCTGCGTCATTGTCATCTTTTTGAAAATGACATCCTGCCAATCCACATTCGGATATACATAAGGATTTACCCCGTCACGGGTCAACTGGATCCGTCTGTCCGAATACAATAATTGATCTTTCGATTTATTCGGATTTCTCGACAGGTCAGCTTCATTGTAAAGTTCCATATATCTGGGACCATCTACAAACTCAGGAAAATCGGACATGATATTGAAAGAGTTCTCCGCACTAACATTAACTTTCGTCTTCATATTGTAATCACCTCCCTTTGTCGAGATTATCATTACACCATTTGCACCGCGTGCACCATAAATTGCAGTTGCAGAAGCATCTTTTAAAATGGAGAAACTCTCGATATTTTCCGCCGGCACATAGTTCAGATCAGCTACTGAAATTTCTACATCGTCCAATAATATAAGCGGTGTTGTACGCCCGCCAAAAGTAGAAATACCGCGAATATAAAAATCAGCCCCAGAACCCGGCTCTCCTGTTTTAGTGGTAGCAATCACACCTGCCAGCTTACCGGCAAACGAAGTACTTAATTGTGAAGTCGGCATTCGTAAAATATCTCCTTTCACATTTGTAATAGCCCCTGTCACACTCACTTTCTTTTGTACTCCGGAACCTACAACAACGACCTCGTTCAACGTCTGCTGTTCTCCGGACATCGTGACATTAACCACCCCTAAATCTTCTACCGGAGCTTCACGTTTCTGGTAACCAATGTACGAGAAGACCAGTACGGCTTTGTCTCCGCTCACAGAAATAGAATATCTACCATTCAAATCCGTGATAGTTCCACTTTTCTGACCTTTCACAACAATGTTCACACCTACCAACGGCTCGCCGTCTATGGCGTCTGTAACCACACCCGTGACGACTCTTTTCTCTCCTTTCTGCTGTACACTCTGTTTATTCACTTTCAGTACAACTTCGTCTCCCCGGACTAAATAGTTAACATTACTCCCTTCAAATACAACTGACAATACTTTTTCAATCGTACCTTGGCAGTCAATGTTTTTGCGCTTTACTTCATCCAAATCCGCTGCATCGTAAAAAAACACATAATTACTGTTTTTTTCGATCTGACGGATAGCTTGTACTTCACTAAAATACCCTTTCACCTTTATGACTCCCTGTGCTGCTATTGCAATCAATGGGAAACAAAAGATTCCAAACCAAATGCACATGAGGTACTTCCACCTGCCATGCTGCTGCTTTTCTTCCATACTAAATAATTAAAAGATTAACATTAAAAAATTATACAAACATATTATAGTATACCTTTAACGGAATATGATATATTCTCCATTTTCCTTTCTATATCGCCACCCTGTACTGAAGCACATTTTTTCAATAGCTTCTTCCAATGACTCATTGTAACGTAGACGCCCATTTAACAGATTCTTGGTTGCCTGTCCGTGTTCCAATGATATTTTTACATTATATATTCTTCCTACAATCTCAATCCATGAACTTAAATCAACATTTGTAAATTCATAATTACCTTCTTTCCATTTCACTCCTTGCATTTCATCCACTTTCACGCTTGCCTTCTCCGCGTTGAAGGTCAATTCTTGCGAAGGTTTCATCTCAATAATATGCTCAGTACCTACTATCGTAAAATCGACTTTACCACTAAACAAAGTGACTTTAGAAATATTTGCCTGTTCCTGATTAATTAAAAAAGAAGTACCTTTTACTTCTACAAAAGCCCTATCAATGTATACGATAAAATGTTTGCCATCCTGTTTATAAACATCAAAATGGGAATTTCCTTTCAACCACACTTTTCTATTCTGAACAAAATTCTCCGGATAACGGATAGAACTTCCCGGATGCATCCAAACTCGTGAACTATCAGGCAGCATATATAGACGTCCTTCTTTTGATACAACTTCTACAAAAGCATCTTTCGCCCCATTTACCTTATTTCCGGAGAAATACATCCAAGTTGCTCCAAGTAGCAGAACAAGAGCTACGGCAGCCACAGATAGCCAATATGGTATATAAACATGCTTCTTCTGCTGTCGGCAATCCAGACATTTCTGTCTTACCATTTTCCACATCTTTCGCCCTACTTCATCGTCAAGTTCTTTTTGTCGATCCATATTCCATTGCAGGTGCATTCTTTCTTCAAACTCTCGATGATGAAATAGTTCCTTTTGTTCTTTTTCATCCAGTTTGTCTGCTAATAAAGCTTTGATTTGTTCATATAGTTTCTTATTCATATCTATCTTTTTCACATTTTTCATTTTCATTATAAAACAAACGTCTCTAATATTAAATACGAAACTTTTATGTCTATCCCTACATTGCATTGAACTTTTTTTCGAAAAATCAGAAAGCAGTTCTTTAGAACGCTAACCAGTCCTCTTTTTCTTATCTTTGCAAAACAATTATAATTATGCACGTATATGGAGAAAACATCTGTTTTAGCAAAATTAAAACAAGGAGACGAAACCTCATTTACCTTTGTATATGATCATTATTGGCGGAAAGTATACAGATTTTCAGAGATTTATCTGAATGATGACGAGGAAATAAAAGAGGCAGTACAAGAGGTCTTTATCAAATTATGGGAATCGCGTGCATCAATCAACGAAAACAAAGACATAGACGGATTACTCTTTATTATGACTCGTAACACAATTTTTGATTACTTCCGTAAAAGTCTGAATAAGATAACGATGAAAATTACTGCTCTTGAGGTTGCTGAGAAAATTGCTATATCTGATGAGACGCTTGAAGTTAAGGATCTACTGGAATATATATGGAAATTAGTTTCTTTACTTCCACCACGACAACAAGAGGTTTTTATCATGAGCAGGAAACAACAAATGACAAACAAAGAAATAGCAGAACAACTTGACATTAGCGAGAAGGCGGTAGAACGTAATATCTACTTTGCTTTAAAATTCATAAAAAAGAATTTGAACCTATTTATTTTCTTCATTACGATACCATAAGAGACATTCTGCGTTTTAACTAGTTTTAACTGGGTTTGATATAGTGCTGGGCTAAAAATATACGTATTTATTAATAAGACACAAAGGTATAAGTTACCTTAAAACCTATAAATAAATATATCCATGAAACAGTATGCATTATTAGCTTTTCTTTCGCCAGTTGCAAGCCTATTGGCGGTTACAGGTCCGGCACAAAGCGAAAAGCTCAAAACCAAAACAAATCCTCAAAAGCAGCCAAACGTCATTTTTATCTATGCAGATGATCTGGGATATGGTGACCTCGAATGCTATGGAGCCAAAAACGTACAAACTCCCCATGTAAACCAATTGGCAAAAAGTGGTGTCCAATTCACCAATGCGCACGCCACTGCGGCAACAAGTACTCCTTCACGTTACTCCATGCTCACTGGAAAATATGCGTGGCGTGTACCGGGAACCGGTGTGGCAGCAGGTAATGCTGGTATGATTATCCGACCTGAAACTTACACGCTGGCAGATGTTTTTAAGAATTCCGGATATATCACCGGCGCTATCGGCAAATGGCATTTAGGATTGGGTGACAAATCGGGCATGCAAGACTGGAATGCTCCACTACCTACAGCACTGGGAGACTTGGGATTTGATTATTCCTATATTATGGCAGCCACAGCGGATCGCGTACCATGCGTGTTTATTGAAAACGGTAAAGTAGCCAACTACGACCCTTCTGCTCCTATTGAGGTTAGTTATCAAAAGCCATTCCCTGGCGAACCATTAGGGAAAGATCATCCGGAACTGTTGTACAATATGAAACATAGTCATGGGCACGACATGGCTATTGTCAACGGAATTGGTCGCATAGGATACATGAAAGGTGGTGGCAAAGCATTATGGAAAGATGAAAATATAGCCGACTCCATCACCGCACATGCTATTGATTTTATCGACAAGTACAAAAACCAGCCTTTTTTCTTGTATTTTGCTACAAACGACGTACATGTACCACGTTTTCCACATGAACGTTTTAGAGGTAAGAATAAAATGGGAGTACGTGGTGATGCTATTGCCCAATTTGACTGGACAGTGGGACAAATAATAGCAGCTCTTGACGAACGGGGATTACGAGAAAACACATTAATTATCCTCTCTAGTGACAATGGTCCGGTAGTTGACGACGGTTATGATGACCATGCTGAGGAATTGCTTAACGGACATAGTCCTGCAGGTCCTTTTCGTGGTAATAAATACAGCGCATTTGAAGGAGGAACGGCGGTACCTGCAATTGTCAGTTGGCCGAAAGAAATCCCCGGTTCGCAAATTTCCGACGCCTTAGTATCACAAATCGACTGGTTTGCATCAATGGCTGCTCTAATCAATGCAAAATTACCAAAAGGAAGTGCTCCAGATAGCCAGAACCGCTTAAACACATGGCTCGGAAAGGATCAAACGGATCGCCCATGGATTATAGAAGAATCTTCAACCATGTCTGTACGTACCAAAAATTGGAAATATATTGAACCAAACGATGGACCTGCCATGATTACCTGGGGCCCAAAAGTAGAGACTGGAAATTTGAAAACTCCTCAACTTTATGACATGAGAGTTAGAGAATATGAAAAGGAAAACCTTGCGGACCAACACCCCGAAATAGTCTACGAAATGCAGAATATTCTGAGACGAGTTAGAAAATAGAAATACCAAAAACGATGTTCATCAATAAAAAATTCCCGATAACTTGTGATAAAGTTATCGGGAATTTTATATGTTCGGTCATTTATAAATTAATACTCTTCCTCGTTAAAGAAAAAATCCTCCTTACTAGGGTAATCCGGCCAAATATCTTCGATACTCTCATAGATCTCGCCCTCATCTTCCATCTCTTGGAGATTCTCAATAACTTCAAGAGGAGCACCCGAACGCATGGCATAATCAATCAATTCGTCCTTGGTTGCCGGCCAGGGAGCATCTTCAAGTTTTGATGCTAGTTCCAATGTCCAATACATAATCTTGAGTATTTAAAGTGAATACTAATCTGTCTTATTTTCTATATTTTCGGCAAAAGTATAATAAAATCTATCATTTCCAACTATTATCCCAAAATATTTCATTATTTTGTTCATCAAAATTAATTTTTCGGGATAATACAAACAAATAATCTGATAATCTGTTGACAAAAGCTAATACTTCAGGAGAAATTGTACAAGTTTCGGACAAAGCCAGAATGCGTCTTTCAGCTCTCCGGCAAATCGTACGGCAAACATGGCAAACGGCTGCTCCACGACTTCCGCCGGGAATGATGAAAGCACAAAGTTCGGGTAATTGCTCGTCCAGCTTATCAATCTCCCGCTCAATACTTTCCACATGCTCGGGGGTAATGATGCTGGCCGGTTTCAGTTGTGTTTTCTCCTGGTCGGTGGCCAGGTGTGAACCGATGGCGAATAACTTATGTTGAATACTCAAGATAAAATCCCGGTCGGACTCCTCCTGTAGATAAGTGTGCAGCCATCCCAGGTGAGAATTTAGTTCATCCACCGTTCCGTAAGCTTCCAGGCGGATATGAGTCTTTGGAACGCGACTTCCGCCGACAAGACTGGTAGTTCCTTTGTCTCCGGTCTTTGTATATACAAGGCTCTTTTTCATAACTTTCTTTTTTACTTATTATAAGGTAAACGTACAAAGGTTCTTAGAAGTTGATGATATACTGCTGTTTTATCTTCGTTTTATCAAAAAATAGCAAACCGACATCATACAGGTCGAAAGTTATTCCGACCCTTTCGTCAGCCTGCCACTTTTTCCAAAGCGCTTTCATCTCTTTGGAATAGCAGATACCATGGACTACAAATACACTTTTAAGGGTAGTACGGTGTACGCAAACCCGAAATACTTCTTCCAATAAGTCCGGATTTTGGTAATCGTTCAGATACAGAAAATCGACTGAAGTATCCGCATCCAGAAACAGTTCCGACAAGTCGGAAGCAAAGAGATAAGAAGCCGATGGTTTAGCAGACTGTAAGTACAGGGCTGTCGAGGAAGGACGCCCAACCTCAATAATCGTATTAGGCTGTACTCTATTTACCAACCGGAACAAAAAACGGTTTACCTTTTGAGAACCTTTGGTCCACCCACGCTCTCTTACCATCTTTTTTTGTTCTTCTTTCAAGGAAGAATAAGCATAGTAAGGCATCTTCTCATAAATTACATCAGTAATGAGACTGAAAGCAAATGGGGAATGGACACCATATCCGCAACGATGACGGAAGCGGGAAAGCCAGATAAAAGGTCTTTTTATACAGAGTAGAAGATTCATAAAACAATCATTCGTATTTTTATTCTCCCGACAAAGATATATTTTTTTATTGAAAAAGGGTTGGTTCTTTGCAGGAACCAACCCTTATTCATTTATTCCAAGTTACTACTGCAGTCTGAATGACACAGGTACAGTATATTTCACTCGAACTTTCTTACCATTTTGCACTCCGGGAGTCCATTTCGGCATAGAACTTATCACGCGGATAGCTTCTTTATCCAAATAAGGATCAACCCCTCGTACCACTTCAGGATTAGAAATCGTTCCGTCTCTATCTACTACAAACTGAACAATGACTTTTCCCTGTGAGCCAGTTTCTTGCGAAATCGTCGGATATTTGATATTGCTACCTAAATATTTCATTAAAGCAGCTGTACCTCCAGGAAACTCCGGCATGACTTCAACACTTACGTGAATAATGTCTTCAACTACCGTTTCTGTTTCTACCACTGGTGGTATCCAAATAACGTCATGAACTGCATTCATATCCTCTGACACTGTAGAAACGTTATCCGTCACCTCCATATTGTTTTCCACTATTTCGAACAATTCTGTTACCTTAGTTTCGGGAGGAGGAGGCGGTTCCAGTTTCTCTTCAGGGAATGTGATCGGAACTAGCTCTGTTACAAAGATGGATTCATCATCTGGTGATAGTGCTGCAACTCTGACATCATGTTGTGTCCATTCGAACGAAACGAACATGAAGGCTAGCGCAACAACCAAACCCATCAACAACCAAGAACCCCGTTGATTCTCAATTGCAGCCTTTTTTGATTTCTTGGCTTCCATAAAAAATGTGTTTAAGTAATTAATAATAGAAAATATATAGTATATATACTACTTTTCGTTTTTCCTCTTAAGCATTACTTAAAGTGCTCTCTCGCTGCAATAAATATAGTCTTTTTATGGATAGGTTGTTACGACGCCCCTTGTTTATTTTATTCTTTTCTCTTCTTTTCGATAAAATTTATGAATTAATCCTCATATCGGACAACCTGTCCATTCCTGTCAACAATAATCCTTGAATATATGTCTTTCAAAGCACACAAGAATAAATCTTTGCTACTCGCCCAATCTTTCATCTTTCACCACTTATCACATTCAAAGGAACAGCTATTTCTTTCCTGAACTATTAATAGATAAGTTCTGTTTCATTAAATATAAACTTCCTTTTCACTAATAGATAACTTATTCTTCACCTGATTCAAACTATAAATGCAAGTTCTGTTTTTATAAATGGAACTTGCGTTTACAAAAACAGAACTTGCATTTATATAATCAAAGCTTTCATTTATAGATTACAAACAACCAAAAGGAACTTCTCTATTAGACGAAAGAAACTTTGCATAGGAAAGAAAGGAAGTTTTCTATTAATAGCCAATGCAAGAGATAGTACATAAGAAGATTCCAATAAAGAGAAGATTATATATTTGGAAAAACAATCAACGGTATACAGTTAACCAGATATAACGGCATATTTCAGCAATAAACGGGATGCCGAACTGTCGCTAAATAGGTTCGCACTCATCAATATGGATGAATTTGACCAGAACCGAGTGAGCCAGCAGTCATTTCTGAAACATATTCTTCAAAAACCGGTTGTCAACGTCCGGCGTCCGCATAGCACCGCTACTCAAGAGATGCGCCGATACAGAGGATAAATTTGCAATAAAATGAGATACGGTGAAAGATGGCAGATCAGTGACAGATCATTTTACATCTATCACCAACGTACAACTACCATAGACAGGAAGTTTCAGCAGAAGGTGAAAGATTGAAAGATAAAAACATAAAGAAAAGCTTTAGTGGAGAGAGTATAGATATAAGATGAAACGGCATGCCTTTATTCTTTCGGGCAGTCTGCACCCTGCATAAATTGATACGATATATAAGAGAATCTCCTTCCTTGACGAAGGATTCGACAATGCAGAAAATCTGACCGCTAATGCTTTCTCCAGTCGTTCGAGTCCTTTTTGGATAAAAAAGACAAAATCCTGCCAAATTGTGTGATTGACAGGATAATTGGATTAGACTAAGTACTAATAATTGTGTTTTATTTATCTGTAGGAGTATATCGAGACAATTTTTTACGATAATATCCCGAAACATCATGCCAATGATAGAAAGGAGCACAGTTAGTCTTTATGGGTAATGATATCTCTTTTTCGTTCAACAGTACACGTACTAAGATATCTTTGTTGGCCGATTTACGGTAAAAAATTAGTTGGATATTGGATGCCATTGGAAAGTATTGATAGCACTGCCAATGTTCAGCTAATGTTTCCATATCCTCCGTGACATATCCGCAATCTCCCAGTTCCATTAGTACAGCTAATGGTAATAGGCAACTTTCATGTCCGAAACGCAAGGTGGCACTTGGCTCTTTCTTCACAATACAACTGTCAGCCGTGTCCAATATGTTCCGAAGCAAATTGGTTGCTTTATATGGCATCATTCCTTCTGTCAATGGTGTATTGCCTGCTTCTAGATACCATAATACATTCCAGCAACTCCATAATTCATAGCACTCTTCCGAGGTAAATAAATCATAAAATTCCAATTCTTTTTCATCAACACTCTGCATATTCATCGCAACAAAAAAGAGGTGCTGCATCAGATCATGCGGTCGGATATTAGCCTTTACATAAGTACTGTCCGTAAACAACACCTTCATTAGTCGTTCCGGATGAATATGGCGTTGTTTGAATGCTTTGATCAGCTCCTGTTTCTCCCGATAACGCAAGCCGCCCAAATACCTGTCATCATAATTCATATAATACATATCATGACGACTGGCATCGTTGGATATACGCAATTTCGGATTTAAAGCCTGCAACTGAAGACACTCGGAAGTCATAGAAAGAATACACCGCACAACATCCGTAGAACGCGCATCGATTGCAATGCTTTTGGCAAATATTTCCGGAAAGTTATGGTACATACGCTCAGCTATGCCCCGGTGCTGACGAGCACCCAAGGGAGTAAGTTCTCCCAAACGCCCATCAGAAAGTTGGAGTACACGGGCTATCTTCCGCAGTACATCCTTTCCCACACTACTCAACACTTTTGCCGAGTCTGCCTTTTCCAACGGAGTCAGCGCATAAGTGTAGTCATGTTTGTTGATATGAAAGCGGGAACCATGCCGGACATACGTGCTGATATAAAACGGTTTGTATCCCTTTGGAGCAGAAGAATATGTAGTTTGCTCCGGTGCCGGATAAGCCAAGAAATTGGCTCCCGAAAGTTTTTTATCCTGTTGAATCTCCGTGCGAGGGTCCTGTTGTGCATAACCTGAATGCAACAACACAAACAGCCCACAAAATAGAAGTTTTATCAATTTCATATAATCACAATTTATTGTTATAGTAGACAGTTACTTAAGGGCTCCATATATCATTTCCGCTATCTTTCTCATGCCTTCATCATTTGGATGGGCGATAATGAAATCTTTGGTTACGATATATGGATCTCCTTGCAAATTATAAAGGGTATCTCCGACTTTCGGACGTGAATCATACAGACGGTCTATCCAGTCAATCGGAATAAAAGTGATCCCATACATACGCGCAGCATTGATGATAGCACGTTCTTTCTCATCATCCTTCCAGAAGCAACCAGTAATGACTACTTTCCTTGCTTTTTGCTTACAATATTCCACCAATCGGAGGATACCGGTTTTGAATGCTTCCTTATCTTGTACATTCTCTCCCAAACGGATAACAATCACATCCTTGTCCGTTGCATAAGTGCCAATCAATGAATCAATGCTACAATTCAAGTTACGTTCCCAATAAGCAATATTCAGTGGGGTAACCACTGTGCCGGGACGGTTTTGCGAGAGCATCTTCTCCAATTGATGGCAATAGTCATATTCCTCCTTAGATGCTGCCATTCCCCATTCGGAAAACCATTCAATATCTGCTTTATACTCATGACGAGTGATAGAGTTGCCCAAGCAAAGAACACGCAACGGAAGGTGCTGTGGCGTCTGATTGTCAGAAAACGAAGAAGCAACTTCTTCCAAATAAAGTACACGACTGGAGTATTCGTTTTGTTTCGAGATTTCCACTTTGTGGTTAGCAGGTATTTCCAAGCCGTTGGCATTCAAATAAGTGCCGCTGAAACTTTTACCTTCAAAACTCAAAGGTTCTCTATCAATGCGGTTCAGTTCATGTACCTTATAATATTTATCAGGAGCAAGACCTGCCATCTTTACTCGTAGAAGGTGCTGATTACAAAAGTGTTCTGTTTTCCACCAATAGAATACCGCTTTGTCCTTTTCCGGTGATACATACATCAATGAAGCTGCGCCCAATTTATCGTATGGAGAAAGCAAACGATAAATATCTCCGAATTGCACTACAGGACGTATCATCATATACTCAGCAATGGCATTTTTACAGAAAGCCTTTTCCTCCTCCGTCATACTTTCAGGTTGCATTTCCATCCCCAAACGGCCGCTCATCGCAACATCAATACGAAATTTCAACGGGACAGAACGTGAAGTCTGATGATTGGGGCTTGCACTTATGTGTGCCCCCATTCCAATAGCCGGAAAGAAATAGGATGTACCCCATTGGATATAAATGCGTTGAAGAGCATCTGTATTGTCGCTTGTCCAAAATTCATCGAAATAAGGCAATAGCCCGTAATTTACACGTCCGCCACCACTTGCACAAGCCTGCATCGTCAGTTTCGGATAACGTGCGCGAATGCGCCTGCACACATTCTCAAGCCCTCGGTGATACTCTATATTCAAGTGACTCTGATTATCTTTAGTCAAGTATTGTGACCCCTGATTGACTATTGACGTATTAGCATCCCACTTAATGTAATCAATATCGGGATAGGAAGTCATCAGTTTATCCACTGTCTGAACAATAAAATCCTGTACTTTTGGATTGGAGAGGTCAAGCACAACCTGTGTACCACCACGATCACATATTAATTCCCTTTCCGGAGCTTTAATAACCCAATCGGGATGCTGCTCGTACAATTCACTCTTAGTATTTGTCATTTCCGGTTCTAACCAAATGCCAAACCGTATGCCATGTTTCCGAGCATCATTAAGCAACGATTGCAAACCTCCCGGAAGTTTTGTCCTGTCCACCGTCCAATCCCCCAAGCCATACGAGTCATTCTTACGTGGATATTTATCTCCAAACCACCCGTCATCCATCACAAATAATTCACCACCCATAGATGCTATGTCATTCATCATTTGTTCCATTCTCTGCTCGTTGATATCGAAATAGACACCTTCCCAACTATTCAGAAGTACTTTGCGAAGTGTATTCCCGTTAGCAATTTTATGCAAGCGCGCCCATTTATGAAACTTCCGGCTACATCCGCTCAAGCCTTCATTACTGTAGGTCAGCGCTAATGATGGAGTACGAAACACTTCTGCCTTCTCCAGATTATACCAAGAGTTCTCTTCGTTGATTCCTGCAAAAAAATGATGATAGTCATCTCCCTGCGTATCAATACGCAGCTTATAGTTACCACTATAACAGAGTGCCGCACCAACAATGCGTCCGGCATTTTCCTGTGGCCTACCGTCGATTGAGAACATTACTTCTGCATGTGATGAGTGCGAATTTCGTACTCCATCCGTATTCTTAATCACTTTCATTCCCGGTTGCAACATTTCTTGAGAGAGACGTCCTTCATTTGCCCAAGCACCGGAAAGATGTGACAACCAGACATTACCACGACGGATAGGCAGATAAGCAGAAGCAAACTGATGAAGCTGAACATACTTCTTTTCTTCGTGACGGATTTCCGCCCATGTTTCTATTACATCCGCATCCAGCCATGCCTTATAGCAGACATTAACATAAAAAGGATATACTTTATCTTTCAATTCAATAACCGTCAAAGTTGCATTCTCTTCCTGAAGATGCGTTTCCTTCACGCTTTCCACTACCATTTGCAGTGTCAGATTGCCGTCTGCATGGCAAACGGACAAAGCCGTTTCACCCGGATACTTCATTCCATAGGCAGGATAAGCATCTACTCCGTGTGTCGTTTCGTAAATACCATGGATATCTGTATCCGAAGTACGTGATCCATAATACAAATGTTCCAAACTGCCGCCCTTCGGTGCAGAAAGAAGCAACTGTGTACAAGGGGTGGATATAACAATATTTTGCCCCTGTAGAAATAGTGACAACAAGGCAAAAACGCCAACAAATAGATTTCTTTTATTCATAATCATCACAGATTGCACAAATTTCAGTCTACAATTTATTTCCCTTGTTCCGGAAGTGAATTGTCCAAGCAATGACAAACCTCCCTGTTAACCTTCCGCAATGCATCTGCATCCATTTTCACGATTTTGCGATCGTAGGTCATCAATCCATTGATTTCCGATTCCACATCAGTTGTTTGAGTATATACAGCACCACACAGTCCCAATACAGACAATTCCTTGAGGCGATTGGCATATTTCACATACTGCTCCGTAGCCTCTTCCTTGCCTTTCAAGTCGCCATACCCCCAGTTACGGTCTTCGTTCCACAGATGCCCTTTCAGTGCCATGCCGATGCCACCAAACTCACCGACCACATTCACACGATCAGCATCAAAAAGAAACATGACAGGTTCCGGATAACTATGCAGGTCAAGAATGTCTCCACAAGGGAAATAGTTGCCACCACTGGCTGGATTCACCGGCCGCGTCGGGTCATATTCCTTGGTCCATCCGACTATTTCCACCGGTTTGAATTGCCCCATCGCCTCATTAAACGGTGTCCACACGCCAATGCAAGGATAAGAATAGAGACAATCCATTATCTCTTTCCACTCTTTCCGATAGACAGCTTCCGACTCTGAAGTGCGCAACATTTCCGGTCCATAGTAGAATTGTTTATATTGCCAATCTTGATTCTTGTCACCATTGGGCATGTCTTGCCATACAATTATCCCCAAGCGGTCGCAATGTGCATACCAGCGTACAGGTTCTACTTTCAGATGCTTACGTATCATATTGAATCCAAGCTCTTTGGTCTTTTGAATGTCATAGCGCAAAGCCTCATCTGTCGGTGCGGTATACAATCCATCAGGCCACCATCCTTGGTCAAGCGGACCAAAATGGAAAATATCTTTATTATTCAGTTGCAAGCGCATATATCCTTTCTCATCTCTCCGAGTAGAGAATTTACGCATTGCAGTATAACTTTTCACTTTATCCGATAGCTTTCCATTGACGTAGAACGAAACTTCCAAGTCGTAAAGAGCCGGAGAGTCCGGAGTCCAGAGTTTGCAATCGGCAGGCATCGGTATTTCCACTGAAGCATGATTCAATGCACTGCCGGATGCAATCACCTTGTTGCCATCGAGCACTTTCACCTCTATCCGGTCAGTAACATTATGACTGTTCACAGTGGTTTCCACCGTCAGCTTGCCACCGTCTATGTCAGGAGTCGTCCGAATGTTTTCTATGGCATATTCCGGCACAGGTTCCAGCCATACCGTCTGCCAGATGCCACTCACCGGCGTATACCAGATATGCCCCGGGTTACTCACTTGCTTTCCACGAGGCTGACAACCCTTGTCCGTCGGATCCCATACCCGCACTACAACCTCATTATCACCTTTCTTCAGTGCCTGTGTGATGTCGAATGCAAAAGGAGTGTATCCCCCGCAATGCTCGCCAAGTTTGATGCCGTTTATCCATACAGTGGTTTTCCAGTCTACAGCACCAAAATGCAACAACAACCGTTGTCCTTTCCAGCGAGAAGGTACGGAAAAACGGCGTTGATACCACAACTCATTATTCTCTCCCAATTCCTTTCCTACCCCGGATAGAGCGGACTCTACGGCAAAAGGGACCAAGATATCACCATCATACACTTGTGGCATCGCCTTACCCGATGGAAGAATGGCATATTTCCAAAGCCCGTTCAAATTCATCCACTCCGGCCGTTCCATCAAAGGACGCGGATATTCGGATAATACATTATTTATATCTATCTGCGTTGCCCAGTCGGAAACAATTCTGTTTCCGACCGGTTTCCATTGGGCGTAAGAGTTAGTGCAATACACCAACAAGATTAACACCCCATAAATATATGAGTACTTCGATCTTTCTTTCATTATCTTTTCTATAAGGACCTGTTCTTAAAAACTATTTGTATTTCTTCACCCGTTCATCATCTATCACTCCCTTCCAATTCAACCCATACGCATAATCATAAACATGATTGTCTGCGTCTTGATAACAACGCATATCGCGTGGAGTGTCTTCAGCCTGTTCTTCTACGGTTCTCATATCTGCCGGCATCTGGAAAGGTAACAAAGCGGAAGGCTCCTCTTTCCCTGCCATCATATCCAGAACTGTCTGACGTTGCACATCAAACAAAAGGAACAAGGCATCCGCATAATGTTCAATTTCGCTCAGCACAGGAGGATTCAGCACATTAATGGCTACAACCACCGGTTTGTCTCCCATACTCCTTTTCGTTTGGATGACCAAATCCATATCCCCTTTGTTGACAGTCTTCACACTCCTCCCCTGATAACTGCGGTTGGTGGATTCCTCGTATGGATCACCACCCGATAAACTCTGCGCCCGGGCATACGTTGCCGTATAATCACTATATTGCAGACTGATCGGACGATAGCCCGTATCTTTTCCTTTCCGTGCAGCTTCTTCGTCGAAACCGTAACCACTGTTGGGGGATTCGATGAATACGATAGCTGCGTCAGCTTCTTGCGGAGTGGAAACCAGCTCGAAGTATCTTTCCACCAGTTCCTTGCTCAGCGGAGTGATGTGCTGTTCCTCAATACGTCCACCCCAGAAGTCAATGTAGGAGGGGACATAACGCTCAGGGATATACACTTTCTTCTTTCCTTCCAACGGCAGTACGCCTGCATGGTTCTTTAGCATGACAACGCTTTTCAACTGGGCGTCGTAGCCTTCCTGCATGAATTCGGGACAGCCTACCACTTCGCTTGTGTGTGCCGGATCGAGATAAGGGTTCTCGAACAAACCGGTACGGAAGATATTGGTCAATAAACGGCGGGCGGAAGTCCGCATACGTTGCTGCATCCATTCTTCCCCCTGTTTTTCCACTCCTATATGGTAAGCATCGAGCACAGGTCCCCGGTCGTTATTTCCACCGAATTGGTCGACTCCTGCCATCAGAACTTTGTAATGGCGTTCTGCCACGCTTTTGGTTTCCATGCCCCATGGTTTTCCTTTGCAGGCGTATACTCCTACTTCGTCATGCGTGATTCCCCAGTCGGAGCAAATCACTCCGTCATAGTTTTGTTGTTCGCGCAGCATATCCTGAATAAACTTCCGGCTGAATCCACTACCTACACCGTCCGGTTCGAATCCTACGCAAGCGGAGTAGTCGGGCATCAAGGCAGCCGATACCTTGGTTTTGCCTTCCAACTTGAAAGCACCCTCCGTGAAAGGCAACGTATGCAGTTCGAAATTGCCGTTTGGGAAAACGGCGTATTTTCCATATCCCTGATGACCGTCGCGTCCGCCTTCGTTGCATGCTCCGGTGCCCGGCCAGTGTTTCACCATCGTGTTTACACTGTTCCAACCCCATCCGTCACATATTTCCGCATCGCCTTCCGATGTCTGGAAACCGTCGCAATAGGCACGTGCCATATCGGTAGCAAGTTTGGTACCTTCTCCCATTGTATAGCAGAAGCGCATCCATCGCGGGTCGGTTCCTACGTCCACCATCGGGAAGAGGGAAGTGGCGAACCCCAGTGCCCTGTATTCGATGGAGCCTATTTCCGCAAAACGTTTCATGATTTCAGGTGAGAAAGTGGCGCACATGCCCAAACTGCCCGGCCACATGGAAATTTTGCCACCTCCGCCGGCGTTGAATTCCGCATCTGCCCGCGATGAGTGGCGGGGGGCGGAAGAGGTGTTGCACGGAATGCCGAATCCCAGACCTTCCACATAACCTTGTGCCGCATTGTTCCAACGGGCAGCCGTTTCCGGACTCTCCACTGCGGTAATCAGCACATGGCGCACACCATCTTTCTCAAGAAATACCTTTTGTTCATCAGTCAGTTCCCATGCTGGCACACCACTCTCTGTGTATGTTTTCCCGTTATAGACATTTCTGTTCACAGGGATAGTCTGATGGCTACTGTATAACATAAGCCCGGCAATATCTTCCATACTGAGTTGGGCTGTCAAGTCTGCCACACGCACATCTACCGACTGGCGCCAATCCTCATACACATCCAGCTTGCCGTTGCGGTTCAAGTCCTTGAATGCATATCCGTCTTGCTGTATGATAGAGATGCCCGACTTCGGACTGTATCCTAATGTAGCGCCGCCTTTTTGGGTAATCAGATGATAGCCGTCTTCTACGGATTCCGTCCATCGCTGTCCGCCGCAACTGCAGAGCAAGCCGGGCAATAAAACAAATAAATATAAGCTCTTATTCATTAGATGTTTTTACTTTTTATTTCATGTACATTACTCTACAAACACAATCTAATTTCCAACTATATCTTATTTCTCCGGAGTTAGTCTGAGCAAAACAACGCCGTGTACCGGAACATCAAAGGACATCTTATCTGCGGCTGTCCCTAAATCTTTCTGTTTCCACAAGTCACGTACCTTATATTTCTTTTCGGTAAGATTCACACCGACCAAAGAAAAGTCTTCTTTCTGCCAGTCGATGTCCAAGTTCCAAGAAAAGTGATCATCACGATTGAAAAGACAAACGGCAATCTCATCGCCAGATAATTGTTTTACCCAAATCTCATTTTTGCCAAATACCTTATAGCGACGACCTTGCTTACCCAACCGATCTTGGTCAACGGCTATAACTTCTTTATTCATTAATATTTTAGCAACTTCCTTGTCCATTTTGCGAATGTCATTACCGGCCATTAATGGCGCAGCAAGCATGCACCACATTGTAAAATGTGAACGATTTTCCTCCATAGACAGTCCGGGATTACCTACTTGAAGCATATCCGGATCGTTCCAATGTCCGGGACCGGAATATTTATATAATTCCGCATTTTGGTCTATAATCTCCACTATGCCCAAAGCTCCCCAATGAATAGTACCACTAAAAACACTAATTATATCATGAGTAGTCCGCCAAAGTTGCCCGATTCCCTGTCCCCATGTCCAAGGTTTGCTATGTCCCCATTCGCAAATTGATAATATAATGGGACGCCCGGACTTTTTCAAGGCATCACTCATTATTTTATAAGCAGCTTGTGCGTTTCGCCCTTCATTGTTACACCAGTCATATTTTAAGTAATCAACACCCCATGAAGCATACGTCCGCGCATCCTGAAACTCATATCCGAAACTTCCCGGACGACCGGCACATGTCATCGTTCCGGCACATGAATAAATTCCAAACTTCAAGCCTTTAGAATGAACATAATCTGCCAAAGCTTTCATTCCTGAGGGGAAATTCTTATCATCCACAATAATATTTCCATCTTCATCACGCCCTATTTGCCAACAGTCGTCAATATTCAGGTATTCATATCCGGCGTCTTTCATTCCTGTAGACACCATGAAGTCAGCGATTTCACGTATTTTCTGTTCGCTGATATCGCTATTAAAACAGTTCCAGCTACTCCATCCCATAGGCGGCGTCAATGCCAAGCTATCTGCACATTCTGCATGTATATCGTAAATACTTAAGGAAAATGCCAACAAAAATAATACTAAAAACTTATTCATTTGATTCTTTTATTATTGTCCGCAAAAAAGCGAACGGGTAAATATTCTTTTATCCTATTTCACCAACCGGCTATTGCAAAACTTTTACTTCAGACGGTGCATCAATCCTACTTCGCACTTTTGCATCCGCACCTTTCTCATGGCGAATAACAATCTGTCCGTAAGGCGTAGGGAATGTTCCTTCCACCCACTCCAAATCACCTAAATGCGGTGTGATACGAACCACACGGCAGCCTGGTTCCACAACCTGCACACCCAATACATGTTCACTCAACCAAGAGGTTGGACCTGAAGACCATCCATGGCAAAGACTATGGCGAAAACCTTTATAACAATGATCTCCGTAATCCCTATGAATATCTTTCTTGCCTGTAGCCACCAATTCATCAATGCGAGAAGCATCAGGCAACCAATCCAAATTAAAATCTTCCCAAAAAGTTGTAGCCCCAAGGTCGATCATTGCTCCCCAATATTGGCGGATTACATCGATTGCTCCCTGATAATTTCCTGCAGCAGCCATTGCCTGAAGCATATAATAGCCATAGAAAGTAGAGAATCCATGACCACCATTAACCGAAAGATATTTCTGATTGGCTTCTTTAGGAGAGATCAACCCAGTCAACGCCAATAATGAAGCCGCCTGTTTCTGTCCCGGAGCATCCGGAGCCATGCCAGATTTCAGAAATGGTTTTATTATTTTGGGAGCAGCATTAACCATCTTTCTTCGTACGGCTTCACATTTAGTTGCCAACATGTCTTCTCCCAACACGCTGCAAAGTTCATATCCGGCCTTCATTGCCTGTATTACCAAGGCTTGCACACCGGCATTGATAGCAAGCGGATTCTCACATGAAGGCCAGTCAAGAAAGCGACCTTCATCATCATTGAATTTTTCAAGTCCGTCTTCTCCAATTCTTGTCATTATTAGTTGCAACAAGTCACATAGATAGCTTTTTTGCTCTTTCAAATAATCCAGGTTGCCTTGATAAAGATACCAGTCTCTCTGAATCAATATCCACCAAAGAGAATACGTACACATTGTCATCCATCTGGGAAGTGGTGTAGAGTCACGGATTAAGTCGATACTTTTGGGAATCACTTCATTATACCCAAAAACCGTATTGACAGTCATCACTTCGGGGTGCAAGTCTCCAATCCAAACCAAGCGATCACGTTTTATCCCATCCCAGATATATTCTTGCATATTCAAATGCACCGTATAAGCTCCGGTTTGCCAAATCCGGTTCAAGCGCTCGTCGTTGCATCGGAACGAACCTTTATAAGGGATATCTTGATAAACAGAAATAGCCCGTATCTCTTTGAGGTGCAATTCTGCGGAATCGTCCAAAAGGTCAATCCGGGCAAACCGGAAACCGGAATTTCCGACTTCCAAGACTCCAAGCCAAGGTACCCTAATAACAAAATCACGCATAGCATGATCGTTTGTCGCTCCATTCACTTCGTCTATATCACACATAGCTTCGCTTACCGACTCTCCCAAGCGAACACGAATAGTAACAGGAGCATGTGAATCCGGCATACCGGTGACAATTTGCAAGCCGCCTTGCAATTCCTTTCCGAAGTCGAAAAGAATAGCTGGATGTTTCTGCTCGGTACTCGAAAGTTTGCAGAGTTCATTATTCACAAGATTTGTTTGTCCATGCCCCGGTCGAAGCAAATATTCTGCACCCTGTATCAGTTGACTCTCCTGCTGCCAAACAATACGTGTCGGAGAAAGATACTCACGCACACGACTATCACGTTGTTGAGCGAATGATGTGACAACATGGAATAGAAAAGAAATAAGTACTATTATGTATGATGTTTTTTTATACCGTATCAATTTCTCCATTATTCAGTAATCCGCACTTTTTTAGGGTTTATACTCATATTCACCATTCATTACCCGCTTCACTGCATTCAGGTAACCGAAACCGTTCTTCATATCAGGCAAGAGATAGCTACCCTCCACCCATTCGTTCCAAGAATTAATTGTTATCAGTTTTGGACGTCCGGGACGCTGATCTACATACTCTTTCGTCTTCTGCAAGAAAGCGGCAAAGCTCTCGGGCGAATCATTATAATGCACAATGTCTTTGGCTGTTTTATTCGGGAACCGAGGAGAATCATCCCAACCGATAGATGCATTGGGGAAGAAGGGAACTCCAAGAGAATCCAAAGCCTGCGTCCATTGCTCCCTACGTTGCATAGCTTTTGTGCCCCATGCCACGTAATCTTCCTCATAAGGCCATCCCCAGTTGTATTTCGTTACACTGTTGACACCCACCGTGGCCACTAATTCCATAAATTCGGAGAAAGGAAAACCGTCACCGATAAGCTGAAGGTGCAAATCCGGGAATCCTACCTTTTTCACCTCTTCACGGAAGTAATCCATTGCCTTTTTCACTCCTTGGGCATCACCAAAACTCTCAATCAACTCATAGTAACCGAAGATAGAGAATACCGGACAGCCGTCTATCTTGAAATAATTCGGTTTGTGAAAGTACTGGCTTATAACCCGATCCACTATAATCTTGAAATTATCCCAATCCACCGTACCATTCCACAAGCGTGACTTGTCATCCTTATAACGATGTACATTCCAATAATTGTGTGCCACATGATGATTGGCCCACATCAAATAGAATTTCATCTTTTCATTGTTCTTGGCTTTCAGAAATCCGTTATTGATAGTGCTTTCCAAAAAGGGCTTCCCATCATACCAATACCAATCGAAAATAAACATATTGATGCCATGCGCAGTTGCCACATCAATCCATTTTTCCATTACTTGCGTATCATCATCCATTTCATATCCCCACAAAGGCACCTTTGGCTGATAGTGCCCTTCGAAACGGGGAGTACCTTTTTGAATGACTTCCCACTCGCCAATACCTTCACTCCATAACGTATCGCATCCTCTCGGATCGTTGTGACACGATGGCCAAATGTAGGCTGCTACATAATAATTGTCTTGCGCTTCAAGCTGCTGCCCGCCTTTTTCTTTAATTGTTGAAACACACGAACAGATTGCTATGAAAGTAGCCGCTATCAAAAGCTTTCTTCCTATATTTTTCACAGTTATCCTCATATATTATTTTTTCACTGTAATCATCCAAAAAGTACGCATCTGACGCTGACCGCCATCTGTAGCTTTATTCTGAAGAACAAAATTTTCTGTTTTCTGGTCCTTCGTCACGATCTGTGCCGAACCGCCACCATCCAGCATAACAGAATTGATGCATCCCATAGATTTCATCAAGTCACCGGCTTCCGCATAAGTCAATCCCATTGAAACGTCCGTACGCCCATCCACAATCATCATGATTACAGTACCATCTGTACGATATCCGATGCTTGAAAATGGATATTTGTCTTCCAACGCATTATAATTTCCATTAAGTGTAATATCAAAGCCTTTGCAGATTTTACCGTCACGCAATATACGATAACCACCACCGGTACATTCCTGAAGATTTTGTTTCATGCCCGCATATTCGGCCGCATCAGCTATAATCACTTTACCATTTTTATCTACAGCCAAGAAACTAAGAGCCTGATGGGGGAAAGTTGTTTCCGGAACAAAATGATCTTGTAACACTTTTCCACGATGATGAACCGGGCCACGGCAACCGTAGTCTATAGGTTGGGGATTTTCGAGTTGAGAATCAAGCCATCTGAAAAAATCACCACCGATCACTGCTGTCACCTGCTCATCATTTGTATCAAACATTTTCGCTATATCGATCGGATAACTCATTGTGTATGGGAATGTCTCGCCGGCAGCCGGTACACGACAACCGGTTTTCAATGCAGCCCCCGGAGCATTAGCATCCATTTTTACAACATACATGGTCGCTGGACGTTCAGAAGCCTTGACTACCTGTGCTTTAAGATACGTAACCCCTTCAGCAAGTGTCGTTGCCTTCCAAGATTGTACAGTCTTTACCGTTGAACATTCTTTCAACATATTGACAATTTCATTGTCGACCGGTTCCTCATTCTCATTATTAGAGCCACCATCTTTTTTCTCATCATTAGAACAACTCAAAAAAAGAAAAGCAAACAAGCTCAAAGTACAAACAAATGTTTTCAAAAAATACATATTCTCTTATTTATTTAAATGATGAATAAAAATCTGTTCATAAAGTTGAAGATGTGCCCCCTTCCTGCAAAAAAAGATAGTACGACACACCTCCAAAACGATTTGTTATCCTAAAAATCAATCTCTTTCCGTGATCGTAATCTTTCTTATAATGCGGTTGTCCAAATCAGAGAAGTAGATTGTATTGCCATCAGCGGATATCGTAATTCCATGCGGCAGGTTCAGCTGAGCCGTTGAGCCGTCTCCATCCGTATTTCCAATTGCTCCGGTTCCGGCAATTGTACTGACTGTAGCATCTGTATACCCAACTTTTCCCGGACGTATTCTTCTGATTTTCCGGTTATATCCATCTGTGAAGTAAATATCCCCACGAGTCTTATCTACAACGAGACCCGCCGGCTGAATAAGCTGTGCGGTCAAAGGTTTGCCGGCTTCACCATCAGAACTTCCGTTTCCGTTACCGGCAAACTTAGTAACTTTACCATCCGGAGTCACATAATAGAAACCATCTCGCTGTGCAGCGACAATCAAGTTGCCATCCGCATCAAAGTCCATAGAGTAAATGCCCTCTGAAGCATTCGGGAAACTTGCGAATGTTTGCTTGGAGGCATTATTGAAGCTGCCTTTCGGATATTTATAAACCTTCTTTTCATCCCGACACATCACATACATATTACCGTTAGCATCAAACTTGACATCCATCGCATTAGGCAGACCGGAAGCTATGATTTCCACATTCTGATTATCACCCTTAGCCGGCCCAACTCTTCCTACTTCTCCTTTGGCTTTGTAAGCGATGTAAAGTTTCTTATCATCCGGATTAAGCGCTATGTTCCACGGGTGTGCATCAGCATATGTATTGCACAATACGCTTTTCTCTTTCTTCTGCAAATCGAATGCCAAGATAACATGAGAGCTACCACGCTGCGCTACTGCCAAACGTCCGTCGGGCAAGATTGCCATTCCGGTAAGTCCGTCCAGTTTTTCTCCGACATGGATATCACTACTTACCGTGTAAACCAATTCCGGCATGACATATTCAAATTCCGGTCCTTCTACTGTCTGATTCTTTACAGTCACCTTCACTTTATAGCTTCCTAACTCATTCGCTGGAGCTATAACTCTCAATTCCATTTCCGAAGCACTCTTCAGCTCAGCCGGCTTGCCGTTGATAGTTACTTGATTCTCCTCCGCTACAGTGCTGAAGTTCTCGCCGGTAATGACAATCTCAGTGCCTTCATGCCCAGAGGATGGACTGATGCCATCTATTTTCAGTAACGGAGTAGCCAAGCAGGTAAATGTCTGTGATTTGTTTTCCTGCACACCGGCTTTTACTGTAAGCACGTAATCTCCCGCTTCAAGGTCGGGGACGATTACTGTCAGTGAAGTAGAGCTGGAAGCTGTGATTTTGGCAACCTTTACACCAAAATACACTTCGTTTTCTTCAGCCGTTGCACTGAACCCTCTACCGGTAATGACTATTTCATCACCTGCATAGCCCGATGTCTGTTCCAGTTCGTTTACTTCCAGCTTCACGTCATACGAACCTTCAGTATAAGTGAAAGAGGGTCCTTCTACCGTCTGTCCGTTAACAGTTATCATCAATGGGAAAGTTCCTTTTTGATTATAAGGCACAGTCATCTTCAAAATAGTGACCGAAGTCTCTACGGCTGTAAGCCGTTCACCGTTCAATGTGACAATGTTTTCGGAAGGTATTATACTGAATCCTTGTCCGGTGATTGTCACTTCATCGCCTGCAACTCCCTCGGCAGGAGTCATAGAGAAAATCTTAAGTTCTTTGATAACAGTGCTTTCATCATCGTCCGAACAGCCCCATATACCAAACAACATGCAAGCCAACAAATATATAAAACTTTTTTTCATGCGTATATCCATTTTTATTGTTTACACTTAATACTCTATTTTCCGAATGGCATAGTTGGTGCGGTCTGTTACGTACAAGGCACGATTCTCTTCGTCCAGCATGATATCATACGGATTACCAAATATAGCTTCATCCACGCTGCCGTCGACAATTGCCCCACCGGTCGAACCGACCAAAGTAACAACAGTACCGTCTTCGTAGCCTTTCTTACCACGCGTAATGCGCTTTATTTTCTGACTACTACCCAGATTACCATCATTTCCATCTACCGTATAGATAGTACCTTCCGAGTCAATAACAAAACCATACAGTTGGTAGAATTTAGCACTTTTCGGATTGCCTGACGTACCGTCTGAGTCGCCCTTCTCCGAACCGGCAATGCAAGTGATTTCCTTATTCGGAGTCACCATAAAGAACTGTCCTTTGTCGTTGCTGCTGACAATCAAGTTCCCTTCAGGATCAAATTCCATGGCATGTATCTGCGCCAATCCTTCTTCCTCCTGAAAGTTCACCCAAAGTTTCGGGGTATTGAGGTTGCCGGCTTCTGCACGGAAAATTCCGCTTTCACGGCAAAGGATATAGAAATTGCCGGCTTTGTCAAATTTCATATCCATCACATTGGCAGCAACTTTCAAAAATGATTCTATCTTATTTTGGGATAAATTATAAATACATACCTCTCCCGATCCCTTACAAGCAACGTACAAGATACCATCATGTACAGTCATTCTCCAAGGGAATTTATCTTTCAAAGGATTGTTTCCACTTGTTCCACCTATCAGGAAACTGCTGTTTCCTTTTGAATCAATGCTATATATGGTATGACTTCCACCACGGTCTGAAACAGCCATAGTCTTTCCTTTCTCAATCCATGTCAATCCATGCGGAATATTGAATTTTGTAGAGAATTTATCGCCTACCGCAGTTCCGGCACTACCTCCACAAAAAGTAGAAACCTTAATTTTACTGTTAAGGTCACGGTAAGTAAACTTAGAACCTGTGTACGTCTTTCCATTAATAGTCAGCATTACGGGGAACGAGCCTAACGGATTCTCCGGTGCAATAAACTTGATGTATTCATTAGGATTCACCTCCGTTACTTCCGCCGTTTCACCATACACTTGTATTATATTTTCCGACGCTACAGGATTGAATCCTTCACCATACAGTGTAACTTCTGTACCGGCTGTTCCCATTGCCGGACGGATAGCTACCAATGTCGCCTTCTTCTGCTCCTTGTCGTCTGTACATCCAATGGCACATAGTACCAACAGAAAACAGAGGATACCATTAAATATATTCTTTTTCATAATTTTTTTCTTAAACATGTGTTCTTTTTATGAATTCAATTCATTAGAAATATAATCCGTCTTCCCAACCCGGATTTTGAGTCAGAGCACCACCCGTCAAGGTTCGTTCGTTGCTTGGTATCGGTGAAAGATAATCTCTCTCTTCATTAAATGAAAGTTGCGTATCTCTATGCGGCTCTATATATCCATAATTACGATTGCTGAGAATGATGTCTTTTTCCACTTGCAAATAAGCAACCCCGTCTTTGTTGCTGGGTTTTGCCCCTTCATACAAGCAGACATCAGGTTTTCCATCACCATCCAAGTCCACTTCTTTGTTAATGCTGTCAAAGTAGATACCCAATAGGCGTTGTGTCAGGATTTGTCCTTCCTTCCAACGTAAGATATCACTGGTCCGGAAGCCCTCCTGCAATAATTCGATACTTCTTTCGCGACGGATTTCCAAAATCACCCCTTTATTGGTTCCTGTCACACCGATGTATCCGGTAGCAATATTATCCAAATAAGGATCTATATTGGCATTGGCTACGTTCATATTGAGATGCTTCATCTCCACACGGTCACGCAACTTATTGATAGTCTTGTCCAAATCGTTCTGTGTCAGTTTGCCCAATTCTGCACGCGCCTCCGCATAATTCAAGTAGATTTCACCCAATCGGAAAATAATCAAGTCATTGTCACTTGCTCCACCGGCATCCTGTGCTTCCGTTCCCAAGAATTTGGTAGGCTGATAACCGGTAATGCTGGTAGCAAGATCAGGAGCCACCTGTTTGGTTGAACCGATACGTGTGTATCCCGGGGTACGGATGGATTGTGCCATACGCGGATCACGGTTACGACATTCCTCTATAAAACTCATCTTCTCGTAGCCTGCTTTATTCGTGAAACGAGAACCGTCTTTCATCAAATAGCTGTTTATAATCTTCTTGGTTACTCCCGGACGTCCGTAAGTTTTATTGGTCAGATATTGGCCTACATCACAGTACACCTTGTATTCAGCGTTAAGATTGCGTGCCAGAATGACTTCACATTCCTGCGCCCTGTGTGAAGAAAACAGATTACGATAACATACATTCTTTCCGCCTTCGGTATAAAGAGAGTATCCTCCGTTTTCAATCAACTCTAAAGACGCTGCTGCAGATTGTTCCAGATAATACTCCCACGAATGTTCCGGATAGGAAATATTGTGATACTTCCTGAACGTACCTTCGAAGAGACAGAAGCGTGACTTAAGCGCCAACGCAGTCCATTTGGTAACACGATAGAGAGAACGTTCTGCCGAAAGGTTGGCGATAGCATAGTCGATATCCTCTATCATGCGTTGCATAACATACTCACGCGAGTCTCTCGGTTTCTTGAGCATTGCCTCATCATTGGAGCTGATTTGGCAATCATACCAAGGAACATCACCGAATGTGCGGACTTTATCAAAATAGAAATAGGCGCGGAAGAAGCGTGCCAAAGCATCATAACGTGCCCGTACAGCACTATCGTCACAGTTAACCGAATATTCAAGCAATGTATTGAAGTTACGCAGGTTTCCCCAATCCCATCCGCCGCCGGAACTCGGTACGATACGTCCGTCTCTCATTATGGAAGCAGCCGAACCATGTGTGATATTGTCCAAGTCATCTCTGTAAAGCGAGCTGAGAGACAATGAATTATAGAAAGAATTGGAATAGGCTTGTAACTCCGTTTCATTGGAAAAGAATGTCTCCGGTGACATCTTGTCCTGCGGCAGCTTATCCAGCCAGTCGCTACATGATGCCAATGTCAGAGAACAGGAAAATATGGTTACTAATAATTTCTTATTCATGATTGTTCATTTTAAAAATTAACATTTATACCAAATGTGAATGTTTTCTGCCACGGATACACTTTCAAGTCACCTCCCCGACGAGCTTGTTCAGGGTCAATGTAATCTGTCTTGATGCCCGACCAATAAGCAAGATTTTCACCCGAGAAGTAAACTCTCAGCATATCGATTCCTACTTTCCGTGTCAAGTTTTTGGGCAACGTATAACCTACAGTCAGATTCTTCAGACGGCAGTAACCTATATTTTGCAAGTAGCGGTCGTTTTTTGCCGTCAACTCACGACATTGGTTATTCAAGTTATCATAAGCCACATATGCACGAGGACGGGGGAAATAAGCATCCGGATTATCTTCCGACCAACATTTTTCCAAGAAATTCTTTGGTAAGAATGTAGCGTACGGACGGTTGAATGGTCCCCAGAAAAGTTCGGCCTCACTGGCAGGATACCAATCCATACGTCCGATACCTTGGAAGAAAATGCTGAAATCAAATCCACACCATTGGAAAGCTAAGTTGGCACCATATTGGTAACGAGGTTCGGAGTTACCGATAATACGGCGGTCACCGGGCTTATCAACAGTATTTTCTCCGGTAGAGATTCTGTTGTCACCATCCAAATCTGCGAAACGCAGGTCACCGGCATGAAGCCCTTTTAATGAACCGGATGAGCTGTTGATAATATCATTTACATTGCGTTGGTCTACCTCATAACTTGCAGCTTCTTCGTCTGTAGCAAATATGCCGTCGATGTGGTATCCCCATATTTCACCAATACGCATTCCTTCGTAATACCCCTTGGCAAATGCCTTCTCCGGATTATTGAACTTGGTGATTTTACTGGTATAGTCATTAAAAGTCAGGTTGACCTGATAAGAGAACGGTTTTCCTGCCAATTTGAACATATCCTGCCAACCCAAAGTAAGTTCGTATCCTTTAGTCTGCATATCGGCACTATTCATTTTAGGAGAGGAAGTACCATAAACGGCAGGCAGGGCAATACCTGCAGTCAGCATATCTTTGGTATTACGTATATAGGCCTCACCGGTGAAGTTCAATCGGTTGTCCAAGAAACTTGCATCCAAACCAATGTTGTGGTGTTCCACAGTTTCCCATGTCAAACTACTGGATACCGGTGCCGAGATAGAAGCGGAAGAAGGCAGATTACCACCAAACAAATAAGTCTGCGTACCTATATTAATGGTACGGATATAATCATAATACCCCACCTGCTGATTACCCAAATTACCATAAGAGTATCTCACCTTCAGATTGCTCAACCATGATTTAGCCGAAGATAAGAAAGATTCTTCCGAGAGTCTCCATCCTACAGAAGCTGACGGGAAGAATCCCCAACGGTCTTTCGAGCTGAAACGGGAACTTCCATCGTAGCGTCCGCTAAACTCAAACAGATACTTCCCTGCGTAATCATAGTTGATACGTCCGAAATATCCGGCTAAGGCGTATTCGTTCTGTCCGCCTTTTATCTCCATGCGGCGTTCGCCCTCGCTGTCTTCTCCAATAAGGTTGAAGTCATTCAGTGTTTCCGACAACAAGTTGTATCCGTAAGCACTGTTGGTCTTCATATACTTGGTTTCATAGTTGAATCCGGCAGTCACTTTATAGTTATGTTTCTGCAAAAAACTGCCGCCATAAGTAGCATACACATTGGAAGCCAAGTAATGAGCATAATCCGTAGCCTCTTTCAGGCGATTCTCCATATAGTTTGAGGAAGCCTCAAAAGTATCTACCACACCGGGATATTGTGAATATTCAGTAGTGACATAACGGCTCATGGACCGCTTGTTGCTAACATTATAGGTGAAGTTGGCCTTCACTTCCAAGCCTTTCACAGGTTTGACGGTCAGTTCGGTAGTCGTGCTGAAGTCATCCAAACGATCAGCCCCCTTATGTTTGTCCTTATCGCGTATGGCAAGCAAACCATCCATCAACCGATAACCATTGAAAGCATGGTTGACAACACTGGTTCCATCAGGATTCTGCGTAGGGAAACAGGCTAAAGCATGCAATTGGCTTACATTAAAGTACCAGCTACTGTTACCTCCGGCACCCGGAAAAGTATATTTAGAATGATAGAAAGAAGTATTATTGCTGATATTTACATAATCGTTCACATCAAACGATAATTTGGAACGGAAATTTGCTTTCTTAAATACATCCGAACTCTTTTTGATCATACCTTCTTCCCAGTTGTAACCACCGGACAAGAGGTATTTCATTCTCTTTGTGCCACCGGAAATTAAGACATCATGGTTCATCATCGGTTTATTTTCACGGTAGAGATAATGCCAGAAATCCGTGTTGGCATAGTAATAGTAAGTGGGGCGTCCATTGCGTTCTTTCACCACTGTCCATGGACGAGACGGATCCTCAGTCTTGTCATTTCTTCTCAACCACAGTTCCAACATGTCATCTTCCGTATAGTTCATGTAGTTCACACCTGTATAAGCATTCCAAAATGTGTTTGCAGTCAATACAGAATAGTAGCCACGTGTCTCGTAATCAACAGATGCGGTAGGTCTCGTCCATCCGAAACGTCCGTTGTAAGATACGCGTACCTTACCTTCACTTCCATCTTTGGTAGTAACAAGAACAACACCAAATGAAGCACGCGCACCATAGATGGCAGATGAAGAAGCATCTTTGATCACAGAGATAGATTCAATATCGGCGGGATTGACATGCCCTAAGTCGCCTTCCACCCCATCGATAAGTACGAGCGGACTACCACCGTTGATAGAGTTTGTACCACGAATGTTGATACTGGCGCTATTGCCCGGCGTACCGGAAGAGGTCGTGATGTTCAATCCGGGCACCTTACCTTGCAACATATGCGTTGCGCTGGTTGCCGGACGGTCTATCAAATCCTTGCTGGAAACGGTAGATATGGCACCGGTCAGGTTGACACGCTTTTGAGTACCATATCCTACGACTACCACTTCGTCCAGTGTTTTGCTGTCTTCAGTCAAAGTAACAGGCAAGAAAGTCTTTCCTGCTACAACGACAGTCTTGGTGACCATACCTACGTATGATATTTTCAACTTTGCGTTAGGCTGTACTTTAATAGAAAATTTTCCGTCTATATCCGAAATCACTCCATTATTGGAACCGTCTTCTTTAACTGTGGCTCCGATTATAGGTTCACCATTCGGATCGATGATTACACCTTCTACGACCTTTGCGGTCGCTTGCCGGTTCTGCTCTTTTCGGACAGTGAGCATAATATTGTTTCCGTTCAGGTTATAAGAAACCCGCGTACCGGAAAACAGCATATTCAAGACTTGCGAAACCGGTTTGTTGCTTACTTTTAATGTAACTTTACGCATCACATCGATTTGCGCTTTATCATAGACGAACAAATATTTCGTCTGTTTTTCAATCTTAGAAAGGATTGCTTGAATGGAACTTTGTTCTTCATTCAACGTCACTGTCTTATTTTGTGCAAAAACAGCTGCATTTAATATAAAAAACATTATTCCACACAAGATAGTTATTTTTTTATTCATAACTTTGTATGTTTAAATAAGTTGTGTTATTTGATAATTTCATTCTCCGCTGATCACGAGGAACGTATGCACGACTTTTACGGTCGGATAGTGTTGGCGCACTTCCGGCCGTTTTTGGTTAAATAAACGGGATCTTTGTTTTTCATAATGAATAGAGGTTAACATAAAAATTAATGAATTATCGGATGATGACTGTCTGTTCGTCATTGCTCCATTCGTATTCAAATTGATGTATTCGTTGCAGGACTTCCAAAATATGCCTTAAACCGTCCTCCTGCCGGAATTTGCAGGTACATCTATGTTGTAATATTTTAGGGTTGCGGACATCGAAACATACCTTATAATATTCTTTCATTTGCCGAAAGATGGAACCATAGTCTGTGTCTTCGAAGTAATAAATACCAGATTTTTTAAGTAACGAATGAGCAGAAATCATTTTGTTTACAGCTTATCACCACCATTATAATCAACGTTTAAAGATATTCAAATCCATTTAACGAAATGAGGAATGTATCAAACCGGAATTTATTACCAAAGAAATGATGGAGCAGTTTGTAGCCTATTTGCAATCCCGAAGTGT